>Ga0209075_1000967_pt1 | contig 27550 bp, 23 predicted proteins | sample Stecom2011_FD_187523 | JGI IMG/M metagenome (GOLD analysis project Ga0209075, IMG submission 187523) | Agricultural soil microbial communities from Utah to study Nitrogen management - Steer compost 2011 (SPAdes) (version 2) | ecosystem: Environmental > Terrestrial > Soil > Agricultural land...
CTGATATTGGACAGGATCATCGGCGTCGCCAGCGCCCAGACCTGACGATGGGTCGGGCGGTGGCGCGCAGCGGAGAACAGGGAAGACAACGTCATGGCTTGCCGGCGGCGGCCAGCCGTTGCCGGGCACGCGCCCGGCAACCGGAGATCAGCAGCATCGCATCAACCGCCTGCCCTTTTGGTCTTGAAACCTTCGGCCGTCAGCCAGTCACACAGCATGTCGGCGCGATCACCCTGGATCTCGATGACCCCGTCGACCACGGAACCGCCGCAACCGCAGCGGGCCTTGATCCGTTTGGCCAGCGCCTTGAGCTCATCGGCGGGCAGCGCCAGCCCGCTGATGGTGGTCACCGTCTTGCCGCCGCGGCCCTTGGTCTCCCGGCGTACCCGGGCGATCCCGTCACCAGCCGGAAGCTGTGGCTGACCGCAGATGCAGGCATCCTGCGGTTGTCGGCAATCGGGACACATGCGTCCGCTGTCAGTGGAGTACACCAGTCCACCCAGGGCTCCGAAACCGGTCTGTCGCTTGGCCATGAACTCAACCCTGCTCCAGCAGTCGACGCAGGTCGATCAGCCCGGCGTTGGCCCGGGACAGATAGTTGGCCATGACCAGCGAATGGTTGGCCAGCACACCGAAGCCACCACCATTGAGGATCATCGGACTCCATACGGTCTCCTGGGTCGCCTCCAGCTCGCGGATGATCTGGCGCAGGCTGACCAGGGCATTCTTCTTGTCCAGCACCTCGGCGTAATCCTTTTCCACCGCACGCAGCAGGTGCGCCAGCGCCCAGGCACTGCCCCGCGCCTCGTAGAAGACGTTGTCGATCTGCAGCCAGGGGGTCTTCTTGCGCTCGCGCCCACCATCGGTCAGCGGTGCCCGTGCCACGCTGGAGGACAGCCGCTGGGACAGCGAACCCAGACGCGTGCTGGCATCGCCTATCCAGGCCGCGAGGTTGTCGGCGCGGGCGTAGAAGCTGGCATTGCCGCTCTCCAGACGACCTATGTAGTCATCCAGCAGGCGCACGGCACTGCGGTATTCGCTCTCACTGGCGGGCAGTGCCCAGCTGTTGTGATCGAAATGCAGCAGCGGTTCGGCCTTGGCCAGCGCCGCATCCTCGGTGGACTGCGACTGGGAACGCGCCATGTCCCGGCGCATGGCCCGTGCCATGTCACGCACCTGGACCAGCACACCGAATTCCCAGCTGGGCATGTTGTCCAGCCAGATGCCGGGAGGGGTGATGTCATTGCTGATGAAGCCGCCGGGCTTCTCCAGCAGGGTCATTGAAAGCGCGCGCACCGTGCGGGCGGTATGGGACCCGGTGGTAAGGGAGTTGCTGGCACCGACCGGAAGTACGTTCAGTTCGTTCAGACCCGGCTCACGGCTCCAGTACCAGCCGACCAGCAGGCAAATGAACAGATAGACAACGAGCACTGCACCGATCACGGTGCCCAGGGTGCGACTGCGACCACCACCGAGGCGATCGCCAAGTCCGTCCGCACCGCTAACACGTCTGTTGAATTTCATCTGGCTCCCCCTCTTCATGCGCCGCGGCAAGCATACCATCTGGACCGTGACAGCACAGCCGCCTGCCATTGTCCTCTGGCTCAGCATAGACGGTTCCGGCGCACCCTGACCGGCGCCACCCCGGAGATGGTGCCTGGCAACCCGAACGCACCCCGCACCGAAAAATATGGTGGCAAAGCGGGCATGGCATTCGCGGCGACAGGCAGTATCATAGCCCCAAGCCCATTTCGGACATGCCCATGCCGCTTTCACGTATCCTGCTGTTCCTGCTACTGGTAATGTGCAATACGGTGCTGGCCCAGACCAGCCTGACCGGCAACACCGGCAATGGCATCTCGCTACTGGACAATGTCGGCAGTACCGCCCGCTTCCTGCCGGTGCATGAGGCCTTCCGCCCCGGCCTGGTTCAGGCCGACCGCGAGCGCATCGAACTGCAGTTCGATATCGCCCCGGAATACTATCTCTATCGCCATCGCCTGAGCTTCGAGCTGCTCGGCGGTGATGACAGCATCCGCCAGACCCGGCTGCCCGATGGCAAGGCCATTCACGACGAGTTCTTCGGCGACGTCGAGGTCTACTACACCAGCCTCAACGTGGTGCTGGACATTACCCCGGGCAACAGCCCCGCGCGGCAGCTGCGGGTCGAATACCAGGGCTGCGCTGATGCCGGCCTCTGCTACCCGCCGGAAATCCACACCCTGGATCTGCCCGGCGCAGGCGGTGCGCCCGGCGTTGCCGAGTCCTCCGATGACGACGGCTCCCTCGGCTGGTCCCTGCTGTTGCTGTTTGCCGCTGGCCTGGCCCTGACCTTCACCCCCTGCGTACTGCCCATGGTGCCCATTCTCACCGGCATGGTACTGGGGCGGACCGACATCGACCGCACCCGGGCCTTCATCCTGTCGCTCAGCTATGTGCTGGGCATGGCCCTGACCTTTGCCCTGGTCGGCGCCCTGATCGGCCTGTTCGGCGCGGCGTTGAACATACAGGCGCGCCTGCAGTCACCCTGGGTGCTGGGCACCTTCGCCGCCTTCTTCGTGCTCTTTGCCCTGGCCATGTTCGATCTGTACCAGATGCGCCTGCCGGCCTTCATCCGCGAGCCGGCCGAACGCCTGGGCAGCCGCACCCGGGGCGGCTCGGTACCCGGCGCCGCCGCCATGGGCGTGCTCTCTTCGCTGGTGGTCTCGCCCTGCATATCCGCCCCCCTGGCCGGTGCGCTGGTCTATATCAGCGCCACGGGTGATGCCATCGGAGGCGCCCTGCAGCTGTTTGCCCTGGCACTGGGCATGGGTGTGCCGCTGATTCTGGTGGCGATGTTCGGCAGTGCCCTGCTGCCGCGCTCGGGCCCCTGGCTGAACAGCGTCAAGCAGACTTTCGGCTTCGGCCTGCTGGCGGTCGCCATCTGGCTGCTGGAGCGGTTCATTCCGGGGCCGGCCAGCCTGGCGCTGTGGGCCGCGCTGGCCGCCGGCATCGCCGTGCAGCTGGGCCTGTTCGACCGGCTGCCGCGTTCCGGTGTGGGTCGGCTGGCCCAGACTGCCGCCCTGCTGCTGGCCATCTATGCCGCCGCCGCCCTGTTCGGCGCCCTGTCAGGGGCAAGCGATCCCCTGCGTCCGCTGCAGAACCTGCGTGGAGCGGGTACCCCGACGGCTGTGGAAGCGTCCGGCTACTTCGAGCGCGTTACCGAGGTTGATCAGCTCAAGCAACGCCTGCAGCAAGCCCGTACCAGCGGTCAGCCGGCCATCGTCGAGCTGTCCGCCGACTGGTGCATCAGCTGCAAGGTGATGGAGCGCGACATCCTCAATCAGCCCGTTGTGCGCAGCGCCGGGCTGGATGACCTGATGCGCATCCAGCTGGATGTGACCGACAACACCCCTGCCCAGCGGGCCTGGATGACCGAGCAGCAATTGTTCGGCCCACCGGCGTTCCTGTTCTTTGATGGCCGGGGCCGGGAAATAACGGATCTGCGCATTCAGGGCGAGGTATCGCGGGAGGTATTCCTGCGGCACCTGCAGCGGGCGATCGGCGCGCGATAACCCCTCCCTCGCCTCCGTCCCGCCCCGGCGGGAAAGGGGCATGCGCAGGCCCAAGTTCCACAAAAACAGGGCAATCATGCTGCCATCTGATGGCATCGAACTGCTTCTGGACAGCTGTTTTTTTATCCGGCAAACTCTGCCCTCATTCATGACCACAGAGTCAATCACTTACCTCCGCCGTGGAATAGTCCTCAATGGCCCGTATCCTGGTTCTGCATGGCCCCAATCTCAACCTGCTCGGCACCCGCGAGCCGGGTGTCTATGGCGCGGTCACCCTGGAGCAGATCAATGCCCGCCTCGTCCAGCAGGCCAGCGAACTGGGGCATCAGCTGGAGGCACTGCAGAGCAACGCAGAGCATGAGCTGATCGCGCGCATTCACGCTGCGCGGGAGGACGGCACCCGGTTCATCATCATCAATCCCGCCGCATTTACCCATACCAGTGTCGCAATACGTGACGCGTTGCTGGCGGTGAGCATCCCATTCATCGAAGTGCATCTTTCCAACGTGTACAAACGTGAGCCTTTTCGCCATCACTCCTATTTCTCGGACGTTGCCGAGGGCGTGATCTGCGGGCTGGGAGCCGAGGGTTATACCCTGGCACTGCAGGCAGCTGCACACCGAATTGAAGAAAACTGAAAACGACTACATTGCCCTGGAGCGCAAATATCAATGGATATCCGCAAAGTAAAGAAACTCATCGAACTGCTTGAAGAGTCCGGCATCGACGAGCTGGAGATTCACGAAGGCGAGGAGTCCGTACGGATCAGCCGCCACAGCCAGAAAGCGGTCGCCCCTCAGCAGTACGTCCAGGCTCCCATGGCCGCTGCACCGGCTCCCGCTGCCGCTCCGGCTGCTGCCCCGGTCGCCGAAGCCGCTCCGGCCGAGCCTTCCGGTCACCTGGTGCGCTCGCCCATGGTCGGTACCTTCTACCGCTCGCCGTCCCCCGAGTCCCCGGCCTTCGTTGAAGTCGGCCAGACCGTCAAGGCCGGCGACGTGCTGTGCATCGTTGAAGCCATGAAGATGATGAACCACATCGAAGCCGACAAGAGCGGTGTCATCCAGGCTATCCTGGTCGACAACGGCCAGCCGGTCGAATTCGATCAACCCCTGTTCAGCATCGCCTGAGCCCGACCCGGAGGCTGCGATGCAGAAAGTACTCATAGCCAACCGCGGCGAGATTGCACTGCGCATCATCCGTGCGTGCAAGGAGCTGGGGTTGAAGACAGTGGCGGTGCATTCCACCGCCGACCGTGAACTCATGCACCTGGCCATGGCCGACGAGACCGTGTGCATAGGTCCGGCCATTGCCACCGAGTCCTACCTGAACATTCCGCGCATCATCAGTGCGGCCGAGGTGACCGGTGCCGACGCCATCCACCCCGGCTACGGCTTCCTCGCGGAAAACGCCGATTTTGCCGAACAGATCGAGCGTTCCGGCTTCACCTTCATCGGCCCCAGCGCCGACGTGATCCGCCTGATGGGGGACAAGGTGTCGGCCATCGAGGCAATGAAGAAGGCCGGCGTACCCACGGTGCCCGGTTCCGATGGCCCGCTGCCGGAAGACGAGCAGAAGTGCCTGCAGATCGCCAAGCGTGTCGGCTACCCGGTGATCATCAAGGCTTCCGGTGGTGGTGGCGGCCGTGGCATGCGCGTGGTGCACAAGGAAGAGGATCTGATCAAGTCGATCCGTCTGACCCGCACCGAGGCTGGCGCCGCCTTCGGCAACCCCATGGTCTACCTGGAGAAGTTCCTGACCAATCCCCGTCACGTGGAAGTTCAGGTGCTGTCCGACGGTCAGGGCAATGCCATTCATCTGGGCGATCGGGACTGCTCGCTGCAGCGCCGCCACCAGAAGATCATCGAGGAAGCGCCTGCCCCGGGCGTTGACGAGAAGGCCCGTGCCGAAGTCCAGGCCCGCTGCGTACAGGCCTGTATCGAGCTGGGTTACCGCGGCGCCGGCACCTTCGAGTTTCTCTACGAGGACGGTCAGTTCTTCTTCATCGAGATGAACACCCGTATCCAGGTGGAGCATCCGATCTCCGAGATGGTCACCGGTATCGACATCCTCAAGGAGCAGATCAAGGTCTGTGGCGGCCTGCCCCTGAGCCTGAAGCAGGAGGATGTGGTCATCCGCGGGCACGCCATCGAGTGCCGGATCAACGCCGAAGACCCCACCAGCTTCCTGCCCAGCCCGGGTACCGTGAGCTTCTTCCACGCGCCGGGCGGTAACGGCGTACGGGTCGACTCGCACCTGTACAGCGGTTACAAGGTACCGCCGAACTACGACTCGCTGGTCGGCAAGCTGATCACCTACGGCGCCACCCGTGACGAGGCGCTGGCGCGGATGCGCAATGCCCTGGACGAGCTGGTGGTCGACGGCATCAAGACCAACACCCCGCTGCACCGGGAGCTGGTACGCGATGAGGGTTTCTGCAAGGGTGGCGTGAACATCCACTACCTGGAAAAGAAACTCGGCATAAGCTGACCGACCGCAGTATCACGAGTATGATTCGTGTTGAGGGGAGCGACCTGTCGCTCCCCTTGTCGTTTCTGCCGAGACCCACGCTGACAGCACGAACTTTCTGAAGGAAGCCCCTATGCCCTGGTTGCAACTGCGTCTTGCCATCACTCCGGAACAGGCCGAGCCCATGGAGGACCTGCTGCTGGGACTGGGCGCCGTCTCGGTCACCTTCATGGACGCCGAGGACCAGCCGATCTTCGAGCCGGACCTGGGCACCACACCCCTGTGGCAGCATACCCACCTGCTGGCCCTGTTCGAGGCCGATACCGAGCGCCAGCCGCTGCTCGATCTCCTGCAACAGCTGTGGCAGCAGCCGTTGCCCGAATACCAGTTCGAGGACATTGCCGACCAGGACTGGGAACGCAGCTGGATGGACAATTTCCAGCCGATGCGCTTCGGCCGGCGGCTGTGGATAGTGCCCAGCTGGCACGAGGCGCCGGACTCCCAGGCGGTCAACCTGCTGCTGGACCCGGGCCTGGCCTTCGGCACCGGCACCCACCCGACCACCGCCCTGTGCCTGGAGTGGCTGGATGGACAGGACGTGCGCGGCCTGAACGCAATCGATTTCGGCTGCGGCTCCGGCATCCTCGCCATTGCCGCGCTGCTGCTGGGGGCCGAACGGGTCACCGGCACCGATATCGATCCCCAGGCCCTTGAGGCTTCCCGGGACAACGCCCAGCGCAACGGCATCGCCGATGAGCGTTTTCCCCTGTACCTGCCCGAGGCCATGCCCGCCGAGCCGGCCGACCTGCTGCTGGCCAACATCCTCGCCGGCCCCCTGGTCAGCCTGGCACCGCAGCTGATCTCCCTGGTCAGACCGGGCGGGCGCATTGCCCTGTCCGGCATTCTGGCCGAGCAAACCGAAGAGATCCTTGCAGCCTATCGCGACGCTTTCGAGCTGGACCCGGTGGCCGAGAAGGACGGCTGGATCCGGGTCACCGGCGTGCGCCGGGGCGTGGCGCCGTGAGACAGTTGCAGGCACAATATGCCGCAGCCGTCCCCCGCGGGCAGCAGATGATCAACGACTGAAGGACCCGGTCATATCATGAGCGAGCTGCTGGTCACCCAATGCCCCCATTGCCAGACCCGTTTCCGGTTGACCCCGGAGCAGCTGGGTGTCGCCGGTGGGCATGTGCGCTGCGGTGCCTGCCTGGAAGTCTTCCATGCTGCCGATGCCGCGGCCGCCCTGCAGCCGGTCACACCCGCTCCGGTCATGGACACTGCGCAGCCCCCATCACCTGCTGCCCCGCCGCCGCGGGACGGCCTGCTCGACGATGATCTGGACGAACCGGACCTGGCCGCCCTCGGCCTGGACGAGTCGATCATCGACGAGATCACCCCGGCCGGCCCATTCGCCGATCTGCATGAGGAGTTCCTCACCACACCACCGGCCCGGGACTTCGGTCCCGACTTCGACCACCAGCGCAGCGGTCTCTCCGCAGTGCTCAGCGACACCGAAGGCTATGCCGACCGGGGTATCTTCCACCGGGATCAGCCTGACGCTGCCAGGGACGCAAACGGACCGACGGACACCGAGGTGGAAACGACGCCTCAGCCCGAGCCGCCACGGAATGCGGAACAGCAGTCATCGCACCTCGACAGCGAAGCCGATGATGAGCTGGTCGCCGAGCCGGAGCAGGACGCGCCGGACCTTGTTTCTGCGGCGATGGAGCCAGCCGGGCTGGATGAGGCCGACCCGGACCCGCGCCGGGAGCCCGAGGTCACCCCGCTCAACCTGGCCATGCTCGAGGAAGACCTGCTGGTGACAGCCGGCCGGCGTCGCCGCGCCCCCGGCTGGCTGTGGACAGTGCTTACCCTGGCAGCCCTGGCGGCGCTGCCGGCTCAGTATCTCTACTACCACTTCGATGCCCTGGCCCGCCACGAGAGCACCCGGCCCTGGCTGGAAAACCTGTGCCTGGTGGCCCGCTGCGAACTGCCGGCACGGGTCGACATCAGCCGCATCCGCAGCGCCAACCTGCTGGTTCGGCCCCACCCCGAATTTCCCAACGCCCTGGCCATTGACGTGATCCTGTACAACCGGGCCGACTTCGAGCAGCCCTTCCCGGTGCTGGAGATGCAGTTTGCCGACACCGGCGGCCGCCAGGTTGCCAGTCGCCGTTTCCGACCGGAGGAGTATCTGTCCGGGGAGCTGGCCGGCGTCCGGCTGATGCCTCCACAGACCCCCATACATATCGGGCTGAGCATGCTCGATCCCGGAACACAGGCCCACAGCTACCGTCTGGAATTTCTCAGCCCCTGAGCAGCTGGTCAAATTTCAGCCAGACAGTCTTTATATGGATGCCGGTAGCGGGTATGATAGCCGCCCTCTTCACTTTTTCTGACCCAGCCCGAACATGCCTGCAGTTCTGGGGCATGCACCATTGACCGCGGAGTACAGGGATAGGCCAGCTGTGATCAAGATCGGACCCCACCAAGTTACCAGCCGCGCAATCCTGGCCCCCATGGCCGGCGTTACGGATCGTCCGTTCCGCCGCATGTGCCGGCAGCTGGGTGCCGGGCTGGTCGTCTCCGAGATGGTCACCAGCGACACACGCCTGTGGCACAGCCGCAAGTCCCGCCAGCGTCTGGACCACCGCGGCGAACCCGGCCCCCGCTCGGTGCAGATCGCCGGTGGTGATCCCCAGATGATGGCCGATGCCGCCCGCAGGAACCGTGACAACGGGGCCGAGATCATCGATATCAACATGGGCTGCCCGGCCAAGAAGGTGTGCAACAAGGCCGCCGGCTCCGCCCTGCTGCGCGACGAGCTGCTGGTGGCCGAGATTCTCGAGGCGGTGGTCGCCGCCGTGGATATTCCGGTCACCCTGAAGATCCGCACCGGCTGGGACGAAGACAGCCGCAATGGCGTGCGGGTGGCCCGCATAGCCGAGCAGAGCGGCATTCAGGCCCTTGCGGTTCATGGTCGCACCCGCAACCAGCTGTATACCGGCGAGGCCGAATATGACACCATCGCCGAAATCCGACAGGCCATCCGCATTCCACTGTTTGCCAACGGGGATATCGACTCCCCGCAGAAGGCCAGACAGGTTCTGGAGTACACTGGGGCCGACGCGGTCATGATAGGTCGGGCGGCCCAGAGCCGGCCCTGGATCTTCCGCGAGATCGAACACTATCTGCGCCATGGCGAGGTACCGGCCGAGCCCGGCCTGGCCTGGCAGCAGCAGCTGTTGCTGCAGCATCTGGACGCCCTGCACGAGTTCTACGGCCCCGAGCAGGGTGTGCGCATTGCCCGCAAGCATGCGGGCTGGCAATTGCAGTCGTTACCCGGCGCGGACGAGTTCCGTCGCAGCTTCAACCGCATGGAGTGCGGTGATGAGCAGCGCCAGGCAATCCAGCATTTCTTCGCCCGTTTGATGGAAGGAGGCCTCGCGGCATGAACGACGTAACCACAGCCCTGAAATACGGAAATCCTACCGTGACCGACACCACCGACCCCGACATGCCGACTCCTGCCACGGGTGCGCTGACGGCCCCCCAGACCCTGCGCGACAGCGTGGAACTGGCCCTGCGCAACTACTTCGAGCACCTTGACGGCCAGGACGTGACCGACGTGTACAACATGGTGCTGGCCGAAGTCGAGGCGCCCCTGCTGGAGAGCGTCATGGATTATGTCCGGGGCAACCAGACCCGCGCTTCCGAGGTCCTGGGTCTCAACCGCGGCACCCTGCGCAAGAAGCTCAAGCAGTACGGCCTGCTGTAACCCTTTTTTATCAACCCTGATGGAATTGCAATGACCGACCAAACCACCCGCCTGCCGGTACGTCGTGCGCTGATCAGCGTTTCCGACAAGACCGGCGTTGTCGACTTCGCCCGTGAACTCAGCGCCCTGGGCGTGGAAATCCTTTCCACCGGCGGCACCTGGAAGCTGCTGCGCGACAACAACATCAACGTCGTGGAAGTAGCCGACTACACCGGCTTCCCGGAAATGATGGATGGCCGGGTGAAAACCCTGCACCCGAAGATCCATGGCGGCATTCTCGGTCGCCGCGATCTGGACGGCGCGGTCATGGCTGAGCACGGTATCCAGCCGATCGACATGGTGGTGGTCAACCTCTATCCCTTCGCCGCAACCGTGGCCAAGCCGGGCTGCACCCTGCCCGAGGCGATCGAGAACATCGATATCGGCGGCCCGACCATGGTCCGCTCCGCCGCCAAGAACCACAAGGATGTTGCCATCGTGGTCAACGCCGACGACTATGGCAAGGTGCTGGCCAACCTGCGGGATGGCGGCCTGACCTATGCCCAGCGCTTCGATCTGGCGCTGAAGGCCTTCGAGCACACCGCCGCCTATGACGGCATGATCGCCAACTACCTGGGCACCATCGACCAGACCCGCGACACCCTGAGCACCGAAGACCGCGCCGCCTTCCCGCGCACCTTCAACACCCAGTTCATCAAGGCACAGGACATGCGCTACGGTGAGAACCCGCACCAGAGCGCGGCCTTCTACCGTGAGGCCCAACCGGCCGAAGCCGGCATCGCCACCGCGGTCCAGCTGCAGGGCAAGGAGCTGTCCTACAACAACGTCGCCGACACCGATGCCGCCCTGGAATGCGTGAAGAGCTTCACCAAGCCGGCCTGCGTCATCGTCAAGCACGCCAACCCCTGCGGCGTGGCTGTGGTTCCCGAAGACGAGGGTGGCATCCGCAAGGCCTATGATCTGGCCTTTGCCACCGACAGCGAGTCGGCCTTCGGCGGCATCATCGCCTTCAACCGCGAGCTGGACGCCGCCACCGCCAGCGCCATCGTCGAGCGCCAGTTCGTCGAGGTCATCATTGCCCCCAGCGTCAGCGCCGAAGCCCGCGAAGTGGTCGCGGCCAAGGCCAACGTGCGTCTGCTCGAATGCGGCCAGTGGCCGGCTGAGCGGGTTCAGGACCTGGACTACAAGCGGGTCAACGGCGGCCTGCTGGTGCAGAGCCGGGATACCGGCATGATCACCGAAGCCGACCTCAAGGTAGTGACCAGGCGGGCGCCCACCGAGCAGGAAATCCACGACCTGATCTTCGCCTGGAAAGTGGCCAAGTTCGTCAAGTCCAACGCCATCGTCTACGCCAGGAACCGCCAGACCGTGGGCGTCGGCGCCGGCCAGATGAGCCGGGTCAACTCCGCCCGCATTGCCGCGATCAAGGCAGAACATGCCGGCCTGCAGGTAGCCGGTGCAGTGATGGCCTCCGACGCCTTCTTCCCGTTCCGGGACGGCATAGACAATGCGGCCGCCGCCGGTATCCGTGCGGTGATCCAGCCCGGCGGCTCGATCCGTGACGAGGAAGTCATTGCGGCGGCCGACGAAGCGGACATTGCCATGGTGTTTACCGGGATGCGCCACTTCCGCCACTGAGCAACCCCAGATACAGGTTTGAGGTAACAGAATGAACGTATTGATTATCGGCAGTGGCGGGCGTGAGCACGCGCTGGCGTGGAAGGTGGCCCAGGATGCGCGCGTGGAGAAGGTGTTTGTCGCTCCGGGTAACGCCGGCACCGCCACCGAGGCCAAGTGCGAGAACGTCGCCATCGACGTGCTGGAACTGGACAGGCTGGCCGACTTTGCCGCAGCCAATGTCGAGCTGACCATCGTCGGCCCCGAGGCTCCCCTGGTGGCCGGGGTGGTGGATCTGTTCCGCGAGCGCGGGCTGAAATGCTACGGCCCCACCGCCGGCGCCGCCCAGCTGGAAGGCTCCAAGGCCTTCACCAAGGATTTCCTGGCCCGTCATGGCATTCCCACCGCCAGCTACGCCAACTTCACCGAGGTGGAGCCGGCCCTGGCCTACCTGCGCGAGAAAGGTGCTCCCATCGTCATCAAGGCCGATGGTCTGGCCGCCGGCAAGGGCGTGATTGTCGCCATGACCCTCGAGGAAGCCGAAGCCGCCGTGCGCGACATGCTGTCGGGCAACGCCTTCGGTGAGGCCGGTTCCCGGGTGGTCATCGAGGAATTCCTCGATGGCGAGGAAGCCAGCTTCATCGTCATGGTCGATGGCAGCAACGTGCTGCCCATGGCCACCAGCCAGGATCACAAGCGCGTCGGCGACGGCGACACCGGCCCCAACACCGGCGGCATGGGCGCCTACTCCCCGGCGCCCGTGGTCACCGATGCGGTCCACCAGCGGGTGATGGACGAGATCATCTGGCCGACCGTGCGTGGCATGGCCGCCGAGGGCAACGTCTACACCGGTTTCCTCTACGCCGGTCTGATGATCGACCGCAGCGGCGCGCCCAAGGTCATCGAGTTCAACTGCCGCTTCGGCGATCCCGAAACCCAGCCGATCATGCTGCGTCTGCAGAGCAGCCTGGTGGAGCTGGTCGAGGCCGCCCTGGACGGCCGGCTGGACCAGACCCGGGCCCAGTGGGATCCGCGCCCGAGTCTGGGCGTGGTGCTGGCCGCCGGCGGCTACCCCGGCGACTACCGCAAGGGAGATGTGATCAGCGGCCTGGCGCAGGCAACCAGTCCGGACGGCAAGGTCTTCCACGCCGGCACCGCGCTGCGCGACGGCCAGGTAGTGACCCAGGGCGGTCGGGTACTCTGCGCCACCGCGCTGGGCGGCAACGTCCAGGCCGCGCAACAGGGTGCCTATGCGCTGGCCAAAGCGATCCACTGGGATGGCTGCTTCTACCGCTCGGATATCGGTTATCGGGCCATCCAGCGGGAAAGCTGAGCAGATGCTGCGCGCCGTTCGCACCATCCGGCGCGCAGATCATCGGGGGATGGCAGGATGTCGTCCTGCCAGCCTTGCACTGAGCGTTCCCCCTCCGCAGAATAGGTGCTGGATTGACCAGGGACAGGACAGGTAACGTGAAGCGTACGCTCGGAGTTTTGCTCAGCGCTCTGCTGGGCCTGTGGCTGCTTGTCGGCAGCTGCTGGGCCAGTAATGCCGGTGCGCCCGAGGGTTATCAGTCCTTCGTGGATACCAGCGGCCAGCTGACACTCAACGATATCCTCTCCAACCGCTACGCCAATCTCTTCGTGCCCACGGCGGAAAGTCCGCTGAAGGTTCCGGGCGCCGGTGCCGCGCTGTGGATCAACGTGCCGCTGGAGCACGCCACCACCTACCTGCTGGAACTGCACAACCCCAGCATTGCCCGCATCAACGTCTATCTGCTGCAGGACGACCTGCTGCGGGTCAGCCATTCATCCGGCATCGCTGATCCACGCGCCAGCATTCCCCTGCCCCATGGCGGCTTCGCCTTCCCGGTCAACGTCACCGAGAGGGACGGCAAGAAGCTGCTGGTGCGGTTGCAGAACGACTACCCCATGACCACCCACCTGACCATGGTGCCGCTGAGCGAGGTCACCCGGGTGCACATCCGCCACCAGTCGGTGCAGGGCATTCTCGTCGGCCTGCTGCTGGGCACCGCACTGACCGCCCTGCTGCTGGGAACCCTGCGTCGCGATCCGCTGCATCTGCTGCTGGGCATCAGCGCGGCGCTGTTCGCCCTCAGCGGCTTGACCGGCGTGGGCTGGGCCCTGCACAACTGGAGTTTCCTGCATGGCCAGACCGGCAATCTGCTGAGCCTGGCCGGCTTCATCGTGCTCAGCGCCGGGCTGCACGGTGCCATGCCCCTGCCCGGCACCACCGGGAGCCGCGCCGAACGCATCATCATTCTGGTGGTCGGCACCCTGATCCTGTCGATCAGCATTGCCCAGCCAGCCAGCATCCAGATGGTGCTGTCCGGGCTGCGCATTGTGCTGCCGGGACTGATGCTGGTGCTCATCGCGGTGGCCCTGGTGCGCCGCAATCCGGTCGACCCGCTGTTCACCGCCGGTACCCTGCTGCTGACCTCCAGCTGGCTGCTGGAGCAACTGCTCGGCCTGCCGCCCCATGGAATCACCCAGCACCTGACCGACCTGCTGCTGTGGGCATCCCTGTTGTGCTATTCGTGGAGCCAGTTCCGTCAGCAGCAGGCCCACACTCTGATCCAGATCACGCAGCAGCATGAGCAGGCCTCGGCCAGGGAGCACCGCGAGGCGCGGATCCGCTTCCTGGCCCGCATCAGCCATGAGCTGCGCACCCCCATGAACGGCGTGCTGGGCATGTCCGAGCTGTTGCTGGACACCGCACTGTCGTCCAAGCAGCGCGATTATGTGCAGACCATCCACAGCTCCGGCAACGACCTGCTCAATCTGATCAACGATGTCCTGGATCTGTCCCGCCTGGAATCCGGGCAACTGACCCTGGAGAAGATGCGCTTCGACCTGCATTCGCTGATCGATGACTGTCTGGAGAACTGCCGTACCCGCCTCAATCACCAGCCGGTCGAGCTGATCAGCTTCATCCATCCGGACGTTCCGCGCTCCATGGAAGGCGACTCGACCCGGCTGCGGCAGATCATCATGAGCCTGCTGAACAACGCCAATGCCAACACCGAGGAAGGCGAGATACTGCTGGTGGTGGCTGCCGAGGAGCAGGCCGACGGCTCGCAGACCCTGCGGCTGGTGGTGCAGGATACCGGTCACCCCATGGGCGCCGAGGCACGCGGCAGCCTGCTCGAGGCAGCCGCCCCCACCGGCCTGCTGGTGGACATGATGGAACGCCAGGGGCAGCTGTCACTGTACATCTCCCAGCAACTGGTGCGCATGATGGGTGGGCAGATCGGCATCAAGGAGTCCTCCGAGCAGGGCAACTCCATCTGGATCACCCTGCCGGCCGAGCTCATCGACACCCCGGATGACTCCAGCCGCCAGAGCCAGTGCCTGACCGACCTGAACATCCTCATCGTCGATGACAACGCCACCTGCCGCAAGGTGCTGCAGCAACAGGCCAGTGCCTGGCACATGGTACCCCGCACCGCAGCCAGCGGCCGCGAGGCCCTGGCCATGCTGAGGGCCCAGGCCAACCTGAACAACCCCTTCGACATCCTGCTGCTGGACCAGTCGATGCCCGGGATGACAGGTCTGGAACTGGCCAGCAAGATCAAGGACGACCCGCTGATCGGCGACGACCTGCTGATCATCATGCTCACCGGCATCAATCAGCTGCCGAGTCGCATCATCGCCCGCAATGCCGGCATCCGCCGGGTACTGAACAAGCCGGTGTCCGGTTACACCCTGCGTACCACCCTGATCGATGAATGGTTGCAGTTCAAGCAACGCAGCCGGGTGACCCCCGCCGTCGAGGAGCCCGGTGAGGCGTCCGAATCGGACTTCCAGGTGCTGGTGGCCGAAGACAACGCCATTTCCAGCCGCGTGATCCAGGGCATGCTGGCACGGCTGAAGGTCTCCTGCGATGCGGTGAACAACGGGGAAAAGGCGGTACAGGCGGTTCAGAGCGGCAATTACGATCTGGTGCTGATGGACTGCGAGATGCAGGGCATGGACGGCTTCACGGCGACCAGACATATCCGCGACTGGGAGCAGCGGCAGGCCATGTCACCGGTGCCCATCATCGCCCTGACTGCACACATCCTGCCCGAGCACCGGGAGCGCGCTCGCCAGGCCGGAATGACCGGACACATGGCCAAGCCGGTGGAGCTGGCCCAGCTCGAAGCGCTGCTCAATCACTGGAAGGCATCGCGCCGACCGGGCCGGGTCAGCTAGGCATCACAGCTCAGGCGCGGACGTTTCGTTCAGGCAGGCCCCGCTGCAGGCGGCGGCGTAGGTGGCCAGCAACTGGCGGGCAAGTGCATTCAGGCTCATGACAGTCCCTCCTCGGTGAGTTCCCGTTCATCTTCGCCGAGCCCGGGGGTGGCGGCCATTGAATCCTCTCAATGACCGCCATAGACGCCGGCTCAGCGTGCCGGACGGCCTCCCCCGCGCTTGCTGCGCCGGCCCGCACCGGTGTCGCGGGGCGGCAGACCGGTATGCTGGGTGAGCAGACGGCCCTTCACCGGTCGGCCCCGCCCGGCGCCTGAACGGGCAGCACCCTGCCCCTCCACCGCCGGCTGCCAGGTCGGAATCAGATGCTGCTTGCTGTTGCCGATCAGATCGGCACGCCCCATCTCGGTCAGGGCCTCGCGCAGCAGCGGCCAGTTCTTCGGGTCATGGTAGCGCAGGAAGGCCTTGTGCAGCCGGCGCTGTCGCTCGCCCTTGACCGTGCCCACAGCCTCGCTCTTGTAATCCACCCGGCGCAGCGGGTTCTTGCCCGAGTGGTACATGGCGGTGGCCGTGGCCATCGGCGAGGGATAGAAGGCCTGCACCTGGTCGGCACGGAAACCGTTGCGCTTGAGCCACAGGGCCAGGTTCATCATGTCCTCGTCGGTGGTCCCCGGGTGGGCCGCGATGAAGTACGGGATCAGGTACTGCTCCTTGCCCGCCTCCCGGCTGAACTTGTCGAACATCCGCTTGAAGGTATCGTAGGTGCCTATCCCCGGCTTCATCATCTTCGACAGGGGGCCTTCCTCGGTATGCTCGGGGGCAATCTTCAGGTAGCCGCCGACGTGATGGGTGACCAGCTCCTTGACATACTCAGGCGAGCGCACCGCCAGGTCGTAACGCAATCCGGAGGCGATCAGCACACGCTTCACCCCGGGCAGCTCCCGGGCCTTTCGATACAGTCCGATCAACGAGGAATGATCGGTGTTCAGGTTCTCGCAGACCCCGGGCCAGACACAGGACGGCTTGCGGCAGGAGGCTTCGATCTCGCGGCTCTTGCAGGCCAGCCGATACATGTTGGCGGTCGGTCCGCCCAGGTCGGACACGGTACCGGTGAAGCCGGGGACCTTGTCCCGCATCTCCTCGATCTCGTGGAGGATGGACTCATGGGAGCGGCTCTGGATGATACGGCCCTCGTGCTCGGTGATGGAGCAGAAGGTGCAGCCACCGAAGCAGCCACGCATGATGTTCACCGAGAAGCGGATCATCTCGTAGGCCGGAATCTTCTCGTCCCCGTAGGACGGATGCGGCACCCGGGCGTAGGGCAGCCCGAACACGTAGTCCATCTCCTCGGTGGTCAGGGGTACTGGCGGCGGGTTGAACCAGACATCCCGTTCACCATGGCGCTGCACCAGCGCCCGGGCGTTGCCGGGGTTGGTTTCCAGATGCAGTACCCGGTTGGCATGGGCATAGAGCACCGGATCGTTGCGCACCTTCTCGTAGGACGGCAGGCGGATCACGGTGCGATCACGCTCGATGCGCGGATGGGGCAGCAGTTCGACCACCTGCACCTCGTCCTCGGACTGCGGCTCCGTCCCCCTGGCCTGCTCCACCGCGCAGGCGGCGGCATCCTGGGTGTTGACGTAGGGGTTGATGATCTTGTCTACCCGGCCCGGGCGATCGACCCGGGTGGAGTCCAGCTCGAACCAGCCCTCGGGCGTGTCCCGGCGGATGAAGGCGGTGCCGCGGATGTCGGTCAGCTTGCTCACCGGCTCGCCGGCCGCCAGACGCTGGGCGACCTCGACCACGGCGCGCTCGGCGTTGCCGTACAGCAGCAGATCGGCCTTGGTGTTGATCAGCAGCGAGGGGCGCACCTTGTCCTGCCAGTAGTCGTAGTGGGCGATCCGCCGCAGCGACGCCTCGATACCGCCGAGGATGACAGGCACGTCCTTGTACGCCTCACGGCAGCGCTGGGCATAGGGCACGCTGGCCCGATCGGGTCGCTTGCCGGCCTTGCCACCGGCTGTATAGGCGTCGTCCGAGCGGATCTTGCGGTCGGCGGTGTAGCGGTTGATCATCGAGTCCATGTTGCCGGCGGCCACACCGAAGAACAGATTCGGCTTGCCCAGCTTCATGAAGTCATCCTTGCTCTGCCAGTCCGGCTGACTGATGATGCCGACGCGGAAACCCTGGGCTTCCAGCACCCGGCCGATGATGGCCATGCCGAAGGACGGGTGATCCACGTAGGAGTCGCCGGTGACGATGATCACATCGCAGCTGTCCCAGCCCAGCAGGTCCATCTCCTCCCGACTCATGGGCAGGAAGGGCGCCGGGCCGAAACACTCGGCCCAGTAACGGGGGTAGTCGAACAGGGGCCGTGCCTGGGGCATGGTTAACGCCATGGGGTTATTCCTCTCCGCCCTGGTAGCTGCCAGGTGCGAGATTTTCAAATCGTGTGTACTTGCCGATGAAGGCCATGCGGCAGGTGCCGATGGGCCCGTTACGTTGCTTGCCGATGATCAGTTCGGCGATACCCTTGTCCTGGGTGTCGGGGTGGTAGACCTCGTCCCGGTAGACGAACATGATGACGTCCGCGTCCTGCTCGATCGCACCGGACTCGCGCAGGTCCGAGTTGATCGGACGCTTGTTCGGGCGTTGCTCCAGGGAGCGGTTGAGCTGGGACAGTGCCACCACAGGCACGTTGAATTCCTTGGCCAGCGCCTTGAGCGAGCGGGAGATCTCGGAAATCTCGTTGGTACGGTTCTCCGAGGAGGCGCCGCCGATGCGCATCAGCTGCAGGTAGTCGATCATGATCAGCGACAGGTCGCCGTGCTCGCGCACGACCCGGCGGGCCCGGGCGCGCATCTCCATCGGCGACAGGCCGGCGGTATCGTCAATGAACAGCTTGCGGTCGTTGAGCAGATTCACCGCCGAGGTCAGGCGCGGCCAGTCCTCGTCGTCCAGACGGCCGGAACGCACCTTGGTCTGGTCGATCCGCCCCAGGGACGACAGCATACGCATGATCAGGGACTCGCCGGGCATCTCCAGGGAGAACACCAGCACCGCCTTGTCGCTGCCCAGCACCGCGTTCTCCACCAGGTTCATGGCGAAGGTGGTCTTGCCCATGGAGGGGCGGCCGGCGACGATGATCAGGTCCGCCGGCTGCAGGCCCGAGGTCATGTTGTCCAGGTCGGTAAAGCCGGTGGACAGCCCGGTAATGGAGCCTTCGCTGTTGAACAGGGTATCGATCCGGTCAATGGCCTTGGTCAGCAGGGTATTGACCGATTCGGGACCACCGCTCTTGGGTCGGCTCTCGGCGATGGCGAAGATCTTGCGCTCGGCCTCGTCCAGCACCTCGTTGGGCTGCATGCCCTTGGGATTGAAGGCCGTCTCGGTGATTTCCGTGCTGACGCTGATCAGTTGGCGCATGGTCGCGCGCTCGCGGATGATCTGTGCGTAGGCACCTATGTTGGCCGCCGACGGCGTGTTCTTGGCCAGCTGACCGAGGTAGGCCAGACCACCGACCTGGTCGATCAGCCCTTCGCGGTCCAGTTCCTCGGCCAGGGTGACCACGTCGAAGGGCTGGTTGCGTGCCGCCAGACCGACCAGCGCGCGGAAGATCAGGCGATGATCATGGCGGTAGAAGTCGGACTCGCTGACCAGCTCGGCGACCCTTTCCCAGGCAGCGTTGTCCAGCATGACCCCACCGAGGACCGCCTGTTCGGCTTCGATCGAATGCGGCGGGATTTTCAGAGCAGCAGTCTGGAGGTCCAACTCGGGGCGCTGGGCATAGATCTGATCAGTCATGGGCTCAAGCTCAGGGACAATTTGGCAGGCTGAAAACGACAACACGGCGCCTGTCGGAGACAGGCACCGTGTCCAAGTCTACCAGAGCCACCCGCCGACCCGCGACCACAGGTCGGGGCGGCGGACGGACTCCTGCTAAGGCGCTGTCGCGCTTAGCCGGCAACCACTACCACTTTGACGGTGGTTTCAACGTCGGTGTGCAGCTGCACAGCCACGTCGAACTCACCCACATTGCGCAGCGGGCCTTCCGGCAGACGTACTTCGCTCTTCTCCAGCTCAACGCCAGCGGCGGTGACGGCATCAGCGATGTCGCGGGTACCGATGGAGCCGAACAGCTTGCCTTCCTCACCGGCGTTAGCGGCGATGGTGACGGTCAGATCAGCCAGCTTGGCTGCACGGGCTTCAGCCTCGGCAGTCTTCTCGGCAGCGATCTTTTCCAGCTCAGCGCGACGCGCTTCGAAGGCTTCGATGTTGGCGGCAGTGGCCGGAGTTGCCTTACCGAACGGCAACAGGAAATTGCGAGCATAGCCAGACTTCACGGCGACCTTGTCGCCCAGGCTGCCCAGATTCGCGATCTTTTCGAGCAGGATAACTTCCATTGCGATGACCTCTTTGAATTCAACCTTGGCTGTTCGGGTCGTCATCACCGCGCGGACCGGAGCGCCGCATGCGTGAGCGAAAATCGAACAGACTGTCTACAAATGCCAAAAACATAATCAGGGGGTAGGCGAAGCGCAAAAACAGAATCAGCACAACATAGATTCCGATCAGCCAGCCCCTACCCAGATTCCTTGCCCCTACAACACCATGCAGCAGTGCCAGCCCGGCGATCAGCAAGGGCACACTGGCTACCGGCGACAACATCGCCAGCGACGGCCACTGCGGCGCCAGGACCACCAGCACCAGCAATCCGATACTGGCCATGACCGGCAGTCGCAGCTGATGGAACTCCTGGCGAAAACCACCGGGGTTGTACAGCCCGGCCTGCCAGTACCGACCGATCATCAGACTGATCAGGGCCATCAGCATGTGCGTGGCGCCCAGCACACCGCCGAGCACGGGGATCATCAGCTGGTCGAGACGGGCCAGCAGCTGTGCCCGCTCCGTATCTTCCAGCTGGACGCCCATCTGCTCCAGCAGCTGCGGCAGCATCTCGCGAAAACTGCCGGCCAGCGCTTGCAGGGGTTCACCCAGCGCTCCCAGTAACAGCAGGGCGTAGAGCAATCCCAGAGGTACTGCCAGCAGCAGCACCCGAACCCACTCATTGTGCTGGCGCAGTATCAGCGCCAGCCCGGCGGTGCCGGTAATCACCAGCACGGGGGTCAGATCGCCGACTACCGCCCAGACCACTGCGGGCAGCAGACCCCAGGCAAGAATCGGTAACGCATCGGACAGGCCGCGACGCAGGATGACCAGCGCCAGGGCCGCCGCACTGAACCAGAACAGCAGAGGTATCGCCGCCGCTATGGCTACCGCGAGGGTGGCTTCCCTGCGGCCGCGCATGATGTATTCAGCCAGACCTCGCATACCGGTTCAGTATCCCCTGATTACAGGTTCAGACTGCTGCTCAGCGACCGTGGCTGTCGGTGTAGGGCAGCAGGGCCAGGTAGCGCGCACGCTTGATAGCGACGGCCAGCTGGCGCTGGTACTTGGCCTTTGTACCGGTGATACGGCTGGGTACGATCTTGCCGGTTTCGGTGATGTAGGCCTTCAGGGTGTTGAGATCCTTGTAATCGATCTCTTTAACGCCTTCAGCGGTAAAACGGCAGAACTTTCTGCGACGGAAAAAACGTGCCATGGCAGCGTCTCCTTTTTAACTGGAATGGGAACCGAAAAACTTACTCGTCGTCACCGTCGGTGTCGTCAGCGTCGTTGCTGTCGTCAGCCTCGTTGGCGCTGTCGTTCTCGTCGGAACGCTCGCGGCGCTCACGGCGCTCGCCACGACCGGAATCTTCCGGCTTGAGCATGTCGGACTGTTCGGTGATGGCTTCGTCACGGCGGATGACCAGGTTACGGATAACGGCATCGTTGTAACGGAAGTTTTCGGTCAGCTCTTCCAGTGCCTTGGCGCTGCACTCGACGTTGAGCATGATGTAGTGAGCTTTGTGGATCTTGTCGATCGGGTAAGCCAGTTGACGGCGGCCCCAGTCTTCCAGGCGGTGGATCTTGCCGCCGTCTTCTTCGATCAGCTTGGTGTAACGCTCAACCATGCCGCCGACCTGCTCACTCTGATCCGGATGAACCAGAAATACGATTTCGTAATGACGCATTAGGTGCTCCTTACGGGTTATAGCCAGCCACCCAAATGGTCTGGCAAGGAGTAGAACTTCAGTTTGGGGCGGCCATTCTAGAGAAGTGGCCCGGAACTGGCAAGGAAAAAGCGTGACTGCCGCCGGAAATCAGCCGTTCCTGCGGTAGCGGGTGCCCGCCTCGGAGACATGGCACCCGCACGGAAGGAGTCCGTCAGCGGGAGGCGCGCTGTCGCACCGCCTCGAACAGGCAGATACCGGCGGTAACCGAGACGTTGAGACTGCTCACCGCGCCGGCCATCGGCAGCTTGGCCAGATAGTCGCAGTGTTCGCGGGTCAGGCGTCGCATGCCGGTACCTTCGGCGCCCATGACGATGACCGTAGGCACCGCCAGATCGATATCGTACAGCAGCTGCTCGGCCTCGCCGGCCGTACCCACGATCCAGAGACCGCGCTGCTGCAGCTGCTTGAGCGTGCGCGCCAGATTGGTCACAGCTACCAGGGGCACCGTTTCAGCGGCACCACAGGCGACCTTGCGCACGGTCGGCGTCAGGCTGGCGGACTTGTCCCGGGGAATGATCACCGCCTGCGCCCCGGCCGCATCGGCACTGCGCAGACAGGCGCCCAGGTTGTGCGGGTCGGTGACACCGTCGAGCACCAGCAGCAAAGGCACCCCATCGAACTTGTCCAGCAGATGCCCGAGCATTTCCTCGGACCACAGCTGGCTCGGGGAGACCCTGGCCACGACACCCTGATGCACGCCGCCATCGGCCAGCCGATCCAACTCCTCGGGCAGTACCCGATCAACCTCTACCGACTCGCTCGCGGCCAGCTCAAGTACCGCCTGGATGCGGGCATCCAGGCGACCACGCTGCACCAGCAGCTGCCGCACGCGCCGGGGGGCGCGCTCGAGCATGGCCTGCACAGCGTGCAGGCCGTATACGTATTCGTCGCTCATTGATGATGTCGCTTATCTGTTACTGGCCTTGCGCTTGCGCGGTCCGGCGGAAGGACTGTCACCACCCTTGCCGCCCTTGCGTTGGCCGCTGGACGTCTTGCGACTGCCCGACCTGCCCTCTCTGGCCGAACCCTTCTTGCTCCGACTGCCTTTTTCCCCGGCCTTGCGCGCCTCCTGGAGCAGCTTCTCGCGTACCGCACGACTGTTGTCGACGCGGTTTGCCTTGCTGTCATCACTGGCCATCTCGAAGTCGATCTTGCGCTCCTCGAGATCGACGCGCACCACCTTCACCCGGATCGAATCGCCCAGACGGAATACCCGCCCGGCACGCTCGCCGGTCAGCGTGTGCTGTACGGCATCGAAGTCGTAGTAGTCCGCCGGCAGGGCGGTGATGTGCACCAGTCCCTCGACGTAGATGCCAGTCAACTCGACGAACAGGCCGAAGCTGGTCACCGCGGTGACCAGGCCATCGAAACTCTCCCCGACCTTGTCCTGCATGAACTCGCACTTGAGCCAGCTGACCACGTCGCGACTGGCCTCATCGGCCCGGCGCTCGTTCTGCGAACATTGCTCGCCCAGACGCTCCAGCTCGGCCAGGTCGTAGGGATAGATAGCCGCCTTGGGCAGGGTGCCGGCGCCGGCACGGCGAACCAGATCGGTCTTGCGCCGAGAGCGGATCACCGAACGGATGGCGCGGTGCACCAGCAGGTCCGGATAGCGCCGGATCGGCGAGGTGAAGTGCGTATAGGCCTCGTAGTTGAGACCGAAGTGCCCGGCGTTGTGCGGGGTGTATACCGCCTGACTCAGAGAGCGCAGCATCACGGTCTGGATCAGCTGGGCGTCAGGACGATCCTGAACCCTGGCCAGCACCGCCGCATAATCCTCGGGGGTCGGGTCACCCTTCTTGCGCGTCAGCGACAGCCCCATGGATCCGAGGAACTGGCGCAGTCGCTCGACCTTCTCCGGCTTGGGCCCATCATGCACCCGGTACAGCGCGGGAATGTCCAGTTCCTGCATGAAGCGTGCAGTGGCCACGTTGGCGCACAGCATGCATTCCTCGATGATCTTGTGCGCATCGTTGCGCACCGTCGGCAGGATCTCGGTGATCTTGCGATCCTCACCGAACAGCATGCGTGTTTCGGTGGTTTCGAAGTCGATGGCGCCACGCCCCTGACGGGCCTTGGCCAGTGCCTTGTAGAGGTCGTACAGATTCTTCAGGTGCGGCAGAACCTCGGCGTACTCCTCATTCAGCGCCTTGGCCTCGCGGCTGCGCGGATGCTCCAGCATGGTCGAGACCTTGTTGTAGGTCAGCCGCGCATGGGAATGGATGACCGCTTCATAGAACTCGAAGTCGGTCAGCTCGCCGGTCTTGGAGATGGTCATTTCGCAGACCATGGCCAGACGGTCGACACCGGGCATCAGCGAACAGAGACCATTGGAAATGGCCTCCGGGAGCATGGGGATCACTTCACTGGGGAAGTAGACCGAGGTGCCGCGCAGCTCGGCCTCGGCATCCAGCGCCGAGCCCAGGGGCACGTAATGGGAAACGTCGGCGATGGCCACGTAAAGCTTCCAGCCGCCGGCGAACAGCCGCCAGCCACTGGCCTTGCGCGGTTCGCAGTACACCGCATCGTCGAAGTCGCGGGCATCTTCACCGTCGATAGTCACCAGCGGCAGATGGCGCAGGTCGACGCGCTTGGCCTTGTCCTTCTCGGCCACCTGGTCGGACAGCTTCGCTGCCTCGTCGAGCACTTCCTGGGGCCAGACGCTGGGGATATCGTAGCTGCGCAGTGCAACCTCGATCTCCACACCCGGCGCCATGTAATCACCGACAACCTCGATCACCTCGCCGGTGGCCTGACGGCTCATGGTCGGCCAGTGGGTGATGCGCACCTCGACATACTGGCCGGGCTTGGCACCACCAGCGCTGCCGGGGGCGATGACCACTTCCTGCTTGATGCGGGCGTTGTCCGCGGCGACGAAGCCGATGCCGCTTTCTTCGTAATAGCGCCCCACCAGAATCTCGTGGGCACGCTCGATCACTTCCACCACGGCACCTTCACGGCGACCGCGGCGGTCAACACCGGTGACCCGGCCGAGCACCCGGTCACCATCGAATACCAGGCGCATCTGCGCCGGACCGAGAAACAGATCCTCGCTGCCGTCGTCCGGCACCAGGAAGCCGAAGCCGTCCCGGTGCCCCTGGACCCGACCGCTGATCAGATCGAGCTTGTCCACCGGCGCATAGGCGCCACGGCGGGTATAGATCAGCTGACCGTCGCGCTCCATGGCGCGCAGGCGCCGACGCAGAGCCTCGATACTGTCTTCATCGTAGAGGCCGAACTCCTGCTGCAACTGGGCACGGGTCGCCGGCGCGCCACGCTCGGCCAGGAGGCGGAGAATGAGTTCGCGACTGGGGATGGGATTATCGTATTTCTCTGCTTCACGCTGGGCTGCCGGATCCAGTTCGGTCCAGCTGATCGGGTCGGCAGAGCTCGACTCGACAGCATTGCTCGGTGCGGGCACCGAGACTTGAGGTTTGGTCTTTTTCGTCATAGACGCCTATTGAACCGCGAAACGCGGTTTCTTGCACCAACTATTTCCCGACGGGAGAATTATTTTTGCAAACAGGGGTTTACAAGGTTTTGCCTGCTGCGTATCATTCGCGCCGTCAACAAGACATCGTTGCACCGCGGAACAGACAGGTTCAGCATAGCAGAGATGTACGAAAGACATGCCCAGGTGGTGAAATTGGTAGACACGCTAGCTTCAGGTGCTAGTGGCTTCACGGCCGTGGAAGTTCGAGTCTTCTCCTGGGCACCAATTCAAGGCGACTGAACCTGTTCAGTCTCCACTGCAGTACCCGCCCAGGTGGTGAAATTGGTAGACACGCTAGCTTCAGGTGCTAGTGGCCTCACGGCCGTGGAAGTTCGAGTCTTCTCCTGGGCACCAATCTGAACAAAGCCGAGCTCATGCTCGGCTTTGTCATTTTTCCCCTCCCCTATTGCGCAGAGAACAGGCTATCGTTAGCTGACGAGCTTGGGGGAAGCACGCATGACAATCGAAATTGCACTGGTACTGGGTATCGCCCTGGTGGCGGTCCTGTTGTTTGCCACGGAGAAACTGCGCATCGACGCCGTGGCCCTGCTGGTCCTGTCGGGGCTGGCCATTCTCGCACTGGTCAACCCGGAACAGGCACTGAGCGGCTTCAGCAACCAGGCGACCATCACCGTAGCGGCAATGTTCGTCCTTGCCGCCGGCCTGCAGAACAGCGGCGCGCTGTCGGGCATCGGTCGACTGCTGAGCCAGGCCAGATCGCCATTCCTGTTTCTGCTCACACTGTTCGGGGTACTCGCGGTAGTAGCCCCCTTCGTCAACAATACCGCGGTAGTGGCGGTATTCATGCCCATCGTCATGACCGCCACGGCCAGCATCGGCATGTCCGCCTCCAAGGCGCTGATCCCCCTCTCCTATGTATCCCAGATGGCGGGCGTCTGTACCCTGGTCGGCACCTCAACCAACCTGCTGGTCAATGCCATGGCCAAGGACCTGGGGCATCCCGGGTTCACCATGTTCGAATTCACCCCCCTGGGGGTCATCTGCTTCTTCGCCGGGTGTTTCTACCTGCTGACGCTGGGCCGCTGGCTGCTGCCGCGCACACGCGCTACCGAGCTGGTGGAGCATTACGAGCTGGGCAAGTACATCACCGAGCTGCGGGTCATGCCGGATTCCTCGCTGATCGGCAGCTCGGTGGGCGAGGCCAAGCTTGGCGAGGAGTTCGGCGTCTACGTACTGGAACTGATCCGCGGCGATGAGAAGGTCTGGTCGCCGCGCTCCCAGGTGCTGGAGGAAGGCGACGTGCTGATCGCCCGGGGCGACTGGTCGAAACTCGATGAGCTGAAGAACCGGACAGGCCTGGAGATCAACTCCGAATTCCAGCTGCGTCAGCGCACCCTGGAGGAAGGCACCCAGCAGGTGCTGACCGAGGTCATGATAGCTCCGCGTTCACGATTGATCGGCGGCAGTCTGGGCGTGCTGGACCGACGCTGGCAGCATAACGCGACGGTCCTGGCTGTGCACCGGCGCGGCGAGGTTTTACGCAAGCAGCTCAAGGAGGTGCGCCTGAACGTAGGCGACGTGCTGCTGATGCTGATGCCCGAGAGCGAGATGCCGGCGCTGCGCCAGGACGCCAACGTCATAGTGCTCAGCCAGCGCGACCATGACCGGCCCATGGGCTGGCGCGCCCCCTTCGCCCTGATCACCATGATCATGGTGATCGCCATCTCCGCCATCGGTTGGGCACCGATCGCGATCACCGCTCTGGTCGGGGCGGTGGCCATGACCCTGGCCGGCTGTCTGGACGCCGACGAGGTGTATGACGCCATCGACTGGCGCATCATCATTCTGCTGGCCGGCCTGCTGCCCCTGGGGGTAGCCATGAGCCAGAGCGGCGCCGCCGAGTTCGTGGTCGCCAACACCCTGGGGCTGGTCAGCGGTTTCGGCCCGCTGGTGGTGCTGGCGGTGCTCTACCTGATGGCCCTGCTGCTCACCGAGTTCATGAGCAACGCCGCCGCTGCGGTCATCCTGACGCCTGTCGGCATGTCCACAGCCAAGCTGATGGGGGTCGACCCGACCCCCTTCCTCATCGCCGTCACCTTCGCCGCCTCCACCAGTTTTGCCACACCGGTGGGCTACCAGACCAATACCATGGTCTACAGCGCCGGCGGCTACCGCTTCGTGGACTTCATCAAGGTGGGCCTGCCGCTGAACCTGATCTTCTGGGTATTGGGAGTGATCTTCATCCCGATATTCTGGCCGTTCTGAGCTGAACCGCTCAGGGCTGCTCACTCCAGACATCAGCCTCCGGGTCGAGCTGTACGCTGGGGCGTATACCTGACGCAGTGCGCGAAAAGCG
>Ga0209075_1000968_pt1 | contig 27549 bp, 17 predicted proteins | sample Stecom2011_FD_187523 | JGI IMG/M metagenome (GOLD analysis project Ga0209075, IMG submission 187523) | Agricultural soil microbial communities from Utah to study Nitrogen management - Steer compost 2011 (SPAdes) (version 2) | ecosystem: Environmental > Terrestrial > Soil > Agricultural land...
AAGCATCCGGTCGCGGCCCGACAGGTCCTTCCGCAGACTCACGTCAACAAAACCCATACTTGTAAGCAGGGCTGTTGTCTCGGCACCATAGGCCTCATTAATTTCGAAGTAAAGGCGACCTCCAGGCACCAGCTCCTGCAGCGCCACCTGCGCTATGCAGCGGTAAAACAAGAGCGGATCGTGATCGGCCACAAAAAGTGCCAAATGCGGCTCATACTGCAGCACATTGGCAGCCATCAAAGCGGCCTCCTTGTGGGTCACATAAGGAGGATTGCTCACCACCACCTCCCAACGCGCTTTCTCGGCCTGATAAGTCAACACATCCTGCATTTGAAAAGTCACCTCCACATTGTTTTTCCGGGCATTCCCGCGGGCCTGCTCGAGGGCGATTTCCGACACGTCCCAGGCAGCGACTTCCCACCGGGGGCGTGCGTGCTTCAGCGCAATGGGAATACAGCCACTGCCTGTCCCCACCTCCAAAAGCCGCAGCCTTCGTTCCCCGTGTTCCTCCAAAATCCACTGTACCAACTCCTCTGTTTCGGGACGGGGAATCAGCACCCCGGGACCCACGTCCAGTTGAAGTCCCAGAAACTCCGTGCTTCCCAGCACATACTGCAGCGGCTCGTGCCGCTGCAGGCGCGCCACGACCTCTTCCACAAAGGCGCATTCTTCCGGCTGCAGCGGCTCCTCTCCCTTCAGCAGGAGCTCGGTCCAACTGTAGCCGCGCAGGTGTTCAAAAATCAGGCGGACAAATTGCTGCACCTCCTGCTCACCCACCACAGGGGTCAATCGCTCTCTGATGTACGCACGCCCACTCTTTACCGTATCCATAAAATAGTCGCTGAGGGAAAAAAGAAAAATGTAGCCACAAAAATAAACATTATCTTAGCAACCACACAAGGACCAAAGGCATCATGAGTACAGTAAGCATAAGTCATGAACACTGGATGCGTCGCTGCCTGGAACTGGCACAGAGCGCTGAGGGACTCACCTACCCCAACCCCATGGTGGGTTCGGTGATTGTGCACCAGGGAAAAATCATCGGCGAAGGCTACCACAGCCAGGCGGGCGGCCCCCATGCCGAAGTCCACGCCATCAACGCCGTTAAAAACCAGGACCTGCTGCGCGAAGCGACCCTCTATGTAAATCTGGAGCCCTGCGCTCATTTTGGCAAAACCCCGCCCTGCTCCCTGCTCATCAGTCAAAAGAAAATTCCACGCGTAGTGGTAGGCTGTGTCGACAGCTTTTCAGAGGTGGCCGGCAAGGGCATTGCGCATCTCAGGAGCACGGGCACCGAAGTCATCTCAGGTGTTCTGGAAAAAGAAAGTCGCGAACTCAACCGCCGCTTTTTCACCTTTCACGAGAAAAAACGCCCCTACATTCTGCTCAAGTGGGCCCAGACCACCGATGGCTTTATCGACATCGACCGGGAAGCACAAAAAGGCGGGCGCCCCACCTGGATCACCAACGCGCATGCCCGCCGCGCCGTACACCTTTGGCGCAGTCGCGAACAAGCCATTTTAGTGGGTTCCGAAACGGCCCTTAAAGACAACCCCTCGCTGACGGTGCGCGACTGGCATGGCCCCCATCCCCTGCGCCTGGTGCTGGACCGTGGCGGGAGACTGCCCGACTACCTCGACCTCTTCGACGGGACTTGTCCCACCCTGCTCTATACGCAAAAGGAACAGCGCGACAACAAGCAGGCCGAACGCATACTTTTACAAGCCGGGGCAGAGCCGCTGAGCGAGCTGCTTAAGGACCTCCATCAAAGGAACATCCAGTCCCTCATTGTGGAAGGCGGAGCCCGCTTGCTCCAGACCTTTATTGATGCAGGCCTCTGGGATGAGGCACGGGTGTTTACCGGCAAGACCTGGTTTCAAAAAGGCGTGCGCGCACCCCAATTGCAAGGTTTTCCAGCGCAACAACAGGATTTTGGCAACAGCACCCTCTACTACTTTCGGAATATTTAGTACCTTAATGCCACAAAGCCTTCAGATCTGCCCATGGATAGCCTGCAAGCCATAATCGACGTTGTCAACCCCCTGTTGTTGGTCGCCTACATCATCAGCATTCTGGTGGTGGTGGTTTTCACCGTGCTCGAAAACCGCAATCCCCTGAAAACCATCTCCTGGGTTCTGGTACTCCTGATGCTGCCGGTGCTCGGCTTTGTCTTTTTCATCTTCTTCGGACAAAACTTTCGCAAGGAAAAAATCATTGCCCGCAAGGGGCTCCGCAATGTGGACCTGCTCTCCAATCTGGCCCACGCCCAGATTCACCGTCTGTCGGAGGGCCATATGTTCGACAATCAGGCGCTTGAAGAAAAGCGGACCCTCATCCAGCTGCTGCTCAACAACAGCAATGCCGTAGTTACCGTAGGCAACCAGCTTCAAATCCTCCAGAATGGGGGCCCCACTTTTGAGGCCATACTGGAAGCACTCGAGGCAGCCGAAAAGTTCATCCACCTCGAATACTACATCTTTGCCGACGACGAAATCGGTGGAAAAATAAAAGCCCTGCTCAAACGCAAGGCCGCCCAGGGCGTAGAAGTCCGCCTGATTGTAGACGACGTAGGCAGCTGGGAGCTGAAAAAGCCCTTTTTCCGTGAAATGTGGGCAGCAGGCATCCAGGCCTATTCCTTTCTGCAAGTCCGCTTCCCCAACCTCACCAGCAAGGTCAACTACCGCAACCACCGAAAGATTGTAATCATCGACGGACATACCGGTTTCTTAGGCGGCATCAACATTGCCGACCGCTACGAAAAAGGAAGCAAGGACTACGGCATCTGGCGCGACACCCACATGCGCATCAGCGGAGATGCCGTAAAGACCCTCCAGACCGTATTCTTAACCGACTGGTTTTTTGTGAGTCAGCACGAGCTGCACGACCGCAAATACTTCCCCACTATGGAAGCACAAGGTCAAAAAATGGTGCAAATCGTAGCCAGCGGACCCGATTCCGATTGGCCCGGCATTATGATGGGCATATTTCACGCCATCGTTGCAGCCCGTCGCTATGTTTACATCGCCACCCCCTATTTTATGCCCAGCGAGAGCGTATTGATGGCACTGAAGACAGCCGCGCTGGGCGGAGTAGATGTGCGCATCCTCATTCCAGAACGCAGCGACGCCCACATCACCCTGCTCTCCTCCCGCTCCTTCATCCGCGAAATGCTCGATGCCCAGGTGCGCTTCTACTTTTACCAAAAAGGCTTCCTGCACTCCAAGGTCATGGTGGTCGACGACCAGGTAGGCATCGTTGGCTCTGCCAACATGGACTTCCGCAGTTTTGAACAAAACTACGAAACAACCGCCTTTATTTTTGATGAAGAAACCGCTCAGGACTTGCAAAGCACCTTCCTCAACGACCTCAAAGACTCCCGGGAAATCACCCTCTACGACTGGCCCCAACGCCCCAAAACCGAAAAAATCAAAGAATCCTTCGCCCGCCTCGTCAGTCCCCTGCTATAAAACAGTTACGGGGCACAGGTGCCCCGTAACCGCGGACTTCAGTCCGCTTTATAGAACAGGCGCTCCGCGCCTGACCACTTCCTCCCAATCATAACCCAGGGTTTCAACCCTGGGAGCAGCGTAGGTAGCAGCGTGCGCCACAGCGTAGCGCCGCACACCCCAGCCCTAAAACAAGTGATACGACACCGCAACGCCCACCGTCACGACCGAAGCCATCACCATCAGTTTAATCAGAATGTTCAAGCTCGGACCGGAAGTATCCTTAAATGGATCGCCCACAGTATCGCCAATAACCGTAGCTTTGTGTGTTTCGGAACCCTTGCCACCATGGTGACCTTCCTCCACGTACTTCTTGGCATTGTCCCAGGCGCCACCCGCATTGGCCATAAAAATAGCCAGGGCAAAACCACTGGTAATGGTACCCAAAAGCAGACCGGCAATACCCGGAACGCCAAATACCACGCCCACCACGACAGGGATCAACAGCGCCAACAAAGAAGGGGTCATCATTTCGCGCTGCGCCCCTTTGGTAGAGATCTCCACACAACGGGCATAATCGGGCTCAGAAGTACCTTCCATAATGCCGGGAATCGACTTAAACTGGCGACGCACCTCATCCACCATCTTCTGCGCTGCACGTCCCACCGCATTCATGGTCATGCCACTAAAAAGAAAGACCGACATCACACCCAAAAACATGCCCACAATCACCATGGGGTTCATCAGATGGATTTCGTAATGCTGTACAAAGTCGTAAAACGAAGCCTCAATAGCCGGCACATTATTGATCAATGTTTCCGGGGCATCCAAAATCTTCACAAACATCATGCGCACTTCCTCAAAGTAAGAAGCCAAAAGCGCCAGGGCTGTCAAAGCCGCACTACCAATGGCAAAGCCCTTACCGGTAGCGGCAGTCGTGTTCCCCAAAGAATCGAGCGCATCGGTACGCTGACGCACCTCGGCACCCAGACCACTCATCTCAGCATTTCCGCCGGCATTGTCGGCAATGGGGCCGTAAGCATCGGTGGCCAAGGTAATGCCCAGGGTAGAGAGCATGCCCACCGCAGAAATACCAATTCCGTAAAGGCCTACATTAAGACTACCCATATCGAATTTAAAACCGGTAGCAAAGGCAAAGGAGAGCGTAATGGCCACCACTATAATAACCAGAGGAACAGCAGCCGAAATCAAGCCCGTACCCACACCACTAATGATAACGGTAGCGGGACCTGTCTCACCGGAACGCGCAATGTTCTGGGTGGGCTTGTAAGCCGAAGCCGTAAAATACTCCGTAGACTGGCCAATACCAATACCTGCAAGCAGTCCCACCACAATTGAGCCCCAAATACCAACATAATTGGGCAGACCCAGATATTTTAGAATAAAGAAGGAAGCAACAACAATAAGCAGGGCACTTACATTAACCCCAAGGCCGAGTGATTTCAACAATTGCTTTTGCGTGGCCCCCTCCCGGGTGCGCACCATAAACACTCCGGCAATCGAAAGGAGGGTACCCACAGCCGCAATAAGCATGGGTGCCAGCACGGCATTCAACTGCAGCTCTTCCATACTCATAAAGGCCGCAGCACCCAGCAGGGCAGAAGCCAGAATCGACGCAGCAAAAGACTCAAACAAGTCGGCCCCCATACCGGCCACATCACCTACATTGTCGCCCACATTATCGGCAATGGTTGCCGGATTGCGCGGATCGTCCTCAGGAATCCCCGCTTCAACCTTACCCACCAGGTCGGCCCCCACATCGGCAGCCTTGGTGTAGATCCCCCCGCCCACACGAGCAAACAAGGCCTGGGTAGAAGCGCCCATCCCAAAGGTCAGCATAATGGCTGTGATGGTCATCAACTTATAGCCCCCGGCCATATCTTCAATAAAATGATTCAGAATCAGGAACCAAATGGAAATATCCATAAGCACCAGACCCACAACCACCAGGCCCATCACCGCACCGCTGCGGAAAGCCAGCTTGAGTCCCCCATTAAGAGAGGTGCGACAAGCATGGGCCACCCGTGCCGAGGCAAAGGTTGCCGCCTTCATACCAAAGAAACCGGCCAGTCCCGAAAAGGCACCCCCGGTAATAAAGGCAAAGGGGACCCACTTATTCTGCACCCCCAGACCGTAAGCCAAAATCGAAAAGATGATGGTAATGACAATAAAGACAACAATAACAATTTTGTATTGCTGACGCAAATAGGCACCGGCACCCGTACGCACATGTTGGGCTATCCGCTTCATGGTATCGGTACCTTCCGAACTTTTCATCATCTGCCTGAAAAAAACATAGGCAAAGGTCAACGCCAATAGCGATATCAGAGGAACAATCGCAAAAATCGAGTTAAGCATAAGAATTGAATTTAGGTTATTTTAGTCTTTTTTCTCAAAAATTCAATTTTAAAAATAGCAAAAAAATAACGGCCGCTCCAAAGAAGCGACCGTTATTTGCTTTTTATTGTTTGTTTATAGCCATTCCAGAAAAGAAGAAGGCCTTGCCATCAACCTGCCTTCAGCAGTCCAATATTGGCCTTTTCCAACTTTCCCTTGGCCAGATCCAGCGTAATTTCCAGTTTTCCCTTATGCTTACCGGGACTTTCAAACATATAGTCCATCATAATGGTCTCGCAAATGGAACGCAGTCCACGTGCACCCAGCTTAAACTCTACCGCCTTATCCACGATGTACTCCAAAACCTCCTCGGTAAAGGTCAGCTCAATTTTATCCATTTCGAAGAGCTTTTTGTACTGTCGCACAATGGAGTTCTTAGGCTCGGTAAGAATCAAACGCAAGGTCGACCGATCCAGCGGATTCAGATAAGTCAGGATGGGCAAACGACCAATGATCTCGGGAATGAGTCCGAACGATTTCAAATCCTGGGGGGAGATGTACTGCAACAAGTTGGTGGGATCCACCGCATCGCGTTGCTGAGAGGCCGAGTAACCCACCACACGGGTGTTCAAACGCTGACCAATCTTACGCTCAATACCATCAAAAGCACCACCGCAAATAAACAGCACATTCTTGGTGTCCACAGGAATCATCTTCTGATCGGGATGCTTTCGTCCACCCTGCGGGGGCACATTTACCACCGCGCCTTCAAGCAGCTTAAGTAAGCCCTGCTGAACCCCTTCGCCCGACACATCACGGGTAATGGAAGGATTGTCGCCTTTACGTGCAATTTTATCAATTTCATCAATAAAAACGATCCCCTTTTGAGCCGCCTCCACATTGTAATCGGCTGCCTGCAAAAGACGCGTCAGGATGCTTTCAATATCCTCGCCCACATAGCCGGCTTCGGTAAGCACCGTAGCGTCCACAATGGTAAAAGGGACGTGCAACATACGGGCAATGGTACGGGCCAACAAGGTTTTGCCGGTACCGGTCTCGCCCACAAGAACAATGTTCGATTTTTCGATCTCCACCTCATCGGCGGAGGGCTGAGTCAGCCTTTTGTAGTGGTTGTAAACCGCTACCGAAAGATACTTCTTAGCCTGATCCTGACCAATCACGTACTGATCCAGAAACTTCTTGATCTCGGCAGGCTTAAGCAGCTTCACCTCCTTCATATCGAAAGAAGACTTCTTCTTAAACTCCTCCTCCAAAATGCCGTGGGCCTGCTCAATGCAACTGTCACAGATGTGACCAGAAACACCGGCAATCAGCAAATTGGTATCCTTGCGACTTCTTCCGCAAAACGAACATTTATCCATATACAGCTTCCTCTATCCTTCCTATTTTTTCTTCTCGCGCACCAAAACCTCATCGATCATTCCGTAGGCCTTGGCCTCTTCGGCAGTCATCCAGAAGTCCCGGTCCGAGTCCTTTTCCACCTTCTTAAAGGTATTGCCCGAATGGTCGGCAATAATGGTGTACAACTCCTTACGCAACTTAACAATTTCGCGCGTGGTGATTTCAATATCGACCGACTGGCCCTGGGCACCGCCCATGGGCTGGTGAATCATTACCCTTGAATGACGCAGAGCCGATCGCTTGCCTTTGGCACCGGCCGTCAACAACACAGCACCCATAGAAGCAGCCATACCGGTACAAATGGTGGCCACATCGGAAGTGATGTACTGCATGGTATCGTATATCCCCAAACCGGCATAAACCGAACCCCCAGGGGTATTGAAATAAATCGAAATATCCTTGGAGGGATCGGTAGAATCGAGGTAGAGCAGCTGCGCCTGAATGATGTTGGCCACATAGTCGTCGATGGGCAAGCCCAAAAAGATGATGCGGTCCATCATCAAACGGGAAAACACATCCATACTGGCAATGTTCAACTGGCGCTCCTCAATAATTGTCGGCGAAATGTAACTGTTGGCAACAGACATGTACTTATCCATTACCATACTGTTGATGCCTACGTGCTTGGTAGCGTATTTGTAAAAATCCTTGGGATCACTCATTTTTTCTATGTTTAAAAATTAGCAACCCTAAATTTAAGAAATAATCCGGGTTACAAAAGAGGGCCTTGCTTAATTATTCTCAAACATCTTGTTGAATTCCTCACGGCTCACCTCTTTCTCTTCCACCTTAACGGCTTCCTTAATAAAGGCCATCACCTTTTCAGAAACAGCTGCCTCGGCCATACGACGACCCTGGTCCTCGTTCTTCAACATGTCCATAGCGTAACCTTCGATGTGCTCATCGGGCAGATTGGTCAAGCCATACTGCATAAACTGCATGCGGGCCGATTTTTTAGCATAGTTGACCACATCTTCCTGTTCGATCTTGAGCTCATTGGCACGTACCACCTCATTTTTAATGAGCTGCCACTTCAAGTCTTCCAAAAACTTAGGCAAATCGTTCTCGATTTGCTCATCGGTCATTTTCTCTTCGCCCCGATCCGTCGCCTTGAGCCAACGCTTCAAAAAATCCTCAGGCAACTTCACATCCAGTTTCGACACCAGCTTCTCACGCGCATCCACTGAGAATTTGTATTCCGACTCCATTTCGAAATTGCGCGCCAGGTCTTCTTTCACCTTGGCCTTCATTTCCTCTTCCGACTGCACTACGCCGGCACCAAACAACTGGTCGAACAGCTCCTGAGTCAACTCAGGATCGATGAACTCGGTGATTTCCTGAATGGTGAAACGGAAGGCACCTTTAACGGCAGCCGCTTCTTCCTTGGAGATCTTCAGAATGTAAGAAATTTCGGTGTCGTTGGGGAAGGCCTTCTTCAAATCGAAATCAACGGTTTCGCCCACTTTCTTACCCAAAAGCTTCTTCTTTTCCTTTTCATCTTTAACAATGGCCAGAGACATAACGGTGTCTTCGGCACTGATGCCGCCTTCTACCACATTGCCCGACTTATCGATTTGCACCACCGAACCTTTGGCCAGCGACTTATCGGTCACTGCTTCCACCGTTTCGTTTTTGCCAAAGCGTCCGGTCAGGTTACGGATTTGTCCGTCCACCATATCGTCGCTCACAGCAATTTTATAATAGTTCAGCTTTTCACGCTTGGTCAGCTTTACCTCCACCTCAGGCGCCAGGGCGATGTCAAAAGCAAATTCAAAACTGTCCTGGGTATCAAAATCAATGGTTTGCTGCTGCTCGCTGGGCAGCGGCTCTCCTAAAATATTCAGCTTGTTTTCGGTCAGGTAATTCGATAGGTTCTCAGAAACCAATTTGTTTATCTCATCGGCCATCACCGCCTTGCCATACATCTTTTTAACGAGACCGGCAGGCACTTTTCCGGGACGAAAACCGGGCATATTGGCTTTCTTTTGGTAGGATTTAAGGACCTCAGCCACTTTAGGCTCATAATCCTCCTTGGCAATGGTCAACTTAATGACTGCATTCAATTCGTCGTTGTTTTCCCTTGTGATGTTCATCAGCGTTCTGTTAAATAATAAATGAAATAAGAGAGCGCAAAGATAATGAAGCATTTAGAATGTAACAACATCCCGCGCAGCATTCTTTCCATCGGCGCCTCCAATACTTAAAAACCGCCTACTCGCGATCAAAATCGTTAGCAAGGCGGTTTTTCCTTCTTTTTTTAGTGCGGACGAAGGGACTCGAACCCCCACGCCTTTCGGCACCAGATCCTAAGTCTGGCGCGGCTACCAATTACGCCACGTCCGCGGAAATGCGGGGCAAAATTAAGCATAAAAATATTCCCCTGCAACAAAAATCAAAGGGAAGGCAGCAAATATTTCGCTCCCTTCCCTTGAAGAACTTCCTATCCTTTAGTTTTTGCTCAGAAGGCCTAGGCCTCACGCATTTGCAGTAAAAGATTCAGAATATCAACAGCTGCCTGAGCTACAGAGGTACCGGGACCAAAAATGCCCACCACGCCGGCATCGTACAGGAACTGGTAATCCTGGTGAGGAATAACCCCTCCGGCAATCACCATGATGTCTTCGCGTCCCAGCTTCTTAAGCTCAGCAATCACCTGGGGAACCAGGGTCTTGTGACCTGCAGCCAGGGAAGAAACACCCAATACGTGCACATCGTTTTCCACAGCCTGCTTGGCTGCTTCGGCAGGGGTTTGGAACAAGGGACCCATGTCCACGTCGAAACCAATGTCGGCATAACCTGTAGCCACCACCTTGGCACCGCGGTCGTGTCCGTCCTGGCCCATCTTGGCCACCATAATGCGGGGCTGACGGCCCTCTGCTTCGGCAAATTTGCGCGCCAGTGCCTGAGCTTGCTCAAACACATTGTCGTCTCCTGCCTCCGAGGAGTAAACACCATTGATAGATCGTATCACAGCCTTGTATCTTCCTACTTCTTTTTCACATGCATAAGAAATCTCACCCAAAGAGGCACGCTTTTGAGCGGCATCCACAGCCAGCTCCAGGAGGTTGCCTTTACCGGTTTTCACACACTCGGTAATGGCTTCCAGAGCAGCCTGCACGTCTGCCTCATTGCGTTCAGCACGCAATTTCTTCAAACGCTCAATCTGAGATTTACGCACTGCAGCGTTGTCCACATCCAAAATATCGATGGGGTCTTCCTTTTCCAGACGGTAACGGTTGGTACCCACGATAATTTGCTTGCCACTGTCGATCTTCGCCTGAGTACGGGCAGCCGCCTCTTCGATACGCATTTTGGGCAGACCGGTCTCTATGGCCTTGGCCATTCCACCCATTTCTTCCACTTCCTGAATCAAAGCCCAGGCCTTATCGGCCAGTTCCTTGGTCAACGACTCCACATAATAAGAGCCGGCCCAGGGATCAATAGCCTTACAAATCTGGGTTTCCTCCTGAATGTAAATCTGGGTATTACGGGCAATACGCGCAGAGAAATCGGTAGGCAAAGCAATCGCCTCATCGAGAGCATTGGTGTGCAGCGACTGGGTGTGTCCCAGGGCAGCGGCCATCGCCTCAATACAGGTACGCCCTACGTTGTTGAAAGGATCCTGCTCGGTCAGCGACCAGCCCGAAGTCTGCGAGTGCGTACGCAAAGCCAGCGACTTGGGATTTTTGGGACCAAACTGCTTCACAATCTTGGCCCACAGCATACGGGCAGCGCGCATCTTGGCAATTTCCATAAAGTGGTTCATGCCCACGGCCCAGAAAAAGGACAGGCGCGGTGCAAAAGCATCCACATTCATACCGGCATTAACACCGGCACGCAGGTACTCCAAACCGTCGGCCAGGGTATAAGCCAACTCAATGTCGGCAGTAGCTCCGGCCTCCTGCATGTGGTAGCCCGAAATAGAGATGCTGTTGAACTTCGGCATATTCTTAGAGGTGTACTCAAAGATATCGGCGATGATCTTCATGGAGAACTCCGGAGGATAGATGTAGGTATTCCGCACCATAAACTCCTTCAGAATGTCGTTCTGAATGGTTCCGGCCATATCTTCCAGCTTACAACCCTGCTCCAATCCGGCCACAATGTAAAAAGCCATTACGGGCAACACAGCGCCGTTCATGGTCATGGATACCGACATTTTGTCGAGAGGAATGCCGTCGAAGAGCACCTTCATATCGAGGATGGAGTCGATGGCCACACCGGCCTTACCCACATCACCCACTACCCGCTCGTGGTCGGAGTCGTAGCCCCGGTGTGTAGCCAGGTCAAAAGCCACTGAAAGGCCTTTTTGACCCGCTGCCAGGTTGCGCCGGTAAAAGGCGTTCGACTCTTCAGCAGTAGAAAAGCCGGCATACTGACGGATGGTCCAGGGACGCATGGCGTACATGCCCGAATAGGGGCCGCGCAGGAAGGGGGGCAGACCGGCAGCATAATTCAAATGCTCCATGCCGGCCAAATCTTCCTTGGTATAAACAGGCTTAACGGGAATCTGCTCGGGGGTTACCCAGTCCTTCTTAATCCCGTTTTTCTTGGCCCAGTCGCCCGCCGAAGCAGCACAGGGCTCTTTTTTGAAAGTTATTTTTGAAAAATCCGGTTTCATAATCGTTTGTGTTTTTAGATTCCCAGTGCCTTGTTAAATCCCTGCAAAGTCTCCAGCACATTGCTGCGCACATGAATGAAATGCTCAATGCCCTTGGCTTTGAGTTCCTCCATACAGGCGGGAGCACCGGCCACCACCAGGTGGGCTTTACCTTTAAGCGCTTCGTAGGCTTCGGGAGCTGCAGTGCTGTATTCCTCGTCCGAGGAGCACAAGACCACAATATCGGCACCTGCTTTCAGTGCGGCATCCGTTCCTTCTTTAACCGCAGCAAAACCAAGGTTGTCGATAATTTCGTAACCGGCACAGCCAAAGAAGTTGCCCGAAAACTGCGAACGGGCCAGACGCATGGCCAGATTGCCGTAGGTGAGCATAAACACTTTGGGACGCTTGGCGGCCTTCTCGGTAGCCATACGCAAGTCCTCAAAAGCCTCAGCTCCCCGGAACAAACGCAGGGGTTCTACCTCCCCGGCTTCAGGTGCTTTGGACCTCATTACCGCAGCATCCACCGAGTCGGCCATGCTGTCCGAAGCATTGGGATACTGGTTGGTCCCCAGGAAAATCTCCTTGCGAGCAGCCACCGCTTTGGCGCGCTGTTCCGCCGAAGCCTTAACCTCACCTTGAATGAATCCGGCTTGCAAAGCCTTCAAATAACCACCCTTTTCTTCTACAGCCAGGAAGAGCTTCCAGGCCTCAGAAGCAATGCTGTCGGTCAGGTTTTCGATGTAATAGCTGCCCGCACCCGGATCAACAATCATACTCAGATACGATTCTTCCTTCAACAGCAATTGCTGGTTGCGGGCGATGCGCTCGCTGAACTCATTGGGGGTGCGGAACACCTTATCGAAGGGCTGCACCGTAAGCGAATGACAGGCGCCAATGGCGGCCGACATGGCTTCTGTTTGGGTACGCAGCATATTTACATAAGGATCGTAAACCGTCTTATTGAACTCGGAAGTCTCACAATGCACCAGCATTTTGGCGGCCTCATTACCGGCAGGCTTAAAAGCGCTTACGATACTGGACCACAACAAACGACCGGCACGGAGTTTGGCAATTTCCATAAAGTAATTGGACCCTACGCTTAAAGTGAAACGCAGACTCTTAGCGGCTTCGTTGACCGTCAATCCACGCTCGGTCAGTTGCGAAAGGTATTCGCTGCCGGCCGATAAGGCAAAGGCCAACTCCTGCACAATGGTGGCACCGGCGTTGCCAAAATGCTTACCATTAACGTTCACCACCTGAAAGGCGGGAAGTACTTTGGCTTCCTTCACCAGGTCAGCCACAAAGTCCATGGTTTTCTCGCTGCTTTCGCAAAGGCGCCCGTCGATGGTCAAAGCACCCAGCGGATCCACGTCGAATGAGCCCTGAACGGCAGCCAGGTCGCGATTCTGTGCCTTAAATGCAGCCACAACAGCTTTTAACAGCTTATCGTTGCCGTGCGCAGCGGAAAAATTCAGCTCCACCTCGTTCGACAGAATATTCTTCAGCAAAACTTGAAGATTGGCTTCGCTTATCAGCGCCTCGTCCTCGAAGCGAAAACCCAGTGAAGTCACGCCTTTGGTCAGCAAGGTCAGCGCCTTCTCATTGGCAACAGCCACATCGCTCACCACAAGGTCCTGACGAACCAGCCATTTGTTCGAAGTTTTGGTTCCCCGCACATAAGGGTATTCACCCGGAAGCGTATCCAGGTACTTCACCTGCTCCAGGTCCTCCTCACGGTAAAAAGGACGCACGCTGAACCCTTCATTGGTTCTCCAAACGAGCTTCTTTTCAAAATCGGCCCCTTTGAGATCCGCTGTTATCTTGTCCATCCACTCCTGCGTTGTTACGGGAGCAAAATCGCTGAACAGCGGTTGATTTGATTTATCTGCCATAATGTAACTGTTTTATAATACAATTTACAGCCGGCAAAAGTACGGCTTTTGTTCCACATTAACAGCATCTTATTAGGTGTTTAAAAGCAGAGTACACAAGGAAAGCACCCGCCTGTGTACAACAAACACCTTGCTGTAATACAAACACTTAACAAGATAAGCTGCTCACCCCGTGAAATCAAGCGCTTTGTGAAATTTTATTAAATCCCCGCAGGGTGCCGGAACATTTTTTGCTTCGAAATTAGGCCTTATCTTTGCACATTCACTATTTTAGCAAGGTTTTCCAACTCTGCAGCCGGTATGCCAGCGAACACCAACTCAGACATGTCCTTTCTCGACCACCTCGAAGAACTCCGGTGGCACCTCATCCGCTCCTTTATGGCGGTACTCGTCTTGGCGGTGCTGGCCTTTGTATTCAAGGGCCTGGTGTTCGACACGGTACTTCTGGGACCCAGTCGCCCCGACTTCCTGACCAACCGCTTACTTTGTCGCGTGGCCGATTGGGCGCAAATGCCGGTGCTCTGCATCAACCCGGTGCAGTTGTCCTTTCAAAACATCCAGCTGGCCGGTCAGTTTACCATGCACATTTGGGTGGCCTTTATAGCGGGTGCGACCCTGGCCTTCCCCTACATCTTCTACGAATTCTGGCGTTTCATCCGTCCGGCCCTCTATGAGAATGAGGTACGCCACAGCCGCGGCGCCATCCTGGCCGCCAGTCTGCTGTTCTCGGTGGGCATACTCTTTGCCTATTTCGTCATTGCCCCCCTGTCGGTTTACTTCCTGGGCAGCTACCAGGTGAGTGCCCGTGTCGAAAACATCATTAACTTTGGCTCCTACGTTTCCACCGTAAGTTCCATTGTACTGGCCACCGGCTTTATGTTTGAACTGCCGGTGTTCATTTATTTTTTGAGTAAGGTGGGACTCGTCAGCACCGGCTTCCTAAAAAAATACCGGCGGCACGCCATCGTGTTGACCCTGGTCCTGGCAGCCATTATTACGCCACCGGATGTCATCAGTCAGCTGCTGGTTTGCCTGCCCCTCCTGTTGCTGTACGAAGGTGGTATTATTATTGCAGCAAGAGTGGAACGTAAAAGAGCCAAAGAAAGCAACGCATAACACATATAAAATGGAGAAAGAAGAGGGTTTGCTGCTGCACACCAAAAACCTGGTAAAGCGATACAAAAACCGCACGGTGGTTAAAGGCGTGTCGGTAGAGGTGCGACAAGGAGAAATTGTGGGACTGCTGGGTCCCAACGGAGCGGGTAAAACCACGACTTTTTATATGATGGTGGGACTCATAGCACCCAACGAGGGGGAGATTTACCTGAACGACCAGGTGATAACCAACGAACCGGTGTACCGGCGGGCCCAGAAAGGAGTCGGCTATCTGGCCCAGGAAGCCAGTGTTTTCCGTAACTTGAGTGTGGAAGACAACATTAAGGCGGTGTTGGAAATGACCAAGTACCCCAAAGAGTACCAAAAAAGGCGGACCGAGGAATTGCTCGAAGAGTTCAGTCTCACGCACATCCGCAAGAGCAAGGGCATCCAGCTGTCCGGGGGAGAACGCCGGCGCACCGAAATTGCCCGTGCCCTGGCCATCAACCCCAAATTCATTTTGCTCGATGAACCCTTTGCCGGGGTAGATCCCATTGCGGTACGCGACATCCAGGAAATCGTTGCCAAGCTCAAATACAAGAACATCGGCATATTGATTACCGATCACAACGTACACGAAACCCTGTCGATTACCGACCGCGCCTACCTCCTGTTCGAGGGCAACATCATGAAAGCGGGCAGTGCCGAGGAGTTGGCCGAGGATCCGGATGTGCGACGGGTGTATCTGGGCGACGACTTTATTCTCCGCCGCAGAACCTTTGATGTGGGCCAGAACGATTAACAAACAAAGAGACAAAAACAGCGCCAGGCTTTGCCTGGCGCTGCTGGTAACAAAAAATTCGCTCAAAAGGCTTCGCCTCCTGAAAACAAACTACAATTTTTCCTGCTCGGTAAAAGCACCCAGCTTGGCGTACTTTTCATAAATGGCGGCATAAGCCTTTACACGCTCAGGATTGGGGGTATATTCCTTTTCAAATCCCTGCCCCATCGCCTTTTGGGCATCCTCTACGCGCTGATGCACACCGGCAGCCACCGAAGCAAACATAGCGGCACCAAAGGCACAGGTCTCCACGGTGCGCGCCACCTTAATGGGCATGTTCAACACATCGGCCAGGGTCTGCATGACAAAAGGCGACTTCTTGGCCACCCCACCCAGACCAATGATGCCATCGAGACGAACCCCTTCACGGGCAAAACGATCTACAATGGCTTTGGAACCGAAGGCAGTGGCCTCCACCAGCGCTCTGAAAATACGCGGCGCATCGGTACCCAGTTTGAGTCCCGCAATGGTTCCGGTCACTTCCTGACTGGCATCCGGAGTACGGCGGCCATTCATCCAATCCACTGCAAGAACGGTCGATTCTTCCATCGGAATTTGCATGGCAGCCTCCGAGAGCAGGGGAATAATCTGTGCTTCCGTTTCTTCAATCAACCTGGCACGCGTTTCCGCATCCACCAGAGTCGTGTTGGCCAAAATATTATCCAAAGGCCAGGCGATCACCCGCTTGAACCAGGCATATAAGTCGCCAAAAGCCGACTGGCCAGCCTCCAGACCCACGTAGCCGGGAATAACCGAACCATCTACCTGACCACAAATACCGGCAATCAGCTTATCGCCAATCTGCTCATAAGGAGCAATCATGATGTCGCAGGTGGAGGTACCAATGGCACGTGCCAAAACGTTGGGGCTTACTTCGCCCCCTACGGCTCCCATGTGACAGTCGAAAGCACCAACACCCACAGCCACCTCAGTGCTCAGGCCCAGGCGCCCGGCCCATTCCTCAGTAAGGTGGCCCACCTTAACGTCGCTGGTATAAGTATCCTTATACAAACGGTCGCGATAGCCCTTCAACAAAGGATCCAAGGTCGTTAAAAACTCCTCCTCGGGCAAACCACCCCAGGCCTCCAGCCACATGGCTTTGTGTCCGGCGGCACAGCGACTGCGCACCACATCAGCAGGCTTTTGCGTCCCGGTAATCAAGGCGGGCATCCAGTCGCAATGCTCTATCCACGAATAAGCAGCCTTTCGTACCGCCTCGTCGCTGCGCAATACGTGTAAGGCTTTGGCCCACACCCATTCCGAAGAATAAATGCCGCCCTCGTACTGGGTGTAGTCAATTTTATACTTCCTTGCCAATTCATTGATCTCAGCAGCTTCTTTTACCGCAGTATGGTCCTTCCACAACACAAACATCGCGTTGGGATTCTCGGCAAACTCAGGCAACATGGCCAGGGGCACCCCGTCTTCATTCACAAAAACAGGGGTACTGCCCGTGGTGTCGAAAGACATGCCCACCACATTTTTAGCCACCTCTGGTCCGGCTTGCGCCAGCGACTCTTTAATGATGTACTCCATCACATCGATGTAGTCCTGCGGATGTTGCCGGTACTGGTCCCTGGCGGGCACACAATACTTCCCCTCCATCCAGCGGGGATAATGCTTTACTGCCGAGCCAACCTCTTCGCCCGTAAGGGCTTCTACGATAACGGCCCGGGCAGAATCTGAGCCATAATCGAGTCCGATTACATATTTTTTTTCCGACATGGTATTTTATTTATGGGGACACGCATGGCCCCAGGTTCATTTATATTCCCAAAGGGCGCTTACTGTCCATAATAAGCATTGGCCCCATGTTTCCGCTCAAAATGCTTGGTGGTCAGGTGGGCATTCATGTCCATACCCGGATTCAACATTCTGCCGATATAAGCCATTTTAGCCACCTGCTCCAGCACCACACTGTTGTGCACGGCATCGTGGGCATCCTTACCCCAGGTAAAGGGGGCATGATTCTTCACCAGCACACCAGGAATATGGTTGGGATTTAAGTCCTTGAAGCGTTCAATAATGACCGTACCGGTCTCCTTTTCATAGGCACCCTTCACCTCTTCTTCTGTCATATCGCGGGTACAGGGAATGTCGCTCGCAAAATAATCGGCATGGGTGGTGCCCACTATGGGCAAGTCCATCCCCGCCTGTGCCCAGGCCGTACCATAGGTTGAGTGCGTATGTACCACGCCCCCGATTTCAGGAAAGGCTTTGTAAAGCGCCACATGAGTAGGCATATCGGACGAAGGTTTCAACTTGCCTTCCACCACCTTGCCCTCGAGATCCACCACCACCATTTGCCCGGCATGCATGCCGTCGTAGGCCACCCCGCTGGGTTTAATCACCACCAGACCGGAAGCCCGGTCGATGGCACTCACATTGCCCCAGGTAAAGATGACGAGTCCGTGTTTCACCAGGTCCAGATTGGCCTGGCAAACTTCTGCTTTTAATGATTCTAACATAACTTAACCAGCTTAGTGTTTTGACACCAGTAAACAGATTGTAAAGAAAAAGGGTGCTGCCGACCACGGGGCCGACAGCACCCCCCATTTTTCAGGCCTACCAGAAATAGGCGTAAAGCGCTACAATAATTATTACAATACCCATGGCACCGACTGCAAACTTGCCGTCGGTAGCAAAAATTTCGGGTTGAAAATCATAAGCCTTATCGTCCTGCTTATCGCTGTTGGCATTCGTATACAAAATAATAGACAGGAAGGTCAACAAAGCCGAGAGCATGAAGATGGAATCGAAACCAAGGTTCAACAAATTAAAATCGAACAAGGGCGTACCCCAAATCAAACCGGCTACCAAAGTCACGCCAGCCAAAACTGCGAAGAAGAGACCGCCACGTTGCTGCATCTTACGATTGGCATCGGACAGGGGCTTGGCCGGCACCTTGTGCTTATCGGTCAGCACCAAAATAATGGCCAGGGCGATCAGTACAATACAAACATAGCCCATGCGGATAATGAAAGGCAGATCGGGCAAGGCAATCTTCATAATGATGCCGGCCGGAATGGTTGCAATGGTGGTCCACAAGGCCGCACGATTGGTCGCCCGCTTCCACAACAGACCCATACCAAAGACCACAACCACACCCGGATAAATAAAGCCGGTGTATTCCTGAATGTACTGGAAGGCCTGATCGAGACCACCCAACAGGGGCTTAGCCGTAATAATGGCAATAACCAAAGCCACAAAAGCAGTGATACGACCCACCTTCACCAGTTGCCTTTCTGAGGCATTCTTATTCACCATATCCTTATAGATATCAAGAGTGAAAATGGTTGAAGTGGAGTTCAACATAGAAGCCAAAGAGGAAACCACTGCAGCAACCAGGGCAGCAAAGGCCAGACCACGGATACCGGCCGGAGCAAAGTTCCTAAGCAACCAAGGGTAGGCTTCATCGGCCACCTGAATGGTACCATGGAGTCCGCTCACCGTATGCTGCAAGTCGGGATGGTTGAACAACACATAGGCAGTAATCCCGGGAATGATAACAATGATGGGAATCAAAATTTTAAGATAAGCACCAAAAATCAATCCCTTCTTGGCTTCCTTCAGGTTCTTAGCGGCCAGACCTTTTTGAATGATGTACTGGTTAAAGCCCCAGTAACCCAGATTGGTCAACCACATGGCACCAAAAATAACCGCCAGTCCCGGAAGATCCTTAAATACAGTTTCGTTGAGGTCACGATCAATAATCATGTTAAAGTGCAAATCCTCAGGCACCTCACGCACCTTTTGCAAAATGGTCACAAAGCCCTGAATGGCTCCGCCTGCATCGCCACCCACAGCATCCAGCGCAAACCATGCCGTGATGAGTCCGCCACCTACCAGGAAAACCACCTGAATCACATCGGTCCAGGCTACCGCCTTCAAACCGCCGTAGATGGAGTAAACGCCGGCGAAAAGAAGCAGGGCCGGCACGCCGTATTCCTTGGGAAACCCAAGAATTTGCTCCATGGCCAAAGCACCCAGCCAGGCCACAGAGGTCAGGTTTACAAAGACATAAACCAAGAGCCAGAAAAAAGAAAAGAAGAAACTCACCCCCTTGCCGTAACGTTCTTTGGCGAACTGAGGCATGGTGTAAATCTTTTTATCGATCATCTGCGGCAACAAATACTTGGCTACCAGTATCAGGGTAATGGCTGCAATCCACTCATAAGCAGCAATACCTAATCCAATACGGAAGCCGGAACCCGACATACCGATGAAGTGTTCGGCCGAAATATTCGCGGCAATAAGAGAAGCACCGATGGCCCACCAAGCAAGCTTACCACCAGCCAGGAAATAATCCTTGGAGTCCTTTTCTTCCCCCTTCTTTGTTCTCGAAAGCCACAACCCCAAAGACATAATGACCAGGGCATAAGCCACAAAGATCATATAGTCGAGGGTCGTAAATCCTGCATTCATAGTTTAATGTTTAGTGGTGAATATTAAAACAAAAGGCAAGCAGTTAGTTACAACCGCCTGCCTTTTTATAAATTTTAGAAGCCTTTATTTAAATGGTAGTACACATCGTTGAAGCGGAGTTCCTTTTTAAACTCCGGAATGGTGGTCTTCTCGTCAATCAACAAGAACTCAATTCCTGCCATCTCCGCAAAGTCCTCCAGATACTCTGCCGTGAGGTCGTAAGAGAAGCTGGTATGGTGCGTTCCGCCGGCCAGAATCCATGCCGCAGCCCCCACTTCAAAATTAGGCTGCGGAATCCACAGCGCACTGGCCACCGGCAACTTGGGCAGCGGCTTGGAGTCGATGCAATCCACTACGTTGACAATCATGCGGAAGCGACTGCCCATGTCCACCACGGTGGCTGCAACACCCTGTCCGGGCTTACTGGTAAATACCAAACGCGCGGGATCGTTTTTGCCACCAATACCCAGGGGATGCACCTCCAGGCGGGGTTTCTCAGCGGCGATAAGGGGACAAACCTCCAACATGTGCGCTTGCAAAATTGCGCTCTTTTCTCCGTCAAAATGCAGGGTGTAATCTTCTAAGAAACTGCAGCCCTTGGGCATGCCGTAACCCATCACCCACATGGCACGGTAAAGTGCCGCGGTCTTCCAGTCGCCTTCGGCACCAAAACCGTAACCATCGGCCATCAGGCGCTGCGACGCCAAGCCAGGCAATTGATCCACGCCAGCCAAATCGTCAAAATTGGTGGTAAAGGCCTTCGCGCCCTTTTCTTCCAGGAAGCGACGCAGGGCAATTTCAATACGTGCAGCATGCTCTACCTGTCCACGGAAAGCACCACCCGCCTTGCAGTTGTCTGCAAAATCGTAGTCCGACTCATATTGCTTGACCAAAGCAGCCACCTCGTCAGCGCTCACTTTATCCTGAACGGCTACCAAATCGGCAATGGGAAAATAATCTACGTGGTAACCCAGCTGCAACTCGGCATCTACCTTGTCGCCATCGGTTACGGCCACATTATTCATTTGGTCACCAAAGCGAATGATGCGCAAATCCTGAGCATCTGCCCAAGCCGCAGCTACCCGCATCCATACAGAGATGCGCTCCTGCGCTTTGGGATCCTGCCAGTGACCTACCACCACTTTGCGCGGACGACGCATGCGGGCGGTGATGTGTCCGAATTCCCGGTCGCCATGCGCACTCTGATTCAGGTTCATGAAATCCATATCGATCTCATTCCAGGGAATCTCCTTGTTGAACTGGGTATGGAAATGCATCAAAGGCTTACGGAGTTCCTGCAGACCATGAATCCACATTTTTGCAGGCGAAAAAGTATGCATCCAGGTAATGATGCCGATACATTTGTCGTCGTTGTTGGCCGCCTTCATCGTAGCGGTAACTTCCTTGGCCGAATTAACCGTACCTTTATAAACCACTTTAACCGGAAGATTTCCGGAGGCATTCAAGCCGGCCACCATTTCATTGGAATGACCATCTACTGCAACCACTGCGTCGCCACCATAAAGTAGCTGAGCACCGGTAACAAACCAAACTTCATAATTTTCAAACATAATGCTAAATTTTTAAGGGGCTCAAACCGAGCAACTCACACCCATTAAAGGCCGCCCGGCGTCTGCAAATTTCAAACTATCGTTGGTGTATAAAATCAATATTCCTTTCTTTGGGAAGAGGGCCATAAAAGTACTGATTACTTTTATTAAAACAAAAATCAAAGTTAAAAAACGAATGTAAAACAAAAAAACAATATACAACGATAATTTTCGTCCCTCAAAAAACAACAACCCACAGCACACAAAGCGCTTATTCGCTGCATTGCAGTCCCCGTACAGATCGCAGCGGCAGGACAAAAAGCCAGCACGATGTAACTCAAAAGTACAATTTTAAAACTGAGGAACGGGGGATTCGGCGATAAAAATAGGGGATTACCTACTCCGTTGCAAGCAAAACAAGAGGGTGTTTAACAGAGTCTTACCCGACCTGTTCATAAATCAATTATTTTCGTTTTGTGCTTTTCGCTATATTTGGGAGGTTTTTACAAAACCGCCTCCCACCCACACAACAACGGCAACAATTGTAGCGAACTATGATTCAGAACTATTCAGAAGACTCCATTCAAACGCTCGACTGGAAAGAGCACATTCGCAGGCGCCCCGGTATGTACATTGGCAAATTGGGCGACGGCACCTACGGCGACGACGGCATCTACGTCCTTTTAAAGGAGGTCATGGACAACTCGATCGACGAATACATGATGGGCTTCGGAAAAAAAATTGAAGTCCGTATAGACGAAAACCGGGTGAGCGTGCGCGACTATGGCCGTGGCATTCCACTGGGCAAGGTGGTGGATGTGGTTTCCAAAATGAACACGGGCGCCAAGTACGACAGTAAGGCTTTTAAAAAATCGGTGGGACTCAATGGTGTTGGGGTGAAGGCGGTAAATGCCTTGTCGGTCAACTTTAAGGTGCAGGCCTTTCGCGAAGGGGAAACCAAGCTGGTGAGCTTTTCGCGCGGGGAGCTGGTGGCCGAAAACCCGATAGAATCGACCCAGGCACCCAACGGTACCCTCATCGAATTTTGGCCCGACGACACCATCTTCGATGCCTTTACCTTTAAGGACGAATTCATTGAAGACCTGCTTAAGAATTACACCTACCTGAATGCCGGTCTGGCCATCCATTTCAACGGCCGCGTTTTTCAATCGAAGCGGGGACTGCTCGATTTGCTGGAAGAGAACATGACCGAGCCGGGTCTTTATGCGCCCATTCAACTCAAGGACGACGATTTGGAGATTGCCTTGACCCACACCAACCAGTACGGCGAGGAGTACTATACCTTTGTCAACGGCCAGCACACTACCCAGGGCGGCACGCACCTGATTGCTTTTCGCGAATCGCTGGTCAGGACCATACGCGAGTTTTACAACAAAAACTTTGATGTGGCCGACATTCGTCAGGGCATTGTGGCCGCCGTCAGCATCAAAATTGAGGAGCCGGTATTTGAATCACAGACCAAAACCAAGCTGGGCTCTAAGGACATGGGGCCCGACGGCACTTCGGTGCGCAATTACATCGGCGATTTTTTAAAACAACAACTCGACAATTATCTGCACCGCCATGCCGAAACTGCGGAGGTGATGCACAAGAAAATACTGGAGTCGGAGAAGGAACGCAAAGCCATCTCGGGCATTCAGAAACTGGCCCGGGAAAGGGCCAAAAAGGTGAGTCTGCACAACAAAAAGTTGCGCGACTGCCGGGTGCATTACAACTCCAATGCCGAGCGCAAAATGGAAACCATGATTTTCATTACCGAGGGCGACTCGGCCAGCGGTTCCATCACCAAGGCCAGGGATGTGACTACCCAGGCGGTATTCTCACTCAAGGGAAAGCCCCTGAACTCTTACGGCCTGAGCCGTAAGATTGTATATGAAAACGAGGAATTCAATCTCTTGCAGGCGGCCCTCAACATCGAGGAAGGCATCGAAGCCCTGCGCTACAACCACGTCATCATCGCCACCGATGCCGACGTGGACGGCATGCACATTCGCCTGCTGCTGATCACCTTCTTTTTGCAGTTTTTTCCGGAACTGATCAAAAACGGACACCTCTACATTTTGCAAACGCCCTTATTTAGGGTACGCAACAAAAAGGAGACCCGTTATTGCTACTCAGAAGAGGAGCGTCTGCAGGCCCTGAAAGCCCTGGGGGCCAATCCGGAAATTACCCGCTTTAAGGGTTTGGGAGAGATTTCTCCCGATGAGTTCAGCGCCTTTATCAACAAGGACATCCGGCTGGACCGGGTGCGGATGAAGAAGGACGATGCGGCCAAGGAATTGCTCGACTTTTACATGGGCAAGAACACCCCCGACCGCCAGAACTTCATCATCGACAACCTGATTGTGGACGAAGAAATGTTGTAGGCGAAAAAAGGAAAAGAGACTTATGGACAAAGACGATATGCTGGACGAAAACGAGGCCTTACAACCCAAGCCGGGCGAAGGGTCGTCCCCCGAAGATGCGCCGGTGATTACCCCGCTGCAGGGGATGTACCGCGAGTGGTTTCTCGACTATGCTTCCTATGTGATACTGGAGCGGGCCGTACCCCACATCAACGACGGACTGAAACCGGTGCAGCGCAGGATTTTACACGCCATGAAGCGGCTCGACGACGGCCGCTACAATAAAGTGGCCAACATCATTGGTCACACCATGCAGTTTCACCCCCACGGCGACGCCTCCATCGGAGATGCCCTGGTGCAGCTGGGACAAAAAGATCTGCTGATCGACACCCAGGGAAACTGGGGAAACATCTTTACGGGCGATGGCAGTGCGGCGCCCCGTTACATAGAGGCGCGCCTGACCAAGTTTGCCCAGGAGGTCGTTTTCAATCCCAAAACCACGGAGTGGAAACCCTCGTACGACGGCCGCAACAAGGAACCCATTACCTTGCCGGTAAAATTCCCCTTGCTGCTGGCACAAGGTGTGGAGGGGATTGCGGTGGGACTGGCTTCCAAGATTTTGCCGCACAACATTCAGGAGTTGATTGATGCCTCCATTGCCCACCTTAAGGGCGAAGGCTTTGAATTGTATCCCGACTTCCCCACCGGAGGAATGTTGGATGTTTCGCGTTACAACGACGGCCTGCGGGGGGGACAGATAAAAGTACGGGCCAAAATCTCCAAGCTGGATGCCCGCACCCTGGTGATATCCGACATCCCCTTCAGCAAAAACACCACCTCGCTGATTGAGTCCATACTCAAGGCCGTAGAGAAGGGAAAGATCAAAATCCGAAAAATAGACGACAACACGGCCCAGAATGTAGAAATTCAGGTGCATTTGCCGGCAGGGGCTTCACCCGACAAGACCATAGACGCCCTCTACGCCTTTACCGACTGCGAATTGTCGCTGTCGCCCAACGCCTGCGTGATTCGCGACAACAAGCCTTGCTTTATAGGTGTTTCGGAGATTTTAAGGGCCAACACCGATCATACGGTGCACCTGCTCACCCGCGAGCTGGAAATCCGTCGCGATGAGCTGGAAGAGGCCTGGCACTACGCCTCCCTGGAGAAAATATTCATCGAGAATAAGATTTACCAGCGCATTGAAGAATGTGAGACTTTTGAAGCCATTATTCAGACGATTGATCACGGACTGGAACCCTTTAAGCCGAAATTGAAGCGGGAGGTAACCCGCGACGACATCATCCGGCTCACCGAAATCAAAATCAAGCGGATTTCGCGTTTCGATGCCAAAAAGGCCGATGAATACATGGCGGCCATCGAGGAAGAACTGGAGCAGGTAGCCTACAACCTGGAGCACATTATCCCCTACTCCATCGACTATTTTAAGCGCTTAAAGAAGGGCTACGCCAGTAGGTTTCCGCGTAAAACAGAACTGCGCAGCTTCGAAAGCATTGAAGCCAGCAAGGTGGTGGTCAAAAACGAGAAACTGTACATCAACCGCGAGGAGGGCTTCATCGGCACCTCGCTGCGCAAGGACGAGTACCTTTGCGACTGTTCCGACATCGACGACCTCATCCTCTTCTACAAAGACGGACGCTACATCATTACCCGCGTTCAGGAAAAAGCCTTTGTGGGTAAGGACATCATCCATGCCGCCGTATTTAAGAGAAATGACGAGCGCACCATCTACAATGTGGCTTACAGGGACGGGAAGCACGGCGCGGCCTATGTGAAGCGTTTTGCCGTTACCGGCATAACGCGCGACAAGGAATACAACCTGACCAAAGGAACCGAGGGCTCACAAATCCTGTATTTCAGTGCCAACCCCAATGGGGAAGCGGAAATCGTAAAAGTAACCCTTCGCCCCAGAGCAAGAATCCGCAATCCGATTTTCGATTTCGACATGGGCCAGTTGCTGGTAAAAGGTCGCGGTGCCCAGGGCAATATCCTCTCTAAGCACGAAGTCCAAAAGGTGGTGCTCAAGCGCAAAGGCGAATCGACCCTGGGCGGCCGAAAAATCTGGTTCGAACCCGAAACCCTCCGCCTCAACGTGGACGGGCGTGGCAACTATCTGGGCGAATTTCATGGCGACGAGCAAATCCTGGTGATGACGCGCGACGGGCAGTTTTACCAAACCAGTTTCGACTTAAGCAACCACTACGAAGACCACATTCTGGTGATCGAAAAATACCGGCCCGACACCGTTTGGTCGGCCGTTTATTACGATGCCGAGCAAAAGTTCTACTACATCAAACGCTTCCAGGTCGAACCGGTACGCCAGGCCCAGCGTTTCATCGGCGACCATCCCAAATCGCACCTGGTACGTCTGACCAAGGTGGACTATCCCCGCCTCGAAATCAAATTTGGGGGAGAGGATAAGGAAAGGGAAAAGGAAATTGTAGAGGTGGCCGAGTTTATTGGTGTTAAAGGATTCAAAGCCAGAGGTAAGCGCCTGACCACCTACCAGGTTTCAAAGGTCAATGAACTGGAGCCGCTGATTCAGCCCGAACCAAGCAGGGAGGAAGAGCAGGAAAATGGGGACGACCCGGAGGACGGAGAAGCAAACGATGGCCAGATGTCCATTTTTGATTAAGTGCAGCAGATGGTAAACAGCGTATTTTTAACCGGATTCATGGGCAGTGGAAAAACCACGGTGGGACAAATGCTGGCGCGTGCGCTCCAGTGGCGCTTCATCGACCTGGACCACTATATTGAACAAAGCCAGGGCAAATCAATAACTGCCCTCTTTGACGAGATAGGGGAAGCCGGTTTTCGCCTGCTGGAGCACGAAGCCCTGAAGGAAGTCGCAGCACTCAAGCGGGTGGTCGTCTCCACCGGAGGCGGGGCACCCTGTTTCCACAAAAACATGCAACTTATGCGCAGCAAAGGCCTCACCATCTACCTTCAACTGAGTCCCGAAGTGCTTTACGAACGCCTGCTGCCTGCCCGCAAAAGCCGCCCCCTGCTGGCCGGGAAGTCGGACGAGGAATTACTCGATTTTATCCGCCAAAAACTGGCCGAACGGGAGGATTACTACAAACAAGCCGCCGTTCATGCCGATGCTACGGCCGTTGGAGTAGCCCCCTACCTCAACATCATTGAACGCTACAACCAATTGGAAGGATGAGCTGCTTCGGAAGCAAGCAAAAAGCCGGAGGCCCCTGCCCCCGGCTTTTTGCTTGTTGCGCTGCCATTCTATCCCAATCTTTAAAAATTCAACACAATATTAAACGCGGCCCGCGGACGAGCTGGCGCAGGCACCATCACATAACCATACTCCACCGGCAGGAAAAAATAACCGTTGTAATAGGGGTAACGATGCCCGTTGTACACCCTGAACTGATAGCGAGCGGGCAAATAGCGTACACGCGTATAAGGCGCTTCTACCACTACATAGCCTCTGCCCGGATGGTAACGGTAAAAGCGCTTGTTGGCATGATAATAGTCGTGTCCCCGATGGTGAAAGCGATTCACTCTTTGAGTGGGCA
>Ga0209075_1000969_pt1 | contig 27547 bp, 22 predicted proteins | sample Stecom2011_FD_187523 | JGI IMG/M metagenome (GOLD analysis project Ga0209075, IMG submission 187523) | Agricultural soil microbial communities from Utah to study Nitrogen management - Steer compost 2011 (SPAdes) (version 2) | ecosystem: Environmental > Terrestrial > Soil > Agricultural land...
AGAGCATATCAAAGTTATCCTATGATATACAAGAATGCGTTACCTGATACTCTAGTTTGGCGTTCTCAATTAGGATTCAACGAAAAATATGTTGAGTATTACTTTCGTCACCCTGCTTACCGTGATTACCCAGTGGTTGGAGTATCTTGGTTACAAGCTAATGACTACTGTAAGTGGAGAACAGATCGTGTAAACGAGTATGTACTGATTCGTGAGGGAGTTCTTAACTTTAATATTAACCAAGCAGATGAGGCTACTTTTAACACAGAAGCATATTTGAATGGACAATATGAAGAAGAGGTTAGACAGTTATTAACTGACCTAGACCCTTCGAATGCTACAGGTAAAAAAGGAAGAGAACTTGGTAAACGTCAAGTACGTATGGAAGATGGAATTCTTTTACCACGTTACCGTCTACCAACTGAAGCTGAATGGGAATTTGCATATTACGGTTTAATTGGAAATATGTCAGGTGAAGATTCTGAAGTTATAAGTAACAGAAGAATATACCCTTGGGATGGACACTTTGTTAGACAAGAGAATGCTGAATTTCAAGGACAAATTCGTGCTAACTTCGTTCGTGGACGAGGTGACTACATGGGGGTTGCTGGAAACTTAAATGATGGCGCTGACGTTACTGCTCCTGTTGATGCATACTGGCCTAATGATTACGGTCTATACAATATGGCTGGTAACGTTGCTGAATGGGTACTAGATGTATACCGTCCTCTATCTTCAGAAGATGTTGATGAATTCAGACCTTTTAGAGGTAACGTTTTTCAAACAAAAGTATTAAACAACGCAGGTTCTGTAGCTTACAAGAACTTCCAAGTTGAATATGATGTACATGGAATGAAAGAATACCTAAACGAGTTCGAACGTGTACGTTTCCAAAGAGTTTCTGCTGAAAAGCACGACCCTAATGATACTGTAATCCAAACAGGTGTTATGAAGAAAAATGAATCTAAATATCCTGTAGCACGTGGTTATGCTCCAGATCCATTCTATGTTTCTCATAACTTTACGAAAGATTCAATGGAACTTCAAATTATTGGAAATATCAATGCTGTATTAGATAAAGCTATCACTTACAGAAATGATAAATACAACACTGAAGCTTCGATGGTTATTCAGGAAGAATTGTTCGATGGAATTTTCGCAGATGAAATCCGTATAGGGCCAATGGGTGAAGAGTATGCTTTTGAAATTATATCTTTATTAAGAGATGGATTCCAAGAATATATTATTGATACTCCTGGTAAATTAAAATACCGTAACGTATCTGAAGAAGAAAATATCGGTCGTTTGAATTACAGAAGAGCTGACTATATTGACTACGTTGATGGTGACATTGAGTCTTCTATCCACTACGACAATACAAAACGTAAGAATGATATTAACCAAGCAAGACGTGATCCAGATCTAGTGATGTACCAAAGTGAGTATGAAGAATACGACTTAAGAGGAGGTAACATTAAACCCGGTGGAGATGACCGTACCGCATGGCCAACAACTCTTGTTTCAAACAAGTCAAGAGTATATAAAGGTGGTTCATGGAAAGACAGAGCTTACTGGATTGTTGGTGGAAATAGAAGATTCCTTGATGAAGACAAAGCAACTGATTACATTGGATTCAGATGTGCAATGGATAGAATCGGAAGTCCATCAGGAATGAATTACACTAAGGAAAAGAAAAAGCGTAAATAAAAAATACTTTTTATTATATTTAAGCCCCGACAAATTAGTCGGGGCTTTTATTTTTACAAGGAATTATGGAAAATATATTCAAGCTGTTTTATGAATGTTCTGGTTTATCAACAGATACAAGAAACATCACTAAAAATGTATTATTCGTTGCATTAAAAGGAGATAATTTTGATGGAAACGAATACGCACAGCAAGCAATCGATAATGGTGCAAAGTATGCCGTTGTTGACAATAAAGACTATGCTAACGAAACCACAATATTCCATGTAGAAAACGGTTTGATTTTCTTACAAAAACTTGCCGAGTACCATAGAAACAACTTTAAAATCCCTGTTATTGGAATTACAGGGACAAATGGGAAAACAACAACTAAAGAATTAGTAGCCAAAGTATTAAGCAAGAAATACAATGTTTTATTCACTCAGGGTAATTTAAACAATCACATTGGTGTACCACTTACCCTACTCCAACTTAATAACGAACATGAAATTGCCATTATTGAGATGGGGGCAAGTAAAATTGGAGATATAAAAGAACTCACGGATATCGCACATCCAACACATGGAATCATTACCAATATTGGTCACGCACACATTGAAGGTTTTGGTAGCCCAGAAAATATTATAAAAACAAAGACTGAATTATACACGGCAATTGAAGAAGTAAAAGGGCACTTATTTTGCAACAACGATGATGAAACACTCATCAATAAAGCTTCAACTGCCAATTCATCAAAGACATATGGAGCAAGCAATTCTGCGGATGTTTATGGACAAATAGTAAACTTATCACCCCTGTTGAGTTTTGTATGGCAAGTTGATGATTACACCTCACCGATAATCAACACGCAGATAATAGGTAAATACAATTTCTACAATATGTTAGCGGCAATATGTATTGGTTTATACTTTGGAGTAGACAAAAAAAAGGTTAACGAGGCATTAGAAGCATATAAACCGAGTAACAACAGATCGCAATTAGAAAAAACAAACTTCAATACAGTAATTCTTGATGCATACAATGCAAATCCAACAAGTGTTCGCTCTGCATTAGAAAGCTTTTCAGAGATTGAATCAAATGATAAGCTTTTTGTATTGGGTGATATGCTTGAGCTTGGAGAAAACACAAAGAACTATCACCAAGAAATTATTGATTTGACAAAAGAGCTAGAATTACAAGGTGTATTTGTTGGCAAAATCTACTCTAGTATAGCAGAAAAGAATAAAGTCCTTTCATTTAACACTACTTCTGAAGCAAAAGACTTCTTTTCAACAGCTTTACCGAAAAACAATTTAATTCTATTGAAAGGTTCGCGGGGAATTGGTTTAGAAAAGCTTATCGAAATTCTTTAAGTAAAAAAAGCGAAATCATTAGACCTCGCTTTTTATATAAATCATTTTATGGATTATTTAATCAATCCAATCTCTCTTAATCTTTGCATTAAATACTCTCCTGCAGTAATATCATCATATGCTTTAGGGTTTTCTGCATCAATACAAGAAGGCAAACAATCCAAACGCATATTTGACCTTGGATGTAAAAAGAAAGGTACAGAATACCTGCTTGTTCCAAGATTTTCTTTAGACGGATTTATCACACGGTGAGTCGTTGACTTTAATTTATTATTTGTCAAACGCTGTAACATGTCACCAACATTCACAACTATATGGTCTTGAATTGCTGTTACAGATACCCATTCATTTTGTTTATTCAGTACTTGCAAACCATCTGCTGAAGCACCAACTAAAAGTGTAATCAAATTAATATCTTCATGCTCACCTGCTCGTACAGCTCCTTCTTCTATTTCCCCAGTAATTGGTGGATAGTGAATTGGTCGTAAGATGCTATTTCCATTGTGAATATGCTCATTAAAATATGTTTCTTCTAATCCTAAATGAAGTGCAATTGCACGTAGCAAATGTCTTCCTGCCTCTTCAAACGCAACATAAGCTTGTTTTCCAATTTTTAGAAATTCTGGTTGCTCTTCTACGTTTACATTTTCAGGGTACTCTTTTCCTATTGGATCGTTGTCCTCAACGAATTGACCAAAATGCCAAAACTCTTTTAAATCTCCGGCTGTTTTCCCTTTAGCATGTTCTGTTCCGAAAGGTGTATAGCCTCGCTGGCCTCCTATTCCTGGAATATTGTATTTGTTCTTTACTTTTTCATCTTGACCAAAGAATTCTTTCATTTGGGCATATAAACTATCAATCAGCTCTTTTGAAATTCCGTGGTTTTTTACAGCTACAAAACCGATATCTTCGTAAGCTTCACCTAGTTCGTTAATAAAATTCTGTTGTAACTTCTCATCTCCTGATAAAAATTCAGATAAATCAACAGAAGGAATACCTTGTGGATTACTCATAATGTCATTGTTTTAAACAAAAATAGCATTATTTATCATAAAACCCCACTATATAGAGTGTGTTGGGACGAGAAGATTAATCTGTTGAATTCTTCTTATTCAAAACATATTCCTTTGCAGTCTTGTATTGCTCCTCGAACTCAGATGCTTCACTCATTTGATACATTTCCATCTCAGAAGTAAGCATATCTTGAATTTGTAATTGTTCAAAATACTTTTTGGCGTGAACAACATGGATTAAAAAACGTTTACCTACTAACTGAACTTCTTCAAATGTAGTAAATGACGTAACTTTGTAAAAAGACTTATTGTCAAATCGTTTTCTATATTGGGGAAAGTCCATAAGTTTGTATTATTAATTAAGAGCACAAATGTATATTAATTCGGAACATAAAAAAGCACAAGAGTTATTGGATGATCAAAAATTTGAAAAATCTCTCATTGCTTTTAATAAGGCATTAAAATTGAATCCTAATCATCCAGATATTCTTTCTCATCGTGGCGTTCTTTATTTACACATGAATCAAAAGAAAAAATGTTTTGATGATCTAGAATTATCGCTGCGTTTAGATAAAGATTACAGTTTTCGTTATGCCGCTTTAGCCTATGCAAAAGACTATTTTGGTGAACTTGATGCAGCAATAGAGTTATATCAAAAAGCAGTTGAAGTTGACCCTGATGATGCAATTTCACACAATAACTTGGGATTACTCATGGAAAAAAGCGGATATCAAAGAAAAGCAAAAGAAAACTTTGAAAGAGCAGATAGACTTGCTGAAATTCAGGAAGGAATGCTTGAAAAACTGGATGAATTAGAAGAGAGTGAAAATAAATTTCATCAACAGAAAAAAGAAGAAAACCAGAAAGCAAACCCTTTACCAAAACCAGGTTCATTAAACATACCAAAAGGTGAACGCTTACAGCCTAAAAAACTGAAAGCTGATTCAGTTCTGACTTTCGGACAAGTTTCCAAGGATTTAGTTACAAAAAAAAGTGTATTTAAGGAATTTATTGGGTTTGTTAAAAATGGATTTAAACTAAAGGAATGACCAAAAAAGAGAAAGCTGAATTTATAATGGAAGAATTGGACAAGGTGTACCCTACAACTCCAGTTCCACTTGATCATAAAGATCCATATACTTTATTAATTGCCGTATTGTTATCTGCTCAATGTACAGATGTTCGTGTAAATAAAATCACCCCTTACCTCTTTGCCAAAGCCGACAATCCATACGATATGGTAAAACTTTCAGTCGAGGAGATTCGTGAAATCATAAAACCTTGTGGATTATCACCTAGAAAATCAAAAGCCATTCATGAGCTTTCACAAATCTTGATTGATAAACATGATGGTGTTGTTCCAGACAACTACGAAGATTTAGAGTTTTTACCCGGTGTAGGACATAAAACTGCAGCCGTAGTGATGTCACAGGCTTTTGGTATCCCTGCTTTTCCAGTAGACACTCATATTCATCGTCTACTCTATCGCTGGGGCATTACCAATGGGAAAAATGTAGTACAAACCGAAAAAGACGCAAAAGCAATTTTTCCTAAAGAAAAATGGAACAAACTGCATTTGCAAATCATCTTTTATGGACGAAGCCATTCTCCTGCAAGAAGTCCGAAGTTAAGTGTGGATTATATAACAGAGGCAATTGGAAGGAAATCAGTGTTGAAAGATTATAAACCTTAAGTAATTATGAAATATGAATGTTGAATTCTAAAAATTCAACATTCATATTTCATAATTTTCCACATTCATAATTATTAATTATCTTTCACACATGGCAGAGCAGATTAACCGTGAGTATTTAGAGCAATTTGGTAACTTAGAAGTTCTTGCTAAGCAAATTGTTGAAGGCTTTATTACCGGGCTTCACAAAAGTCCATTTCATGGATTTTCTGTTGAATTTGCTGAACATCGTTTATATAATACAGGAGAATCTACAAAACACGTAGATTGGAAACTTTATGCCCGAACGGATAAATTGTTCACCAAAAAATACGAAGAAGAAACTAATCTACGTTGTCAGTTTGTACTAGACGCATCCAGTTCAATGCACTTCCAGCACGATGAAAATTGGTCAAAACTGAAGTATAGTATCTATGGAATTGCGTCGTTAATGGAGTTATTGAAACGTCAACGTGACGCTGTAGGTCTTTCTGTTTTCACAGATAAATTAGATTTGCATACAGAAAATAAATCTTCAAACACACATCATCGTTATATCTTTTCAGAGTTAGAAAAACTACTTAAAAATTACGAAGCAAAAGAAGCTAAAACAACTGAAGCTGTTCAAGTTTTACATGATATAGCCGAGTTATGTAAGCGCAGAAGTTTAATCGTAGTTTTCTCAGACATGCTTAATGATCCTGAGAATAAAGATAAATTATTTGAAGCTTTACAACACTTAAAACACAATAAACACGAAGTAATACTATTCCATGTTGTCGATAAGAAAAAAGAATTGAATTTTCAATTAGAAAACCGTCCTTATACATTGGTAGATATGGAAACGGGTGAGCAAATGAAACTAGTTCCTGGAGAAGTTAAAGAACATTACATAAAACAAATTAATGAATACTTCAAAGAGTTGGAACAAAAATGTGGTGCTTATGGAATTGATTTCCATGAGTTAGACACCAATAAACCGCTAAATGAGTTGCTGGTGCAGTTCTTGAATAAGCGTCAGAAAATGAGGTAGTCCTTTAATTGTGAATTATTAATGGTTAACTCGATAGGGATAGTTACTTGGATGGGAATTTTTCCATTTCTAAAAAACTACTTTTTTCATAAACGATTAGAATGACAGTTGTTGCTAATGAAAGGTGACAAAAAGAAAATGAAGCTTAGCGACGAAGAAGCTTTTTTTCATTCTTCCTTAATTAATATCTACCCATTCCTTAACAAATACACCAAAAAAAGTCCAAACGTTTCCGCCTGGACTTTTCAATAATATATTTGAAATTTTAATTTCTGTACAATGTTGCTTTTACCGCTTTAATAATTCTCGCAACGTTTGGCAAAGCTTCTGCCATTAAAGTAGGAGAGAATGGAAATGGAGTGTCAGATTGAGTAACTCTCATTACTGGAGCGTCTAAATAATCAAAAGCATAACGTTGTAAGTGATAAGCCATTTCAGATGAAATTGAAGCTAATGGCCAAGATTCTTCAACAACAACACAACGGTTAGTTTTCTTGATTGATTCAACAACGGTGCCGTAATCAATTGGTCGAACAGTTCGTAAGTCAATTACCTCACATTCGATTCCTTCATTCTTTAATTCATCAGCAGCTTTATATGCTTCTTTGATAATTTTACCAAAAGAAACGATAGTAACGTCCTTTCCTTTTCTTTTCACATCTGCCAAACCTATTGGAATTAGGTATTCACCTTCTGGTATTTCACCTTTATCTCCATACATTTGCTCAGACTCAAAGAATACTACAGGATCTTCATCACGAATGGCTGATTTCAACAATCCTTTTGCATCTGCAGGATTTGATGGCGTAACAGCTTTTAAACCTGGAAAATGAGCATACATAGATTCAAATGATTGTGAATGCGTTGCCGCTAATTGTCCTGCTGTACCATTTCCACCTCTAAACACGATTGGACAATGATATTGACCTCCTGACATCTGCAACATCTTTGCTGCGCTATTAATAATCTGATCAGCAGCTAAAATAGCAAAGTTCCAAGTCATAAATTCTACGATTGGTCTCAGCCCATTCATTGATGCACCAACTGCGATACCTGTAAATCCAAGCTCTGCAATCGGCGTATCAATTACACGCTTCTCACCAAATTCGTCTAACATTCCTTGTGAAACTTTATATGCGCCATTATATTCGGCAACTTCTTCACCCATTAAAAATACATTTTCATCACGACGCATTTCTTCTGACATCGCTTCCCGTAGGGCCTCTCTAAATTGAACTGTCTTCATTATAAAAGTCTTATATTTTCCTTTTGAACAAAAGTAAATCTAACTGGTAAAACTAAGAAAATTTGTCTTGAACATTGAAGAAACACAGTAATTTTTCGATAATTTATTTGCAAATGAACTTATTCATCTATTTTTATCGTTCATTAGAAAATATTAAATCATTTTTTACAGCTTTTATCATGAAAAAAATTGGAATACTCACATCCGGAGGTGATGCACCAGGAATGAATGCAGCAATTCGTGCAATTACAAAATCAGCATTACATTATGGAATTCAAACGGTGGGAATCAAAGATGGTTTTGAAGGATTGATGAAAGGTAGGTTTGTCAATATGAAATACACTGATGTAGATAATATAATTCAACGTGGTGGAACAATACTTGGATCTGCTCGCTGTCCTGAATTTAAAAATAAAGAAGCCCGAAAAAGCGCTGTGAAAAATGTTAAAGACGCTGGAATTGAAGGACTAATAGTAATTGGTGGAGACGGATCATTTAGAGGAGCAAATGTTTTAGCCCAAGAAGTTAACATACCTGTTATTGGACTTCCAGGAACAATTGATAATGATTTATATGGTACAGAGGCTACAATTGGATATGATACGGCTTTAAATACTATCGTTTCAGCAATAGACAATATTCGTGATACTGCCTCTTCTCATAAACGAGTTTTCTTTGTTGAAGTAATGGGTAGAAACTCAGGTTTTCTTGCACTTAACTCAGCTATTGCTTCTGGTGCAGAATCTGTTTTGATTCCTGAAACTATTACTGATATAAAAGCTTTAGCAGAACAGCTTAAAACACAAAACAAAGGACGTAGAAGCAGTATTGTAATTGTTGCTGAAGGAGATGAAGAGGGTGGAGCAATTGATATCATGAAGAAAATAAAACCTTATCTTGAAGACTTTAAAATACGCACCACTATTCTTGGTCATATTCAACGCGGAGGCTCTCCCTCCTATTTTGATCGTGCTTTAGCAACGCGCTCTGGTGTTATGGCTGTTGAACTTTTAATAGCAGGACAAACCGAGCAAATGGTTGGAATAAAAGCAGATGAATTAATCACAGTTGACTTCAAAGATGCAATAGGTAAACAAGCAACTCCAAATTTAGAAAAAGAGGACATTCTGAAAAAGTTGTTGACGAAGTAAACTAAAAAACCATCATTCTTACTAGCTAACATAACTCAACTCAACTAATTGTAAATAAGATGTTTACAACCACTTAATGGATGCCTAACTAATTAAAAGTAAAGTTTTAAAAAAAACCACTTTTTATTTTTATGTTAAATATTAGTGTGTTAAATTTATTCTATAGAAGCTTATATTTAATACTAAGATTTAACAAAAAAATACTAGTATATAATAAATGGTCTTATTAATGACATTTGTTTAAGTAATTTGTGCACCCCTTCTTCTATATTATATTGACAATAAATTTAAGTTATGATTACTAAAAAACAGTTGCTTATTACAAAGAAAGTGGCTGATTTAGCAAGAGTGAAAACCATCCGCTTTTATTAAACACAAACTTAATAAAATAAGTAAGCTTTAATCTAAAAGATCTATAGGCTTAACTCTTTCAATATTTGGCAGATTATGCTCTAAAAATGCAATTACATTATTTGCATTTCCCTTATAATTTGATAAATTAAATGAATGTTTTATATCTGGTTTCAAATAAAACTCAACAACTGTATTTCCAATTCCAGTTTTATTTATTTTGATATTAAGAATAGAATCGATTGGAATAGAAGTCTCATCACAAGAAACTATATTGTTATCTATTACTAAAATGCTCTTTTTTCGCGCAAGTAAATGTGCTGAAATTGCTGTGACTGTAAGTAAACCCAACCCTAGTAATACAGCAATTGGACGGTTTCCTCCTATTTCTTCAAAAAGTACAGTTATACCTGCCCAAAAAGGAACAAATCCAATCAGTAACAAATAAAACTTCTTTAAACGAATTGTATAAAATTGAATACTCATTATAATTATTAATGGTTATCCGATAGCGATCGGGTTATTAAAGCAATTCAACTTTGTTAAGAGTGAATAGATAGTGAATAATATATTCGTAACCTGAAAGCTATCGCATGGTACCTCGTAATCAACTATGGAGTAGTCGAGCTAACTGGCAAAACCTTCCCATTAAAGAATTTCGGGGCATTGTATGCAAAATCTACAATATATTCTGCAATTTCAGCAGCCGAAACGGGAGCTTTCATACCTGGGAAAGCTTCTTCAAGCATTTCAGTTTGAGCAGCTCCAAGACACAAACAGTTCATTTTTATTTTAGTGTCTTTATATTCTTCAGCGAAAAGTTCAGTAAAGCTTGTAACACCTGCTTTTGATGTAGAATAAGCAGATAAACCTGGAAACTTAACACTACCTTGAAACGCACCCATTGTGGAAATATTTACAATATGCCCTCCGTTTTTCAACATTTTTGGAACCATATATTGTGTTGCATGCATTACTCCAACAGCATTGGTTTGATAACAAGCATTAATATCTTCTCGTGTTAATTCTAAAAAAGGCTTATTTACCAGCTTTCCAGCATTATTAACTACAATATCAATGGAAGAAAATTTACTTAAAACTTTGTCTAAAGCAACATGTAAATCATAAGCCATTAGATCTAAAAATCCGCAATAGATGTTCTCTGCAGTAAAAACACTTTTCATTGCCTCAGTATTTCTTGACAATGCGATTACTGTGTTGGATTTTTCTTCAGAAAACTGTTTTACTAATTCTCGGCCAATTCCTCTGCTTGCACCTACAACAACAATTGTTTTATTCATCATAACTTACGATTATCTCTTCACTATTTGGATGAGCTTGACAAGTTAATATATAACCTTCTTTAATTTCACTATCTGTCAAAGTGAAGTTTTTATCCATTATTGCAGATCCTTTTAAAACCTTAGCTTTACAAGTAGAGCAAATAGCACCACGACAAGAATACGGAGCATCAATACCATGACTTTCAGCCTCCTCAAGAATCGTATCACCGTCAGAAGCTAAGTCGAAATGCTCTTCTTCTTCATCTAAGATAATTGTCACTTTAGATACCCCTTTAAAATCAGAAACAACAGCTTCACTTGTTGATTCCATTAACACTGGAGTTGTAAATAACTCATAGAACATTTTATCTTCCGATACACCAAATGTTTTCAATACATTTTGTGCGTTTAGAATAACTTGTTCTGGTCCACATAAATAAAATCCTTTAGCCTTAAGTAATTCTAAATTACTTCTAACTATTTCTGTGATCATTTCTTCCGTCAACATACCGTGTAAAAAACCGTCTTTCTCTTGCTCAGAAAAAATATGAGTAGTTTTTACTTTATCTTGAGAAAGTGCGTTCAATTCATCTTCAAACATGATTGATTGATCGTTTCTATTACCATAAATTAGTTCTAATTTACCTCCGCTTGTTCTATTGATTAGCTTAGCAATAGAAAGTACTGGCGTAATTCCACTTCCTGCAGCAATAGCAACATATTCACCATCTACTTTTGACATTGTAAAACTACCTAATGGAAAACCTACTTCAATCTCATCTCCAACCTTCGCCACATCATTAAAATAAGAAGAAACCTTTCCATTTTCTACTTTTTTAATACCTATCGCTAATGGTTCTTTAATATCACTACAAATAGAATAAGATCGATGTTCTTTATTTCCATCTATATCCACGACTATATTTAAGTATTGCCCAGGAATATATGAGTATTTTGTTGTTAAAGCCTCAGGAACTTCAAAAATAACCTTTACTGCATCAGCAGTTAGCCTATCAATTTGTTTGATTTTAAGAACCGCACTTGTTTGATTTTTTTTCTCTTTAGCCTGAGAAGTTGAATCTTTTTTACCACCAAATATTTTTTTAAACAAACTCATAATTCAATTTTATTCTTGTTATTAATCATCAAAAGAAACAATCAACTTTTCACTTATTGGGTGAGCTTGACATGTAAGGATATAACCTGCTTCAACTTCATCAGCCTCTAAAGCATAATTCACATCCATACTTGCTTTCCCTTCCAAAACCTTAGCTTTACAAGTACAACACACTCCTCCTTTACAAGAATAAGGAACATCCGCGCCTGCTTTTGCTGCAGCATCTAAAATGCTCATTCCATCACTCTCTAAGTTCAATAAAACCTCTTCGCCATCTAGAATAATCTTAATGTTCGCATCTACTTTTGCTGCAGTTACAACATTTGGCAAAGGTCTTTTGTTATCTTGAGTAGGAGAAGTAAATAATTCAAAATGAACTTTATCAGAATCGAAACCTACGGCTTCAAAAACATCCTTAACGGCAAAAATAGTAGGCTCTGGCCCACAAACAAAAACTTCATCAATTTTCTGTCCCTCCAAGACTGCTTTATAAATACTTTCGATTTTGCTTTTATCTAACAAGCCTTCTTGCAATTTGTTTCCGATTTTCTCATCGCTAAACACATGCATCAAACTAAAGTTGTTCATGTATTTGTTTTTTAAATCCTCTAATTCTTCACGGAATATAATGTGATCAGTACCTCTGTTTCCGTATATTAAAGTAATGTTACTCTTTTTAGCAGTATGCAGAATTGTTTTTATCAATGACATTACAGGAGTTATTCCACTTCCACCTGCAAAAAACAAGAAAGATTTTTCAGTATCTTCATTAATATCTGTTGTAAACGCACCCATAGGTGTCATCACTTCAATTTCTTCACCTACCTTCAATGCAGTATTAGCGAAAGTAGAGAATTTCCCATGAACCATTCTCTTCACTGCTACACGCAATTCATTTTCCTGAATACCAGTACAAATAGAATAAGACCTTCTTACTTCTTCACCATCTAATGTTGTTCTAAAAGTCAAGTACTGACCTGGTTTATATTTATAACTCTCGGCTAACTCGCTTGGTACTGTCAAAGCAATAGAAACAGCATCTTGAGTTTCTTGACGAATGTCTTTTACGTTTAATGTGTTAAATCTTGGATTCATAATTTTCAGATTATATGCTTACAAAATTAATAACTAAAGCCATATTTCTTGGTTTAGAGAGCAAAATTTTATACCTTACTTATTAATTATCGTTTAAAGCGACAGTTCAAATGATGAACGGCATCATAAATAGCAAATAATTTTATAAATTTGTAGAGATTCATTTCTTTAACAAGATGGAGTCTTTTTAAAAAATTTAAATAATAACATGGAGAAAGGTAATTTAGAGGCATTGGATAAGCATTTTCAGGATAAAGTTGATCGTGAGATTAAGATTGAACCTAAAGATTACATGCCTGATGCATATAGAAAGACATTAATTCGTCAAATATCTCAGCATGCCCACTCAGAAATTGTAGGACAACTTCCTGAAGCAAATTGGGTAACCAGAGCACCTAACTTAAGAAGAAAGGCGGTTTTGTTAGCCAAAATTCAAGATGAAGCTGGACATGGATTATACCTATATAGTGCAGTTGAAACTTTAGGAGCTGATCGTGAGGACACAATAGACGACCTACATGAGGGACGCGCTAAATATTCAAGTATTTTCAATTACCCAACACTTTCTTGGGCTGATATGGGGATGGTTGGATGGCTTGTTGATGGAGCAGCAATTATGAACCAGGTTCCATTATGTCGTTGTTCATACGGACCTTACGCTCGTGCAATGGTACGTGTTTGTAAAGAGGAGTCTTTTCACCAACGTCAAGGATTTGAAATTGTTGTTCAATTAATGAACGGAACACCAGAGCAAAAAGAGATGGCACAAGAGTCTTTAAATAGATGGTGGTGGCCAGCTTTAATGATGTTTGGACCAAATGATGCAGACTCCAAACATACCGCTCAATCAATGAAATGGAAGATTAAACGCCATACTAATGATGAGTTAAGACAAATGTTTGTTGACGCAACAGTTCCACAAGCTGAATTGATTGGTTTAAAAATTCCAGACAAAGACCTTAAGTTCAATGAAGAAACAGGTCACTATGATTTTGGAGAAATTGATTGGGATGAGTTTTGGCAAGTAGTAAAAGGCCATGGACCTTGTAATACTGAACGTGTAGCTGCACGAAAAAAAGCAAAAGAAGATGGATTATGGGTAAGAGAAGCGGCAAATGCTTATGCTGAAAAGAGAGCAAGACGCAATAAAAAAGCTTCCTAAATAAAATATAAGATTAGAAATTATGAGTAAAATAGAATGGCCACTTTGGGAGGTTTTTATCCGAAGTAAACAAGGACTAAGTCATAAACATGTTGGTAGTTTACGTGCTCCTGATGAAGAAATGGCAATTAGCAACGCACGTGACGTATATACAAGGCGTAGCGAAGGAGTTAGTATTTGGGTAGTAGAATCTGTCAACGTTATTGCTTCTGACCCATCTGAGTCAGGACCTTTATTTGAACCTGCAAATTCAAAAATATACCGTCACCCAACATTTTACGAAGTACCAGAAGGTATTAAACACATGTAAGCCATAGAAATGACAAAACAAGAAGCTTTATTTGAATTTTTACTGCGTAAAGCAGATGATAGTTTAATTATTGGCCATCGCCTATCTGAATGGTGTGGACATGGTCCTATACTTGAGGAAGACATTGCTTTAACAAATATATCACTAGATTTAATTGGTCAAGCAACGGAATTATATAAATACGCAGCGAAAGTTGAAGGAAAAGGAAGAACTGAAGATGATTTAGCTTTCTTACGTATTGAACGAGAATACAAGAATGTTCTTTTAGTAGAACAAACGAATGGTGACTTTGGTAAAACAATTGTTCGCCAATTCTTTTTTGACCACTTTGAACATCTTCTTTATGAAGGTTTAATGAACAGCAAAGACGAACAAGTTGCTGCCATTGCTACAAAAACAATTAAAGAAATTAAATATCACTTAAGACATTCTAGTGAATGGATAATTCGTTTAGGTGATGGAACAGAAGAATCACATGAGCGTGTTCAGGAATCTGTAACATTATTATCTCGCTATATTGATGAGATGTTCTATACTGACGAGGTAGATGAAATCTTAATTAAAGAAGGTATTATTCCTGATGTGAAGACACTAAAAGATCAGTTCTACAAAAACATTGAAGCAATTCTTACAGAGGCAACTTTAAAACTTCCAGAAGAAAACTATCAAATGAGTGGTGGAAGAAAAGGTGTTCACTCTGAACATTTGGGTTACTTATTAGCTGAATTACAGTACATGCAAAGAACTTATCCAGGAATGGAGTGGTAAATCAATTACGAATTACGAATAGTTGAATTAAGAATTATTTATCCTAATACCATAATTCGTAATTAAATAATTTATAATTAAATATGAAGGCAGAAGATATTTGGGCAATGCTTGAGGATGTTACGGACCCAGAAGTCCCTGTACTTACTGTCGTTGATTTAGGTGTTGTACGAGAGGTGGTTGAATTAGAAAAAGATCATTGGAAGATTATAATCACACCAACCTATACTGGGTGTCCAGCAATGCAAGTCATTGAGGATGATATTAAATCACGTTTAAAAGAAGAGAACATAACAGCAGAAGTGGAGTTAGTACTTTCTCCGGCATGGACGACAGATTGGTTAAGTCAAGATGGTCGAAGAAAACTTGAAGAATATGGAATAACACCTCCACAAGATGAAGGTGATAAATCTGTACTCTTTGGTAAAAAACCTATAATTCCTTGCCCAAGATGTAAATCAACAAATACCCGTTTGATTTCTCAATTTGGTTCTACAGCCTGTAAAGCACATTACCAATGTAATGACTGTCAAGAGCCTTTTGATTATTTCAAATGTTTGAAATAGAAAAATAAAAAAGCAAAATACAATGAAAAAAGTAAAAATTTTAATGGCGACTGGAATGTTCTTCCTAGCAGGAATGATGTTTACAGCATGTAGCTCTGAAGGAACAGAAGCGCAAGAACAAACGGCTCAAAAAGTAGTTTACCAATGTCCAATGGATTGTGAGGATGGAAAGACTTATGACGAACCAGGACAGTGTCCTGTTTGTGAAATGGATATTAAAGAAGTAAAATCTTAAAATAAAAGCGGCGCATACTGCGCCGCTTTTATTTTATATGATATTTGGTAATAAACTGTTCATAAATTATAATGGTCGCAACGCTCTATTAAAATCCTTCAGCTACCAAGATCAAAAGTTTCAGTAGTAGTTATGGATAACTAAAAACAGAATAGGATCACTCAATCTCAGTCGTAATCGACAACCTTAATCCTTTTTCCACTCCATTGTATCGAATCTCTACAAAACCCACTTGATGACCTTCTAAACCACTCGTATCGAACACTAAGCGAATAGGAGTAGTTTCACCGGGAATCAATTCATTGTCGTTGTACTCAAAAGTGATAGAAGCTCCTGAAACAATTACCTCATCAATTAAAATAGTCTGCTCACCAATATTCTTAAGCACAAATTCTTTTTCAATTACAGCTCCAGATTTTTGTGTTCCTGCATCATATACTAATGATGTTGCAGTAAGAAGAGTCGCTAAAGAATCTTCTTGACGAATTATATCTACACTTTGAATTTCAATCTTTCTTTCAATGGCAGCAGCACGAGAATACACAGAGTTCTTTTGATCATTTGGATTATCACTCACAATTTGATCTGCTTCATATTCTCCAAATGGAATTTGTGTTATCCTTAATGCACCTCCATTTTCTGCTGTTTCGTCAAGATATTTTCTAAACACACCATTATCAAAAGCCCTCAGGTAATTGACCATAGATGCAATTCTACGCTTTGTCAAGTTCACATTATAATCTGTTTTAGCTAGTGGACTTGCAAACCCTTTAACAGTCAATTCAATCTTTCGTCCGCGTTCCAGTTCTATTAAAAGCAGGTCTCTAAATTGACTCAAATCACGCACACCTTGATCAACATACTCCATAAAGAAATCTTCGATATCATCTTTAGCATCTGCCGCACGATCTCCTCTTAATCCCGAAGAATATTCTCTCTTATACTGATCTATCATCGCAGTATAGTCGTTGTAACTATCGATATAATTTACATTTGAAGTCGTATCCCAAGAACGAGGGTTTGGAATATCGTTGTGAAAATAAAGTGTTACGGGTAATCTACGGTTTAAGTCTTCTAGCGTTTCTTCAATGGTAGGTGGTAAATCAATTAATTTTTCTCTTACAAGGAAAATATCACTACAACAAGTTGGGTTTTTACTGTAATTACTTCCTAAGCGGTTAGAACTAAAATAGGCTGTATCCTTAGTTACTGTCTGAAAGTAATACAAATCATTTGCTGGAGAATTAATAGGTTCCATTAAGTTTTCTGGAGCCTCAAAAGAGTTATTGTATTTAGATTTAAAAACGTCATAACCACCAAAACCATCATACCAAGAACTACTGAAGTACAAGGTTTGTGTCTCACCATCAAAGAAGGGAGATAACTCATTATCCATACTATTGATACGTTTTATGTTTCTCGGTTTTTGAAACTGATTACCATTCCTAATGAAACTGTACCAAATATCCATTCCTCCAACACCATCTTCACGGTCTGAAGCATAGAATAATACCTCTCCTCCCTCCCATTCAGCAATAAAAGGCATTGTAGTATTTGCTCCCTCATAATTAATGATACTACCCAATGTGTCAATATCTACAAAACGGTCTCCATCTACATATGCTACAAGAATTTTGCATTTATAATTGTAACCTTCATCTCCACAATAACTAAAATAAAATCTTTGTTTATCCAAACTAAAACTTCCATTTCCAGTATGTACATTTTCCCAATGCAAATCTTTGATTAATTCATCTTTACCATAGCCACTATCTTGTACAGATGCCTTGTATAAATGCGTACTGTAAGAAGGATCATAAACCTCCTCAGCTGAACTTATCGAGTCAGCACGTAGTGATGAAAAAATCAATTGATTATTAAAAACACGGTGACCAAACTCAGCGTTTGGCGTATTAATATGGTCTGGAAGAGCTTCAAAAACATGATGTGTTGAATCTCCTTGATTAGATTTAGCCCACACACAGGATTGCATTTCTACCCTACTCTTACGATACAAATATCCTCTTGGATCTCTTCTGTATTTTTTCTTAGCCAATTTAAACACATCCAAAGCTTCATCATATCTTCCACATTGCTTCAACATCAATCCATACTGTAATAAACTTGAAGGATATAATTCTGTGCCTTCTCTTGAATATACTTTACCGTAATAATATGCTGCTTTAGGATAGTCTTTATATGCTCTTAGTGTTTCGGCATATTCCCATAGCGTATTGATTGTATTGGAATCAATTGCCATCGCTTTTTCATAATACTGCAAAGCGTAGATATAATCGCCAGACTTATACTTCTCTTGCGCAAACTCCAAGTACTTTTTCAACTCTTGCTGAGCAGTTAAAGTAGTTGAAAAGAACGTAATAAATAAAACTATATATAATCTGGACATACTCTGTGTTTTATAACCTTAGGGTTAAATCGTTGAATAATATAGCGTAAACTAAACTCTATTCCTCCTCTTGCCCTACTCGCAGGGGTTAAGCTGGAAGTATTAATATCATAAGAAATCCCTCCCCACCAATTCTGATATTCCATTCCCGCAGTTAAATAAAAAGCATCACTACTTCTCATATAAAGTCCTCCCATAATAGAACGATAAACCCCTAATCGGTCAATAAGAATATAACGTGCTTGAGACCCTAATATAAATTCTCTGTATTTCCCTTGTAAATTCAATTGAATACTTGGTAATATGTCCCATTTCATTGCTATTTTATATTCAGCTCTTGCAAATAAATTGAAACGCATATCTCTGGTCACTTTATCTAAAAAAAAGCCTTGATTCGGACGATTTATATTAAACAAACCTACTCCTGTAATAATACGTTGACGCTTTCCTTTTTGGAATTCATATCCAGCTCCAACTCCCCACGTAAAGTTTGTTTTCCTTTGTGACTGAAACGTTTCATTACTTGATAGAGCACCATCAAATTGTTGACCGTTCCATTGGTTATCAAAACTAAATGCAGTAGCATCAAATGATCGGAAATTAATTCCTAACTGAACACCTGGAGTTAATAAATGTGTTGAATCGGGTGTTAATTTATAGGTATAAGAAACTGAGGGTTGAAACTCTACTGTTCTAAACGAACCATCTCCAGCAACATCATGCATAATGAACGCACCTACATTAAAATTTTTATAAAGTCGTTTTGCTTCTCCGGAAATTGATAAAGTTTGAAAAGGTACAGTAACATTCCTCCATTGATCACGCAAGTTTGCATGTATTCGGTAGTCTCCTTGAAAACGTCCTACATTTGCAGGGTTTTGAAACACTGGATTATGATCAAATTGTGACCAGTGTATATCTTGTGATTGAACAAAGTTCGACCACAACAACAAAATAAATATGTATTTAATTGTCTTCAATTATCGAATCAGTGTAATGTTACCTTTAACTAAAAACTCTTGTCCATCGATACAATGTCCTTCTAAATAATAATCATATACATCTGGATCTAATAGTTTTCCTCTAAATGTTCCGTCCCACCCTTTATGCATGGTGGTAGTTTCAAAGACTAACTCTCCCCAACGATTATATATTCTAAAGAGTACATCTTCAATAATCATACTTCTCAAATAAAGAACATCATTTTCTCCATCTCCATTTGGCGTAAAAGCATTTGGAACGAAAATAAATGGTTCTTCACATGTATATGGAAAAGCTTGTACCCATACTGAAGATGATTTGGTACAAATACCATCTGATACAAATACTGTATAATTAGTCGACTCATAAACCGTAGCATTTGTTTCTTGTTCGTTAGGATTATCAACAGAAGAAGCCGGTGTCCAAGAATAATTATACCCACTTGGCTCAGCAGAGAGTATAACATCTCCTCCTATTGGAACATTTGTCTCAGATGCCGAAGCAATTACACTTGTTTCATCAATATCACTTACAGAGACTAGAATAGAATCAGTAACGACACATCCATTATTAGCTGTTGCTGTAACAACTAGATATTGGGTATTATTCGGTTGAATAGTCACACTTGAAGTACCATCACCTGAAATAATTATTGAATTTGGAGACCAATCATAATTTGAAAAGTTCACTAAGGGATTATCACTTACTACAGTAATGGTAGTTTCATCTCCTAAACATAAGTTATGTGAACCATTAAGATTTAAGCTGGTACTGGTAAAGTTCACTAAAACACTGTCAATAACGCTACACCCATTATTAGAAGCCTTCACATAATAATACCCAGCAGTTGGCACATTAACTTGAGCAGTAGAATCTGACAAGTTAGTATTTAAGGTATCAGTAAAACTACTGTTAGACGACCAAATAAAAGAAGTTGCTGTTCCATTAGCATCAGCAACAAAAGTAATCGTATCAGGAACACATAAATCGATACCAGGCATGTTTTCTAAAGAAATTTCTGGATATACTTCAATTGTAATAAATGCTGAATCTGTAATTAAACAAATTGAATCAGTTACGGTAAGCATTACATGGTAAACTCCTGGTGTTGTATAAGTAATAGTAGGTTCGAAAGTCGTAGAATCTAAATCACCATTTCCAAAATCCCACATGTAACTATCAGAATCTGATGAAAAATTATCGAATTTAACTTCAAAGGGAGCACACCCAATAGAATTATCTGTTGTAAACTCAGCGTTAGGAATTAAGCCAAAATCAAACTTAAAAGTTAGTGCATTACATCCAGTTGATAAGTTATTATTCGACCAAGTACCTGGTGTTGTAGGAAAATCGCTATTCGCCCAACACCCTCCACAAACTGCTTGATAAACCACTCCATTTTTATCAAACCTGCTCGTTCCACCATCTACATGCTCTTTAGAAGCATTTCCACCTAAATAAGTAGCATATAATAAGCTGTTAAACTCGCGTTCTAGAACAATTAAATAAAAATCAAAACCATTAGGTGAAGAGATTTGGTAAGCATCAGGAGTAACAGGCATCCCTCCCATAGAAGGAGAACCTGCTAAAACACTTCCTCCCCAACCTGACACATACATATTCCCGCAAATATCAACAAGAAACGCTGAAGGAGAAATATCAAATGTATTCTTACCACTTCCAAAAACCGTCGAACCTACTATAGTGGTTAAGTCTGGATCAAACTTCGCGATATATTGACTAGACCCAGGGTCGGAATACGCAGCATTAATTACAGGAAAAAGTCCTCCATTACTTTGCCCAAGAATAAAAACATTATCTAGTCTGTCAATTTCAATAAAGAATACCTGATCATAGTTTGAGGTCCCGATGTATGTAGAATGTGAGAGGGTCAACCCATCTGGAGTTAATTTTCCTATAAACCCATCGGCTTTACCTCCACCATGTGTACTTTGATAAGCACCTGGAGTGATATCCAAATCTAAAGAAGTTGTTCCCCCACCGAATACGATGTTCTGACTTGAATCAATTTTAACAGAATAAATCGCGTCTGCTTGAACACCACCGTAGTAACTAGAGAAGATCAATCCTGAAAAATCATTTCTCAATTTAAAAACAACCCCGTCTTGTTGTCCAGCCAGAGTCGGTTGAAAAGCATCTTGTGTAGGAAAGTTTCCAGAACGAGTACTTGAACCTACAATGATATTATTGACTGAGTCAAGCATGATTTCTCCTCTAAACTGGTCTCCATAATTCATTGTTAAACTATCATAGCTTGAAGCTTGGCTATAGTTTCCCGCATTAATTATATAATTTATACCATCGTTTTTGTCACCTCCAACATAAGTCGACCCAACTAAATTGTGACCATTTGCACTGAATTTAGCAACATATATATCTGTTCCTTGAGTTCCATAATTCACACCATTATAATTTACGGAAAATGGAACACCTCCAGCATGTGTAGTTTGAAAACCATTTACAATTGGAAAATCAACAGAAGAAGTTGACCCGAATACATAAATATTATTTTCTTTATCACATATTAATGAATGAGGTACATCTGTTCCTTGTGTATTGTCACCACCACCATAAAAAGTGGCCCATAACATTGTTGTTCCATCCGAAGAGTACTTTAAAATAAACGCATCAGTAGTTATAGAGTTTCCAACATTTAATAAGGTTAGATTTGAATTAACATCAAAGGCATTTGGATCAGGCATAGGATGAGAATTACCATAAACAGTACCACCTGTAAAAGCTGAACCATCATAACCATAAGTTGCCGTCATTCCAAAGTTATCAGAAACCGCTCCATTATAAGTTGCAAAAACAAGAGTTGGATCTATAACCAGAGCCACACGCTTATTATATTCACCTAATTTGAAAGTTACAATGTTATCTGTTAATTCATAACTACATGGTATTTCTATAATTTTCCCATTTACAATTTGATAAGCGTAGGGTTTTTCCTCAATTATATCTCCTAATTCTGTTTTTATTATAAGCCTTCCCCTATTGTCGATTTTCAATTCTTTTTGGTAGGAATATTTCAATTTTATTGTGTTTGTTTCAACATTCGGAGCAACAATAAATTCATATTTAATTTCTTTTTCTTGTTCAAGAAAACGAATATCTATACCCTGATAAATGTCTTTTAATGTAAACTCTTCATATCCTCTAACTTCTGAGGCCCACTTTGACTTATCCTTTCCAATGAAGTAATTATAATAATGAGGTGTAGCGCCTTTCTTTTCAACTTTGGTAACATTCAAAGCATCTACAAATTTAAGTTCTATTAGCTTTTCGCTATAGGTAAGTTCTTTATCCGTTCTTAAATCAGAAAAATGTGCTTCTTGCAACATAGAATAATCTTGCAGTTGAAAAAGAATACGTCCTTGCTCCACCCACATGTTTCCACCCTCAATTCTATTTTTAAAGAAAACATGATCTTCCCACTGTCCTTTATTCTCAACAAAAGCATGGTATACTGAATGGGCATGAGTTATCTCTTGCCCTTTTACAGGACTCAAGAACAGAGTAATCCAAAGCAATAGTGTGATTCGATTCATAGTCCTAAATATATATAAAACAATTCAACAAACCTCAAATTGACATTAAATTCAATGTAACGCTGACAGTTTGAGACAAGATGTCAGTTCATGAAGCTCTATTTTCAATGAAATATGCCAAAAAGGAATAGATTATATGTTTTTTTCTAATGGCATAAGAATTGACTAATAGAAAACGAGTTTGAATAATTAAAATTGAAAAACAAAAAATGATATGGGAAAAATAATTGGAATTGACTTAGGTACTACCAACTCGTGTGTTTCTGTAATGGAAGGTAACGAGCCAGTAGTAATCACAAACGCAGAAGGTAAGCGTACAACACCTTCTATTGTAGCATTTGTAGAAGGGGGAGAACGTAAGGTTGGAGATCCAGCTAAGCGTCAAGCCATTACAAATCCAACAAAGACTATTTCTTCTATTAAAAGGTTCATGGGAGTAACTTATGATGAAGTTAACAATGAAGATGGAAGAATGGCTTATGAAGTAGTAAAAGGAGACAACAACACACCACGTGTTAAAATAGATGATCGTACTTATACACCACAAGAAATCTCTGCAATGATTCTTCAAAAAATGAAGAAAACAGCTGAGGATTACTTAGGTCAAGAAGTTACAGAAGCAGTAGTTACTGTTCCTGCATACTTTAATGACTCTCAGCGTCAAGCTACAAAAGAGGCTGGAGAAATTGCTGGTTTAACAATCAAGCGTATTATCAACGAGCCAACAGCAGCTGCTTTAGCTTATGGATTAGATAAGAAAAGTGTAGATCAAAAAATTGCAGTATTCGACTTTGGTGGAGGTACTTTTGACATGTCTATTCTAGAACTAGGAGATGGTGTATTTGAAGTATTAGCAACAGATGGTGACACTAAATTAGGTGGAGACGACGTAGATGAGAAAATCATTGAATGGTTGGCCGATGAATTTAAAAATGATGAAGGGATTGACTTGAGAAAAGACCCAATGGCGCTTCAACGTTTGAAAGAGGCAGCGGAAAAAGCTAAAATTGAACTTTCATCGTCCACAACAACTGAAATCAATCTGCCTTATATTATGCCAGTTGATGGTATTCCAAAGCACCTAGTGAGAACATTACCACGTGCTAAATTTGAGCAACTTATTTCTGATATTGTTGAAGGAACAATCGCTCCGTGTAAACGTGCACTAAAAAGTGCTGGTTTATCAACAAGCGATATCGATGAAGTAATTTTAGTAGGTGGGTCTACACGTATTCCAGTTATTCAGGATGCAGTGAAAAACCTATTTGGAAAAGAGCCTTCAAAAGGTGTTAACCCAGACGAAGTTGTTGCAATTGGTGCAGCAATTCAAGGTGGAGTTCTTACAGGAGAAGTGAAGGACGTATTATTACTAGACGTTATTCCACTTTCTTTAGGAATTGAAACAATGGGTGGTGTTTTAACGAAATTAATCGAAGCAAACACAACTATTCCAACTAAGAAGTCACAAGTATTCTCTACAGCGGCAGACAATCAGCCTTCAGTGGATATTCACGTTCTTCAAGGAGAGCGTTCAATGGCTGCAGACAACAAAACGTTAGGTAGATTCCAATTGACGGATATTCCACCAGCGCGAAGAGGTGAGCCACAAATTGAAGTGATTTTTGATATCGATGCTAACGGGATTATGAATATCTCAGCAAAAGATAAAGGAACTGGAAAAGAGCAATCAATTAAAATTGAAGCTTCTTCAGGATTGAGCGAGGAGGACATTGAAAGAATGAAAAATGAAGCTCAAGCAAACGAAGCAGAAGACAAGAAGAAATTAGAAGAAGTGGAAACGATTAACAAAGCGGATTCACAAATCTTCCAAACTGAGCGTCAACTGTCTGAGTACGGAGACAAAATCCCAGCAGAAAAGAAAAAACCAATCGAAGATGCTTTAGCTGAATTAAAAACAGCATTTGAAGCGAAAGATATTGAGAAAATCAATGTTGCATCAGAGAAATTGAACACAGTATTCCAAGCAGCGTCTGAAGAGATGTATGCTCAAGGAGGTGATGCTGGAGCAGCAGACCAAGGAGCAGCAGGTGGTGAAAACACAGCTGATGACGAGGTTACTGATGTCGACTTCGAAGAAGTAGAAGACGAGAAGAAATAAGTTTTAGTTTTCATAATAATGAAGAGGTTGTTCGAAAGGGCAGCCTCTTTTTTTTATGCAACACAATTATTTGAATCGATACTCTAATAAAACTTTCGACTAGCATTAAATTTTCTTTATCTTTGCCCTTTTCATAATCGTAAAAGAATCATGGCAGATAATCGTTATAATCAAAGAGGTGTTTCCGCGGGGAAAGAAGATGTACATAATGCAATTGCAAATATTGACAAAGGACTTTTTCCACAAGCATTCTGTAAAATTGTTCCTGACTTACTTACTGGAAGTGAAGAACACTGCGTAGTAATGCATGCAGATGGAGCTGGAACAAAATCTGCTTTGGCGTATATGTACTGGAAAGAAACAGGTGATTTATCTGTTTGGAAAGGGATTGCGCAAGATGCTTTGATTATGAATGTGGACGATTTATTGTGTGTTGGAGCGACGGATAATATTTTGGTTTCTTCTACAATTGGTCGTAACAAAAACTTGATTACTGGTGAAGTGCTATCTGCTTTAATTAACGGTTCTGAAGAATTACTGGCTGATTTACGTGAAATGGGAATCGGAATTGACTCAACAGGTGGTGAAACTGCCGATGTTGGAGATTTGGTTCGTACAATTATAGTTGATTCAACTGTGGTTTGTAGAATGAAACGTGAAGATGTAGTTTCTAATCACAAAATTCAACCTGGAGATGTCATTGTTGGACTTTCATCATCTGGACAAGCTACTTATGAAAAAGAATACAATGGAGGAATGGGATCGAACGGATTAACTTCTGCTCGTCATGATGTTTTCCATAAATATTTGGCGGAAAAATTCCCAGAGAGTTTTGATCCAAGTGTTCCTGATGATTTAGTTTATAGTGGAAATTATAAATTGACAGACAAAGTTGAAGGAAGTCCACTTGATGCAGGAAAACTAGTACTTTCTCCAACGCGAACTTACGCTCCAATTATTAAGAAAATTTTAGACAGTCACCGTGCAAACATTCATGGAATGGTACACTGCAGTGGTGGAGCTCAAACCAAAGTACTGCACTTTGTAGACAACGTACACATTATTAAAGACAACCTCTTCCCTATTCCACCTTTGTTTAATGCAATTCATGAAGAATCAGGAACGGATTGGAAAGAGATGTACAAGGTTTTCAATATGGGACACCGAATGGAATTATACGTACCTGAAGAGATAGCGCAAGACATCATTAAGATTTCGGAATCTTTTAATGTAGATGCACAAATCGTAGGACGCGTAGAAGAAAGTGAAACAAAAAAGCTTACGATTACATCTGAATTCGGTACTTTTGAATATTAATCACATTTATGGATAATACATTATTAAGCAAATTAGAAGCTATTCATTACCGCTTTAAGGAAGTTGGTCAATTGATTGTTGACCCTGACATTATTTCGGATATGGATCGCTATGTTAAGTTAAACAAAGAATATAAAGATTTAGAAGAATTAGATAGGGTTTACCAAGAATACAAAAATGTCTTAGAAAACATTGCCTCTTCAAAGGCTTTACTTGCGGAAGAAAAGGATCCAGAAATGCGTGAAATGGCAAAAATGGAACTTGATGATCTGGAACACAAGCGTCCTGACATGGAAGAGGAAATTAAATTCATGCTAATTCCTAAAGATCCAGAAGACGATAAAAACGTAATTATTGAATTACGTGCTGGAACAGGTGGTGATGAAGCCTGTATTTTTGTTGAAGACATCTACAGAATGTACACTATGTACTTCAAAGAAAAAGGTTGGAAAGTAGAAATTATCAATACTCATGAAGGTGGAACTTCAGGTTACAAGGAAGTTTCTATGAATATTGAAGGGGATGGTGTTTATGGAACAATGAAATTTGAATCAGGTGTACACCGTGTTCAACGTGTGCCTGAAACAGAATCTCAAGGACGAGTTCACACTTCTGCGATTACTGTTGCAGTTTTACCAGAAGCTGAAGAAGTCGATGTTCAATTGAATATGTCCGATGTTCGTCGTGATACTTTCCGTGCATCCGGTGCAGGAGGCCAACACGTAAACAAAACGGATTCTGCAATTCGTTTAACTCACGCTCCAACAGGAATTGTAGTTGAATGTCAAGATGGTCGTTCACAACACAAGAACTACGACAAAGCACTTTCTGTTTTACGTTCGAGATTGTATCAAATTGAATTAGAAAAGATTCAAGATGAAAGAGCTGAAAAACGTAAATCTTTAGTTTCTTCTGGAGATAGATCAGCGAAAATCAGAACATATAACTATCCACAAGGTAGAATTACAGATCACCGAATTAATAAAACAATGTATAATCTTTCGTCATTTATGAATGGTGATATTCAAGAGATGATTGATGCTTTGAAGATGGCTGAGAATGCTGAGAAGCTGAAGGGAGAAGAAGGGCT
>Ga0209075_1000970_pt1 | contig 27516 bp, 22 predicted proteins | sample Stecom2011_FD_187523 | JGI IMG/M metagenome (GOLD analysis project Ga0209075, IMG submission 187523) | Agricultural soil microbial communities from Utah to study Nitrogen management - Steer compost 2011 (SPAdes) (version 2) | ecosystem: Environmental > Terrestrial > Soil > Agricultural land...
AAGCGGGTGATTGGTCAGACCGCCAACCTGGAGTTTCGACTGGAAGCCCGGATGGATGCGTCACGGGCCAGTACCGTGGAATATGAGTTCCGTAATCAACCGGGCCGCACCGTTCAGTTGGAGCGGGATATTATTGTGACCGGTGACAGCGTTGCCGATGCCTCCCAGGGCTTTGGAGAGACCGGCGCTCCAGAGGTCAACATCACGTTGGATGGTCGTGGCGGTAGTGCCATGAGCCGGATTACCTCAGGAGCCGTGCACAGACGTATGGCGGTGGTCTTCGTGGAACACCGGGTGTTGGATGATGGGCAGCAGCAGGTCGGCGAGACAGCCGCTCCGCGGCGCACCATTACCGACAAGAAGATCATTAGCCTGGCAACCATTCAAACCACGCTGGGAAGCAAATTCCGTATTACCGGGCTGAACTCCGTGGCCGAAGCGCAGGAACTCGCCCTGTTGCTGCGGGCGGGTGCTCTGGCGGCTCCGATTTACTTTGTTGAGGAGCGTACCATTGGGCCAAGCCTGGGACAGCAGAACATGGATGCGGGTATTCTCTGTATTGCCATTGGTTTCGTTTTTATCGTGAGCTGGATGCTGATCCAATATCACGTGTTCGGGGTGTTTGCCAGTATTGCCCTGACGCTGAACGTCGTGTTGATGATCGCCTTGATGTCGCTGTTCGGCGCGACCCTAACGATGCCGGGTATTGCCGGGATTGTGTTGACCATGGGGATGGCGGTAGACGCCAACGTCTTGATTAACGCCCGGATACGGGAGGAAATCCAGGCTGGGTTGCCGCCCCAGTCAGCGATTCGGGCGGGTTATGATCGGGCCTTTACGGCAATTATGGACAGTAACCTGACGACCTTGATGGTGGCAGTGATTCTGTATGCAGTGGGTACCGGGCCCATTCGAGGCTTTGCTGTTACCCTGGGGATCGGGATCTTGGTCTCCATGTTTACCGCGATTACCGTTACACGAGCCATGGTGAATGGGGTTTATGGCGGTCGCAATGTTAAAAAGCTGTCCATCGGCTGGATGAAGAGGGCTTAATCATCATGACCAGCAAAACAATTCCTTTCATGAAGCTGCGGGTGCCGATGATTACTTTGGCAGCCATTCTGGTCATCGGTTCTATTGTTGCCTTGTTCGCCAAAGGGTTGAACTTCGGTCTGGACTTTACCGGAGGCACTCTGGTGGAAGTCGAGTACGTCGAGCCGCCGGTTGTTGCAGAGGTGCGCCAACGACTGGAAGATGCCGGGTTTAACAATGTGGTGGCACAGCAGTTTGGAACGGAGACCAGCATGGTGATTCGTCTTCAGCAGGAGGGCGAACAAGTTGGAACACAGGTTGTAGAAGCCCTTCGGGCCGATGGCTCTCAGGTTGAACTGCGCCGCTCTGAGTATGTGGGTGGGCAGGTTGGCTCCGAGCTGCGGGAAAAGGGCGGCTTGGCAATGCTGCTGGCTTTGGGAGCGATTCTGGTTTATGTCGGGTTTCGCTTCCAGTTCAAGTTTGCCGCAAGTTCGGTGTTGGCACTGGCCCATGACGTCATTGTAACCATTGGTGCGTTCGCCGTATTTCAGTGGGACTTTGACTTGACCGTGCTTGCCGGGGTGTTGGCGGTTATCGGTTATTCCCTGAACGATACCATTGTAGTGTTTGACCGGGTGCGTGAGAATTTCCGCAAGGTGCGTAAAGGGACGCCGGAAGAGATTATCGACATCTCCTTAACCCAGACTCTGGCCCGTACCTTGGTGACCTCCGGTACCACCTTGGTGGTCACGTTGATCCTTATTCTGTTTGGTGGCGATGCGGTCCGTAACTTTTCCATCGCGCTGCTGATCGGAGTGGGTATCGGTACTTTTTCCTCTATTTATGTGGCGACTGCCATTGCATTGATGATGGGGGTCTCGAAGGAGGACTTTATGCTGCCGTCGAAGGAAGATACCGAGGAAGTGGATGCTCGTCCCTAGGGTGGGTTCAAGCAGCAGTTAAGAAAAAGCCGGATTTTGAATCCGGCTTTTTTGTTGGATTAAAACTACCAATGATTCCGTGTCTGATGACTAAGCGGTCAGATCACGCAAGGAATGTAGTTTTTGTGTGGTGACCTTGAACAGCTTGGGGTTCGCGCAGACTACGCGTTTTGTCGAATCTGTTGCAGGTTGACCGTTGAAGTCCCCTGAAAGCCCGCCTGCTTCCTTACAAAGCAGCAGTGCGGCGGAAAGATCAGGTGCCGTGGTCTGATCCAGAATGGCCGCATCCAGGCGGCCGGCGGCAACGTTCGCCAGGTCCAGGGGCGCGCAGTGGCTGGTTCTGATTTGGAAGCTGACAGCGGCTAGCTCTTTGAACAGCATCAGGCTGTTGCTGTTCTCTTCTGTAAGAGGGGCTTGCAGGACGCTGGTGGCCACAATGGCATTTTCTAGGGTGGCAACACCGGAGACCCGAATCCGCTTGCCGTTCAAGGAGGCGCCGGAGCCCCGGCTGGCAGTAAACTCATCCTGGGTTGCCGGGCAGGTCAGAATCGCATGCTCGGTCACGCCGCCCTTTTTGCAGGCGATGGAAATGCCCCAGTCTGGCAGGCCGCGCAGGAAACTGAGTGGGTTATGGATATTGGAAATGTGCCAGCTGAAGCCCTTGTCGGCACTGAGGAAGTCGCCACGCTTGGCAATTTTGTGCGCGGGGTAAGCGCGAGCCAGGGCGCGAGAAATGTTTTCGTAGTAGTTCATTTCGATTTGCGACAGGAAGCGCTTGAGGTCCTGTGCTGTCGCGACTTTGCCGCCGTCTCGTTCGAGAATCTGCATCAGCTGTTCGTTGGACGAACGGATAGCGCGCAAGGAAATATTGATCATCGGTTGCATGGCGAATTCACTTTGTGAAAGAACTGAAAGAGCAGGGCGGCATGATAACAGATCAGAGGATTTGATACAGGAGGTTGCAGATAAATGCGCATAATTCTGTTACCATGCCCGACGTTTTTTTAGCAGGTGGTACAATGTTTGATCAGGTCCGCATCGTTCTAATCAATACTACCCATCCGGGAAATATCGGGGCGGTTGCGCGGGCAATGAAGAACATGGGGCTCTCCCGTTTGTACCTGGTAGATCCCCAGGAGTTTCCTGATCCTGTTGCCGAGAGAAGGGCCTCCGGCGCGACGGATATTCTGGATCACGCCGTGGTAGTTTCCACGCTGGATGAAGCCTTGGCCGGCTGCCATTTTGTGGTGGGCACCAGTGCCCGCGGGCGGAAGATTCCCTGGCCGGTGGTGAACCCACGGGATCTGGCGCAGGAAGTGTTTGTCCAAACACAAGCGCGGGATAATGCGGAAGTCGCTATCCTGTTTGGGCGGGAGGCGCGCGGTTTAACCAACGAGGAGCTGCAGCGCTGCAACTGGCACGTGCATATACCGAGCGATCCCGAATTCAGCTCCCTGAATCTGGCCATGGCGGTGCAGGTGGTTGCGTACGAATTGCGCATGAAATACCTGGAGAGCCTTGAAATTGAGGCGCCTCATTCCAATATGAAACCAATGGTTTCGCCATTGGATGGCGGGTGGGATGTGGAACCGGCCTCAGTGGATGAAGTGGAGTTGTTTCTGGAACACCTGGAAAGGACCTTGATCGACATTGACTTTCATGACCCCGAGCATCCGCGTCAGTTGATGGCGCGGTTACGGCGTCTCTATCAGCGATGTTGTCTGGATAAGATGGAGCTCAACATTCTGCGCGGCATCCTGAGGTCAACGCAGAAGGTGGCGGGAACCTGGGGTGCCCAACCACCACGTAGTCAGTAACTATTGGGTTTATCCGGACAACAGAAGGCGGCTTACCTTATGTTCGCTCGAATCAAAGAAGATATTCAAAGTGTATTTCATCGTGACCCAGCGGCTCGTAATGCCATTGAGGTTCTGACCTGCTATCCCGGTCTGCATGCGCTGCTGCTGCACCGGGCCTCTCATTGGTTGTGGACCAACAACCTGAAATGGCTGGCCCGTTTTCTGTCCACCATCAGTCGCTGGTTTACCGGAATTGAGATCCATCCGGGGGCCAAGATCGGGCGCCGCTTCTTTATCGATCACGGCTTGGGTGTGGTTATTGGTGAGACTGCTGAGATTGGTGACGATGTCACCCTGTATCAGGGCGTGACCCTGGGCGGCACCAGTTGGAACAAGGGCAAGCGACACCCCACCTTGAAAGATGGGGTGGTTGTGGGTGCCGGAGCCAAGATCCTTGGGCCTTTTGAGGTGGGTGAAGGCGCCAAGATTGGCTCTAATGCGGTGGTGACCAAGCCTGTGCCCCCCGGAGCAACGGTGGTTGGTATTCCCGGGCGCATTATCGTGAAAACGCCTGAAGGGGATGATACCAAGCGCCGCCATATGGAAGAGAAAATTGGGTTTGATGCCTACGGGCTCAGCGAAGAAATGCCAGACCCGGTTGCCCGCTCTATTCGCAGCATATTGGATCATATGCATACGGTGGATATGCGCCTGGAGCAGATCTGCAAATCCCTGGAGCGGCTGGATGAAAACTACCGCAGCCCGAATCTGCCGCCGTTGAAGAGTGAAGACTTCGAAGGCGTACAGGATGATCAGCGATAAAATCCCAACCAGGCTCTGAGGGCTGAATAGCGCCTGGTCCGAGTCAGGTGGTTTACCGGTTCCCGATGTGACTTGGCTTGCATGGTTGACTGTTATGCTGGGTTATATAGTTGATTACACCGTAGGGGTATTGGATAATCTTTGCCCATGAAAGAGGGAAACTAGGTGATTCATTATGCGGTTGACAACAAAAGGGCGTTATGCGGTTACGGCAATGCTCGATCTGGCATTGCACTCTCATGATGGGCCGGTAAGCTTGGCGGATATTTCCCAGCGGCAGGGGATTTCCTTGTCCTACCTAGAGCAGCTGTTTGCCAAGTTGCGTCGTAATGATCTGGTGACCAGTGTGCGAGGTCCGGGCGGTGGATACCGGCTGGGACGTGACGCGGCAGAGATTTCCGTGGCCCAGGTTGTGGATGCGGTAAACGAGTCCTTGGACACCACCCGCTGCAATAAACGGGGTGATTGCCAGAATGGCGATAAATGCCTAACGCACGATCTCTGGTCTGATTTAAGTGATCGTATTCATGAATTCCTAAGCGGCATCACCCTAGCCGAGCTGATGTCGAAGCGAGAAGTGCGTAACGTTGCCGAGCGCCAGCAGACCCGTCTGAGTGAAGCAAAGTTACAGGTCAAAATCGCCTGAATTTTTAATCCTTGATGTCTCCAGGGCTGGCAGTTTGTTGTCGTCGGCCCAGTCTTACTGTCCGGAATGCCATGAAATTGCCCCTTTATTTTGATTATGCCGCAACCACACCGGTCGACCCGCAAGTGGCGGAGAAGATGGTGGAGTGTTTGACGTTTGACGGCAACTTTGCCAATCCCGCGTCCCGGTCTCATGTCTATGGCTGGCGGGCAGAGCAGGCGGTGGAGCGGGCCAGGCGCCAAGTGGCCAACCTGGTGGGGGCGGATCCTCGGGAGATCGTCTGGACGTCGGGGGCAACGGAATCCAATAACCTGGCCATCAAGGGTGTCGCTGAGTTCCATGGTGACAAAGGTCGTCATATCATCACCTCGGCGATTGAGCACAAGGCGGTGTTGGATACCTGCAAGCACCTGGAAGAGCGTGGCTACGAAGTGACTTATCTGCAGCCGACCGCCGAAGGCCTGATCACCGTTGAGTCGGTGGCGAAAGCGCTGCGTCCGGACACGATTCTGGTGTCATTGATGCAGGTGAATAATGAGCTGGGTACGGTCACCGATATCGAGGCAATTGGGCAACTGACCCGGGGCGCGGGCGTCCTGTTTCATGTGGATGCGGCGCAAAGCGCGGGCAAGCTGCCCATCGACCTGAATCATACCCTGGTCGATTTGATGTCTTTCTCCGCCCATAAGGTTTATGGGCCCAAAGGTATTGGCGCCCTTTATGTGCGTCGCCAGCCGAAGGTGCGGATCGCGGCACAGATTCATGGGGGCGGGCACGAACAGGGGATGCGTTCGGGAACGCTGGCCACCCATCAGATCGTCGGAATGGGCGAGGCTTTTGGGATCGCCGGGCAGGTGCTGGCGGAAGAAACCGCCCGCATCCAGGAGTTGCGAAATCGGCTCTGGGAAGGGGTTCAGGATCTGCCCGGTGTTCAGTTGAATGGCGCGCTTGAGCCTCGGGTCTGCGGTATCCTGAACATTGCCTTTACCGGTGTTGAGGGCGAGTCCATGATGATGGCGCTGAAAGACTTGGCGATTTCATCGGGTTCAGCCTGTACCTCGGCCAGTGTTGAGCCGTCCTATGTGCTGACCGGCATTGGGCTGAGCCGGGAGTTGGCCCACAGTTCGCTACGGTTTTCCCTCGGACGCTATACCACGGCTGAAGAGATTGAAGCCGCTATTGGGCAGGTGCGCCAAGCGGTGCAGCGGTTGCGGAATGTTGCATGACGGCGCCAAGTTTTCGGGGCCTGTTGGGCCTGGCAAAGGGGGCGTTACTGCAACGCCCGAGCATGCTTATGTTCATTTAGAACCGGTATATAATTTCACTAAACCCGCGTATAATCGCGGGTTTAGTTTTTTACCTATCCACTCACTGAACGGAGAAACCACATGGCTGTTGAACGTACACTGTCTATCATCAAACCTGATGCGGTTGCCAAGAACGTTATTGGCGAAATTTATAGCCGCTTTGAAAAAGCTGGACTGCAAATCGTCGCAGCCAAAATGGTTCATCTGTCCAAGGAGCAGGCAGAAGGTTTCTACGCGGAGCATAAAGAGCGTGGTTTCTTTGCGGATCTGGTTGCATTCATGACTTCCGGCCCGGTCATGATCCAGGCACTGGAAGGCGAGAATGCCATCGCTAAAAACCGTGAGCTGATGGGTGCTACCGATCCGAAACAAGCCGCACCGGGAACTATTCGTGCTGACTTCGCTCAATCTATTGATGCCAATGCGGTACACGGTTCCGACTCTCCGGCTTCTGCTGAGCGTGAAGTGGCTTACTTCTTCAGTGCAGAGGAAATCTGTCCGCGCTCTTGATGTGCTATCCGGGGCGGTTTTGCCGCCCCTGGTGAATAACCCGAGGTCTCTATGAGTCAAATTTCTGAAAAAGCCAATCTGCTTGGCATGAGCCGTCAGCGGCTAGAGGACTTTTTCGTCTCGATCGGCGAGAAGCGTTTTCGCGCGACCCAGGTCATGCAGTGGATTCACCAATTTGGCGTGACCGACTTTGACGCGATGACCAATGTCGGCAAGGGGCTTCGGGCCAAGCTAAAGGAAGTGGCTGAAATCCGTCCGCCCGAGGTGATCTACCAGGATTACTCCAACGATGGCACCCGTAAGTGGGTTATGCGCATGCCGGGTGGCAGCAGTATTGAAACTGTTTTTATTCCCGATGGTGACCGGGGCACGCTCTGTGTTTCGTCACAGATCGGCTGTACGCTGGATTGCAGCTTTTGCTCTACCGGCAAACAAGGTTTTAACCGAAACCTGAGCGCTGACGAGATTATCGGTCAGGTTTGGATTGCGGAGCGCTCCTTCGGCGAGAAGGACTCCTCCAAAAAACGCCATGTGACAAACGTGGTGATGATGGGCATGGGCGAGCCCCTGTTGAACTTCGACAATGTGGTGGATGCCATGAGCCTGATGCTGGACGACTTCGCCTATGGCCTGTCCAAGCGCCGGGTGACCCTGAGTACCGCCGGGGTGGTGCCAGCACTGGATAAGCTGGGGGATGTCATTGATGTATCCCTGGCGATTTCCCTGCATGCCCCGAACGATGAGTTGCGCAGTCAGCTAGTGCCGATCAACAAGAAGTACCCCATCCAGCAGTTACTGGATGCTTGTAACCGATATTTGGCCAAGTGCGACGACAAGCGCCGCGTTACCGTGGAGTACACCTTGATTGCAGGCGTCAATGATCAGCCGGAGCATGCCCGCCAGCTGGTCAGGTTGCTGAAGCAGTTGCCTTGCAAGGTCAATCTCATCCCGTTCAATCCGTTTCCCAACAGTGACTATCGCAAGCCGTCCCGGGAAACGATCATGCAGTTTCATAAGCTGATGAGTGACGCAGGCTATGTAACCACGATTCGTACCACCAGGGGCGATGATATTGACGCGGCTTGCGGCCAGTTGGTGGGCCGGGTGGAAGACCGTACCCGACGCAGTGAGCGTCTCATTGCGACAAGTCAGGACGATGTTGCCTGACCTGTGCTGAGGTTGCCTGAAGTATCATGAAATCGGGGCGCCCCCTGTTGCTGGTGACCGAGTTATTGGAAGTAATCAGACTCTGACCCAAAGCCCAGGAGTTGCCTCAAATTACTTGATGTCCTGAAAGTGGTTCCAAGGAAAAGTGCATAGGATGATCCCGTTCTCTAAGGTTTCAAGATCTCTGGTAAGTGTTCTGTTGTTGGCTTGGCTGACCGGTTGCGTGACGACGGTGGAAGGACCGTTCAGTGGCAAGGCTGATGCGGAAAAGGCTGTCCAAAGTCATATCCAGTTAGGCTTGGCCTATATTCAGCAGGGCGACTACGTGACCGCCCAGCAGCGGTTGGAACGGGCGCTGGCCATCAATCCAAAATCAGCAGGCGCCCACGCTGCGATGGGCCTGGTCTATCAGCGCCAAGGCGAGCCGGAGCTGGCCGAAAGCTCGTTTAAAAAAGCGCTCAGCTTTGATGGTAAATATACTCGCGGCCGTACCTATTACGCTGCTTTTTTGTACGAGCAAGAACGCTTTGCCGATGCGGTTCGTCAGTTTGAAATTGCAGCGGAAGATACCGCCTTTGAAGACCGCGCTCAGATTTTCGCCAATATCGGCTTGATTCAGGCACGGATGGAAAACTATGAAGGGGCATTACAGGCTTATCAGCGGTCGTTGTCCCTGAGCCGTTTCCCGCCGCCGAACGTATTATTGGCGATGAGTCAGTTGCTTTACGCCCAGGGCGAATATCACACCGGATGGCAGTACTATTCCCGTTTTCTGAACCAGGTCAGTCAGGGGCGAGCCGCCCACAGTCCGACCAGCTTGAGTTTAGGCGCGACACTGGCGCGCGAGGTGGGAGATCGAAATACCGAAGCGAGTCTGGAGTTGCTGTTGCGAAACCGCTTTCCAGAATCTCCCGAAGCCAAGAATCTTAGAAAGTAAGTCCTAATTATTATGCCCCAAGAAGATCAGGTACCCCGACGAGTTGGTGAGCGATTGCGACAGGCCCGAGAACAGCAGGGCATCGCAATTGCTGACGCCGCGGAGCGGCTTCATATCCTGGCCAGCTATATTAAGGCGCTCGAGTCCGGGCGCTATGGCGTTCTGCCCGGAACGGTCTTTCTACGGGGCTATGTGCGCTCCTACGCCCGTCTCCTTCAGCTTGATGCCGATGAGATCGTCGCCCAACTGGATCGGGAGTTGGGCACTGCGGATGAAAGTCAAACCGGGCTAAAGCCGGTCCCAGGGAAATCCGGGAAACGCCGGGTTGGACAATGGCTGGGCATCGCGGCGTTGATTGCTCTGGTTGCTGGCGGGGGCTGGTATGCCCAGCAGCAACAGCTGTTCACGCCGAACGATACCGCACCTGCTACCCTGGAGCCCGCGCCCACGCTTGACGAGCCGGAGGTGGCCAATCCAGAAGCCGCTTTTGACTATGAGCCGGATGGCGCCGAGCCGGTGGATCGTCCAGCGGCCTACGATGATGAGCAGGCGTCTTCAGAGGAAAGCCCGCTGGTTGATCCTTCCGAACCAAGCCTGGAACAGGGCGACTCATCGTCCGGTGTCGTGGACGGGGCTGAAGACGTAGAGCCCGCTCCGCAAACTGAAGTGGGCAACGCCGATGAAACGGCGCCGGAAAGTAACGGGGCGAGCCCTCAGCCCGAAGTATCCGAGGTTGTGCCCGAGGAGGGCGAGCAGACCATCCCGGTAGATCGGTTAGAGGTTTCGTTTAGTGGCGATAGCTGGTTTGAACTGACGGATGCGGAAGGGAATCGACGGGTAGGGTTGTTTCGTGCCGGTGACACTTTAGATCACCAGGGGCCGGCCCCGTTCAGAGTGGTGGTCGGAGCGGTGAGCGAGACCAGCATGCGGTTTAATGGAGTTGCCGTCGACTTTTCCAACTATCGGGTCAGAAACAATCGGGCCGGACTGACATTAGGGCAATGAGGCCAGACGCTAATGCATTATGAATCTCCCATAAAACGACGCCGTTCACGGCAAATCATGGTGGGCTCCGTGCCAGTGGGGGGGGATGCCCCCATCGCCGTGCAAAGCATGACCAATACGGAAACCTGTGATGTAGAGGCCACGGTGGCCCAGATCCAGCGCATCCAAAATGCCGGCGCTGATATTGTTCGGGTGTCGGTGCCCACCATGGAAGCGGCCGAAGCGTTTCGAGTGATTCGCAGCCGGGTGAATATCCCCTTGGTGGCGGATATTCACTTTGATTACAAAATCGCCTTGCAAGTTGCCGAATACGGGGTCGATTGCTTGCGGATTAACCCGGGTAATATTGGCCGCGAGGACCGGGTTAAGGCGGTGGTTGACGCCGCCCGCGACCGTAATATTCCGATCCGTATCGGCGTGAATGCCGGGTCTTTGGAAAAAGATCTGCAGAAAAAATATGGTGAGCCCACCCCGGAAGCGCTGGTGGAGTCCGCCATGCGCCACATCGATTATCTGGATCGTTATGACTTCCAGAACTACAAGGTCAGCCTCAAGGCCTCGGATGTGTTTATGACGGTGGCGGCCTATCGGGAAATTGCCCGACAAATCGACCAGCCTTTGCACCTGGGAATTACCGAGGCCGGTGGCTTCCGTTCCGGCGCGGTTAAGTCCGCGATTGGGCTGGGCATGCTTCTGATGGATGGGATTGGCGATACCATTCGGGTTTCTCTGGCGGCGGATCCGGTGGAGGAGATCAAAGTGGGCTTTGATATCCTCAAAAGCCTGCGACTGCGGGCCAAGGGGATTAACTTTATTGCCTGCCCCAGTTGTTCACGTCAGAACTTTGATGTGATCAAGACCATGAATGAGCTGGAAGCGCGCCTGGAGGACGTGATTATGCCTCTGGACGTGGCAGTCATTGGGTGTGTCGTCAATGGCCCTGGTGAAGCCAAGGAGGCTGATATCGGCCTGACCGGCGGAACACCGAACAACCTGATCTACATTGATGGAAAGCCGGATCAGAAAGTGACCAATGAAGAGCTGGTCGAGCGCTTCGAACGCTTGATCCGGGAACGGGTCGCGGAGAAGGAAAAACAGGATAACGCGGTTTTCGCGCGGGGCTGAAGCCGATTTTATGCAAGCCTGGGGTGGCAGCTGTGAACTCCGGTAAAGCTGACATCAATCGGAGTTGGATGGTTTCTCGGCGGTGCCTGTGAGCCCGGGTATAGAACGGTAAAACCGGGACGGGCAGGCCTGGTTAAGAATTTTTAGGAACTGACAGTTGAGCAAGATTCAAGCAATTCGTGGGATGAACGATATTCTTCCCACCCAGACGCCGGTTTGGCAGTACATTGAGTCCGTCGTGCGGAGTACATTGCAGGCCTATGGCTTTGATGAGATCCGGATGCCGATTGTGGAACAGACCGATCTGTTCAAACGTTCGATCGGTGAGGTGACGGACATTGTCGAAAAGGAAATGTACACCTTCGAGGATCGTAATGGTGACAGCCTGACCCTACGCCCTGAAGGCACGGCCGGGTGCGTGCGCGCCGCGGAAGAACATGGGCTACTGTTTAATCAGACCCAGAAGCTTTGGTACGCCGGCCCCATGTTTCGTCACGAGCGCCCCCAGAAAGGCAGATATCGCCAGTTCCATCAGATCGGGGTTGAGTGCTTTGGCATGCCGGGTCCGGACATCGACGCTGAATTGATTATTATGACCGCGCGGTTGTGGAAGCGGTTGGGCCTGACCTCCCATCTGGAGCTGCAGATCAACACGCTTGGCAACAGCGAGGACCGCAAGCGCTACAAGGATGATCTGGTGGCCTATTTGCAGGAGCGGTTCGATAGCCTGGATGAAGATTCCCGCCGGCGTCTGAGCACCAATCCGCTACGGGTGCTGGACAGTAAGGATCCGGGTACGCAAGCAGTCCTGGAAAATGCCCCTTCGCTGCTGGACTATCTGGATGAGGATTCCCGCCGTCATTTCGATCGCCTGCTGGCCCTGCTGGATGGTGCGGGTGTGGCGTACCGGGTCAATCCGCGCCTGGTGCGGGGGCTCGATTATTATGGCAAGACGGTGTTCGAGTGGGTGACCACCAGTCTTGGTGCCCAGGGAACGGTCTGTGCCGGTGGCCGCTACGACGGTCTGGTCGAACAGCTCGGTGGCAAGCCCACACCCGGTGTCGGGTTCGCCATGGGGATGGAGCGACTGGTCTTGCTGCTTGAAACCCTGCAGCTGGTACCGGCCACCGCCAATAACAATGCGGATATTTATATTGTTGCGGTCGGCGGCGAGCTGGTAGAGGCCTATGGCCTGAAAGTGGCCGAACAGCTTCGGGACGAGCTGCCCGGGCTGCGTGTCCAAATGCATTGTGGGGGCGGCAGTTTCAAAAGCCAGATTAAAAAAGCGGATCGCAGCGGTGCAGCTGTCGCGGTCATCTTGGGTGAAAGTGAAGTGGAGCAAGCCAGTGCCTCGGTTAAACCCTTGCGAGAACAAGGGGAGCAGCAGAGTGTCGGGCTGGCACAATTGCCGCAAGCATTGAGAGACATGATCCAGGCTTAACGGCATCTCCACCGAAAAAGGGAGTTGTGGTCAGAGGGAATTTGTTGCAAGAAAGGGAGCGACCGGCTCTAATACCGCCGGTACGCCTTAAGAGGCGATCACATGAACGCCGCTGGGAGCGTCTAGCAAAACCGGGTTTTGACAGGGCTCTGACAAGTTAAAAAAAATGAACAAAGACACGGGAGCAGGAAGACTGTGCAAGGTGAAGACGAACAATTAGCCGCATTGAAAAACTGGTGGCAGAAGAATGGCACCTCTCTGGTGACAGGGGTGGCGTTGGCGTTAGCGATCATCTTCGGCTGGAAAGCCTATCAAAACCACACCCAGGAAGTTGCCGAGGCGGCGTCCAATCGGTATCAGATGCTGATACAGTCCCTGGCGGCTGTAGACTCCAGTGATGCGGACGCGGTCGCCAAGGTTCAGCTGCAAGCCCAGGAGCTCAAGGCGGAGCATGATGGCACCACCTATGCGCAATATGCCGCGCTGGTACTGGCGAAGCTGGCGGTTGAACAGGGCAACCTGGAGCAGGCGGAAGCGGAGTTACGCTGGGTGCTGAGCCAGAAGCCAGAGGCTGAGATCGAGCGCATTGCCACCGGACGCCTGGCCCGTGTGCTGGGCGAGCAAAAGCGTTATGACGATGCGGTCGCACTGCTTTCCGTGCCGGCAGAAGATGCGTTTTTTGTTTACTTTCAGGAGATCAAGGGCGATATCCTGAGCGTGGCTGGCCAAACTGACGCTGCACGAGAAGCCTATCAAGCCGCTCTGGATCAGGTCGGGGTTGAAGGGCAGGGAGCGCCGCTGCTGCAGATCAAGCTGGCTGACCTGGCTACTGCTTCTCAATAAATTGGCACTGATAAAGGGTTGAACGCAATGCTGACCATGCGTCGTGCGGCAATGGTGCTGTGTATCGCAGTGCTGGGTTTGGCGGGTTGTAGCTCAACTGAAAAAGTTGAGCCGGCCAAGCTGCATTCCATTAAGCCTGAGATTGAACTGAAAAGAGTCTGGAGTACCAGTGTCGGGGGCTATGATGGAAAGCTGCTGACCTTTAGTCCGGTCATTGTTGGCGATCGTCTTTTTGCGCTGGGCCACAAAGGCAATGTGGTGGCTCTTAATCTGGCCAATGGCAAGAAAGTCTGGCAGAAAAAACTGAAAGTTGACGCCAGCGGCGGGCTTGGTGCCGATCAGCGCAATGTGTACTTGGCGTTGTTTGATGGCCGAGTGATGGCGCTGGATCAGACCGATGGTCAGGTTGTGTGGGAGGGGCGTGTCTCCAGTGAGGCATTGGCTCCCCCTCAAAGCAACGGCAGGCTGGTGGCCGTCCAGACCATCGATGGCAAGCTGTTTGGTTTGGACGCGACCTCCGGTGAGCAGCGTTGGGTGTACAGCAGCACCTCGCCGGCCTTAAGTCTGCGGGGTAGTGCCACGCCCTTGGTGCTGCCGGAAGTGACTTATGCGGGCTTTGCGAACGGCGATGTCGTTGCGGTTGAAAATCGCAGCGGCGGAGTCCTATGGCAGCGTAAGGTTGGGGTGCCCACCGGGCGGACAGAGCTGGAGCGACTCGTCGATATCGACGGTGGTCTTTTGCTGGATGATGGCCTGTTGTATACCGTTGGTTATCAAAGCAAGGTTGCGGCACTGGATGGAGTGAACGGCCGTGAAGTCTGGTCCAAGCCAGCCTCCAGCTTGCGGATTCCAACCAGTGGCTACTCGAATCTCTACTATGTCACGGACGAAGATGACGTGGTGGCCCTGAGCAAGAGCAGCCAGGCGGTGGTCTGGCGTCAGGAAGGTTTGAAACATCGCTCTTTGGGCGGCCCCGCCGCCTTCATGGATTTGGTGGCCGTGGGTGACTTCGAAGGCTATGTCCACTTTTTGTCGCAAGTGGATGGACGTTTCGTGGCACGGATTCGACCAGACTCGGAAGGTGTGAGGTCCCAGCCCCTCTACGCCAATGGCGTAATTTATATACTTGGAAACGACGGCAAGTTATCCGCCTGGCGCGTTTTGGAACCTAATTAAGAGTAAGACGGGTCGTAGAGACCCTTTTTCAGTCAGGTAACTTCATGATCCCTGTCATTGCCCTGGTCGGACGACCGAATGTAGGCAAATCCACCATTTTTAATCGGCTGACCCGCTCCCGAGATGCGTTGGTCGCCGATCTTCCCGGTTTGACCCGTGACCGTAAATACGGTGAGGGCGTGGCTGCGGAAAAGCGCTTTATTGTCATCGACACCGGTGGTATTTCTGGCGATGAACAGGGCATTGACGCGGCGATGGCTGCTCAATCCATGGCGGCCATCCAGGAAGCGGACATTGTGTTGTTCGTGGTCGATGCCCAAAGTGGCCTGACCGCTGCTGATGAGTTGATCGCCCACCATTTGCGTGTAAACAACAAGCAAAGCTGGTTGGTCATTAACAAGATCGATGGGCTGGATCCCAACGTTGCCGCCGCGGATTTTTATTGCCTGGGCCTGGCCAATATCCGCTTTACTGCCGCAGCCCATAACAAGGGTGTGCAGTCGCTGATTGAAGAAGTCCTGGAGCCGTTTCCTGTAGAGCTCTCTGAAGAGGAGCGGGCTGATGACGGCATCCGGGTCGGGATCATCGGGCGCCCCAATGTGGGCAAGTCCACCCTGGTGAACCGTCTGCTTGGTGAAGACCGGGTGGTGGTGTTCGACCAGCCAGGCACCACCCGTGACAGCGTTTATATTCCCTTTGAGCGTCAGGGGCAGCGTTATACGCTGATTGATACGGCGGGGGTTCGCCGCCGTAAAAATGTGCAGGAAGTGGTTGAGAAGTTTTCGATCATCAAGACCTTGCAGGCCATTGATGACGCCCATGTGGTGATCCTGGTGGTGGACGCCCGTGAGGGTTTGGTGGATCAAGACCTGCATCTGCTGGGCTTTGCCATGGATGCCGGGCGCGCTCTGATTATTGCCATTAACAAGTGGGATGGCATGGAAAAGGACGCCAAGGACGCTATCAAGCGGGAAATTGACCGTCGCCTGAACTTCGTCGACTACGCGCCGATCCATTTTATTTCGGCGTTACATGGAACCGGGGTGGGGGAGCTCTATAAGCCCATTCACCGCTGTTACGAGTCGGCCATGGCCAAGTGGTCCACCAACCAGCTGACCCGGATTCTGGAAGACGCGGTCACGGAACATCAGCCGCCGATGGTGCGGGGGCGCCGCATCAAGTTGCGTTATGCCCACCAAGGGGGCTCCAACCCTCCGATTATCGTGGTGCATGGCAATCAGACCAGCGAGTTGCCCACCAGCTACAAGCGTTATCTGGAGAATGTGTTTCGTCGCGTGCTCAAGGTCATGGGAACCCCGATCCGCTTTGAGTTCCGCTCCGGGGAAAACCCCTACGCCCATAAGGTTAACAAACTGACTCCCCGCCAACAGTACAAAAAAGAGCGAATGAAACAACATACCCAAAAGGCGAAGAAGAAATAGCCTTTGACGGGGAAACCAAAAAAAGCGGCACTTGGAGTGCCGCTTTTTTGTTGGGGGAGATTATCGGCTGCCCGGCCTACGGAGAGGCCCGGACAGCCTTGCACGGGGAGGCTTAGCTCTCTGCCTGGGTCGCCTGTACCGCCGTCAGGGCCACGGTGAACACGATGTCATCCACCAGTGCGCCCCGTGACAGGTCGTTGACCGGCTTTCTCAGGCCTTGCAGCATCGGACCAATACTGATCACATTCGCACTCCGTTGGACCGCCTTGTAGGTGGTGTTGCCGGTGTTGAGATCCGGGAACACGAACACCGTCGCCCGCCCGGCTACCGGACTATTGGGGGCTTTGGCGCGGGCGACGCTATTGATGGCCGCGGCGTCATACTGTAACGGACCATCGATCAGCAGGTCCGGGCGTTTTTCCCGCGCAATGCGGGTTGCTTCCCGAACCTTGTCCACGTCCACGCCAGCTCCGGAACTGCCAGTGCTGTAACTGATCATCGCCACTCGTGGTGGAATGCCGAAGGTGGCGGCGGAGTCCGCACTTTGGATGGCAATGTCGGCCAGTTCTTCCGCATTGGGGTCGGGGTTAATGGCACAGTCACCATACACCAGCACTTGCTCTGGCAGACACATGAAAAATACCGAGGAAACCACCTGCACGCCGGGCGGCGATTTGATCAACTGCAGCGCCGGACGGATGGTGTTGGCCGTGGTATGTACCGCGCCGGAGACCAGCCCGTCCACCTCGCCTTGAGCGAGCATCATGGTGGCCAGGACGACGTTGTCTTCCAGTTGCGCCTCCGCCATATCCGCGGTCAGTCCTTTGTGTTTACGCAGCTCCATCATGGGCTCGATATAACGGGAGCGCACCGAATCCGGATCAATAATTTCAATGCCGGATGGCAGGGTTACACCTTGGGTTTCCGCCACCGCATGGATTTCGTCGGCCTTGCCGAGCAGCACGCAGCGGGCAATCCCCCGCTCCGCGCAAATTGCGGCGGCACGGATGGTGCGTGGCTCATTGCCCTCGGGGAGGATGATCCGTTTGTTGGCGGCTCTGGCCCGCTCTGTCAGTTGATAGCGGAATGCCGCCGGTGACAGCCGCAGTTCACGGGAGGCGGCGCAGTGATCCCGTAACCAGTCAACATCCAGCGCCTGGGAGACCGACTCCATGACTTGCTCAATCCGCTGGGTGTCATCAATGGGTACTTCGGTGTTCATGCTGACCAGCAGGCTTGCCGTGCCATAGGTGTCATGCTCCGTCAGCAGAACCGGCAAGCCGGTATCGAGGGCGGGCTTACAGAGCTTGGCAATGCGTGGGTCCGGCTCCAGATTGCCGGTTAAGACCAGTCCGGCCAAAGGGATGCCGCTCAGGGCAGCCATACAGGTCGCCACAATCAAATCGTCACGGTCGCCCGGAGTCACAATCAAGGCACCGGGGCGGAGCAAGTCCACCGTGTTGCGGATCGTCCGGGACAGGAGCGAGACATGGGCCACCCGCCGGTAGTGGAGTTTGCCTTCATGCAAAACCCGGGCTTTCAGCACCCGGGCCATATCACTGGTGCGGGGAGCGATCAAATCGCGCTGCCAGGGAATGCAGCCCAGCAGTCGCAGTTTGCTCGGATGAAAGATCTGACAGGCCTGGGCGTAATCAAAGCTGGGTTCTGCCGAGACATCGCTTTCAATGCGGTAAGGGTAGTCGTTCTCTTTGGCAGGGGCACCCACCTTGTTCAGGATCACCCCGATCACGTCCGGCGCGTCGGGACTGGCGTACAGGCGGGAGGCCATTTCAATATGGTCATCCAGTTCCTGGGGCGAGCGGCCTTCGGGGTTGGCCACCAGGATCACCTCCGCATTCAGCGCCCGGGCGATTTCCGCATTGATTCGTGCCGTATAGGCTTCGCTACGGTCTGGAACCAGGCCCTCAACGATGACCACATCGGCATTGGCGGCGCAGGAATGATAAAGCCCAACCACCTGCTCCAGCAGCAATTCACCTTGTTGTTGGCTCATCAACCGTTGCGCATATTTCAGGGCGATCGGTTGAGGCGGGTTCAAGTCCGTTTTGGCCCGTGCAAAGTGAATGGAACGGTCCACGGTGTCTCCTGCCTCACGGGGCTGGGAGACCGGTTTGCAGAATCCGACCCGCAGGCCGACACTATCCAGCGCACGTACCAGGCCGAGACAGATCGAGGTCAACCCGGAGTTCAAGGCGGTTGGGGCAACAAAGAGTGCTTTGGCAGCGGTAGTTTGTTTAGCCACGTTCAGTGTCCCTTGCTTTTAAAATGAGACTTGCTGTATCTAATGCGATCATCAGCTCTTCATTGGTGGGCACCACCAGGGCTGTCGGGCCGGTAGCGGCATTGATCCGTCCTTCGCTCTGGCGTCCATTTTCGTTGTTGGCATGTTCATCCAGCGTGAATCCGAGAATTGCCAGTTGTCGTAACACCTTGGCCCGAACCATTGCCGAGTTTTCGCCGATACCGCCAGTGAAAATCAATGCGTCAATCCGCGGCAGTGTGACGGCTAGGCCACCAATCGCCTTGGCCAAGCGATAACAGAAGATTTCGATGGCCAGTTGGGCCAGCTCATGGCCATTGGCGGCTGCTTCCTGCAAGGTTCGCATGTCGTTGCTCAGGCCGGAAAGTCCCAACAGGCCACTCTCTTTATTGAGCAGACGGTTTAGCTCATCAATCGAATAGCCGCAGCTCATGCCCAGGTGGATCAGTAACCCCGGGTCCACATCGCCACTGCGGGTCCCCATCACCAAACCTTCCAAGGGGGTCAGCCCCATCGTGGTGTCCACGCTTTTGCCCTGGGCAATCGCGGCGGCACTGCAGCCATTGCCCAGGTGGGCACTGATGAAAAAGCACTCTTCTTTGGGCTTGTTCAGGAGCTTGGCTGCTTGCTCGGTAACAAAGCGATGGCTCGTGCCATGGAATCCGTAGCGTCGGATAGCTTGATCCTGATAGAGATTATAGGGCAGGGCATAGAGATAGGCTTTCGGGGGCAAGGTCTGGTGGAACGCCGTATCAAACACCGCAACTTGCTGCAGGTGAGGGTAGAGCTGGCGCATAAAGCGGATGCCCTGCAGGTTGGCGGGGTTGTGTAGAGGAGCGAGCTTCGAGCAGGCCTCAATTTTGTCTTCCACCAGATCGTCAATGATCACGGAGCCGCGGAAGGATTCTCCTCCATGGACCACGCGATGACCAACGCCCAGCAAACGTTTGGGATGAAGGTCCATGATGCTCAGTTCGGCCAGGACTTTGTCCATGGCTTGCTCATAGGTACAGCCCGGTGCATTGACGATGACTTTTTCCGGTTTGGTCGAACCCCGTTTGGGAGGGTCGATCACAATTCGAGCATCTTCGGCGCCGATCCGTTCGGCGATTCCCGAAATAATGGTTTCATGGGTGTTGAGACTGATGACTGCGAATTTGATGGAAGAGCTGCCACTATTAATGACAAGAATTGATTGGTCAGACATCACTTGATCCAAGCTGGTTAGGGAAGTGTCGTGACGGGCTCCACGTGCGTCGGGGCAGCGCGGTAAGATCACGACGTACACAGAGAGCCCATTTCATTAGGGAGGGAAGAGGTCAGCCCAGCAACGGAAGGGGTTCAGGTGCTATCTATCGCACCCGGATCCGGGGCCATCTTGCTTTCGATGTCCGTCCTCCGTTCTTCCTTGATAGGGCATGCGTTCGTGCCCCCACTGAAATAGGCTCTTATTTTTACCCGTGGCTTCTTTTGAGCGCACAGGTTTATAGATTAGCCGGTCGTCTTGATGGCTAGTTAGATTAATCAGTGCGGTTCAGAAAGGCCATAGATGTAGGCGGCAAATTACCATAATGGTGACCAAACAGACCAAGGGCGACCGATACAGGCCGGTTTTTCTCATAAAAAATGAAAGGGCGTGTTGACACAACCCCATGAAATCCATATTATACGCGCCACCTCACGAGGTAACGCAAAAAGCAGCAGCGTCCCCTTCGTCTAGAGGCCTAGGACACCGCCCTTTCACGGCGGCGACAGGGGTTCGACTCCCCTAGGGGACGCCATCTCTTCCCTGAGATGATTAGCTGCAAGTGGCTCAAGCCCAAGGCTGTCAGGTCGCTCAATCCTCAGAATATCTTTCCGCAACATCTTCCAAATTTTCTCCCTTAATCAGCATTTGATTTAGTGCGTTTTCCGTTGTTGTTAATCTCCGCGGCAGAGAAATGAGCCCTTCATTGGCAGGTTTCACAATCGTTGCCCCGTAGCTTCTCGCTTTGGGGCATTGGATCGCTTCAGGGCTCTGAGATTAGCTCTGGCTTGCCAGTAAAGACATCGCTTTCTACATTGGGTCTTGAGCCGTGTCCCAGTGCTAGGGGGAGTGCTTCGCCCGGGCTTTTTTGCGGATCAGAATGGCGCCACAGAGCAGTCCTGAAACGGCGGCTATTACTGAACCCAGCAGTACACCCAGTTTGGCTGCGCCCAGTAGATTGGGATCACTGAAGGCCAGCATGCCGATGAAGATCGACATGGTGAAGCCGACTCCGGCGAAGAGGCCCACGAGCAAGATGCCAGCCCAGCTAATGCCGGCCGGCAGCGCACACAAACCAAGGCGAACCATGAGCCAGGTCATGCCAACAATGCCCAATGGTTTCCCAATGACTAATCCTATCACCACGCCGAGAGTCACCCACTGGGCGCCACCTACTGTCAGGTTGATTCCGTCCAGGGTGATACCGGCATTCGCCAGGGCGAAGATTGGCATGATGCCGAATGCCACCCAGGGATGCAGGGTCGCCTGAATCCGCACCACTGGCGGCAGCAGTTCTCGCTGGGCCAGGCGCAGCTTTTTTAAATGCTCGCTCATCTGCTCAAGATCAGTGCTAGCAGTGGATTTGCGGCCGGACAGTTCACCGACAATACGTATCAGCATGTCCAGCGGCCGCTCACGCATGCGTACCGGAATCACCGGTGTCATCATGCCTAATACCACTCCGGCCAGGGTCGGGTGAGCGCCCGTCATGAGCAGGCCAAACCAAAGGACTGCGCCGGGAATAATATAGGCAATGGCGCTGCCAATTCCCATCTGTTGTAGGGCTAGTACCATGAGGATGCCTACGCCGGCGACCAGGAACCCGTTGAAGTCCAGCCCTTCGGTATAAAACAGGGCAATGATCAGAATGGCCACCACGTCATCAATGATTGCCAGCGCCAGCAGAAAAATCCGTACCGTGCTGGGGATGGCGGGGCCAAGCAGCGCGAGTAGCCCAACGGCAAACGCAATATCGGTGGCCGAGGGAATGGCCCAGCCATTGAGTCCCGGGCCGTCGAGGTTGAGTGCTATGTAGAGAATGGCCGGAGCCAGTACGCCACCAACGGCCGCGGCGATTGGCAGCATGGCCTGGTGTAGGTCACTCAGTGAACCTTCGTGGATCTCGCGTTTCACTTCCATGCCGACGACCAGAAAGAAGATCGTCATCAGCACATCGTTGATCCAGAAATGCAGGGATTGGGAAAAACTCAGGCTGCCTAGCCCGATGGAGAGCGGCATCTCCCAGAGTGCTTCATAGGATGGTGCAAAGGCAGAGTTTGCCCAAATCAAGGCGATGGCGGCTGCTATCAGCAGAACGATGCCGCTGGAGGCCTGAATGTGCATGAAGCGTTCAACGGTGGCGAGCGCCCGTTGGGTCAAAAGTTGGGCCCGTGGTAAATCTGGCCGGGCACGGCGGTCAGTCATGACAAGAATCTCCTGCATGGGCGGCCCGACCCATGCACTACCTGTCCTACCCGCTACATTGCGGCGACACGCCTTGAAGGGGCGTCAATATAACGATTTCGTTTGTATGATTCTAGTGTGAGAGGGGGCTGATTACATTAAATTTCTTCGCTCTTAGGTAGGTGGGATGGCAGGCAAGGGCAGGAAAGAAGCGGTATCTTGCACTGAAGATTGTGGGCAAAGGAGGCTGGTTTTCGAGCTCGTAGGCCCGTCAGCGAATGTGCACGAATAGGGTTCGATTGTGCAAACAATAAGGAAATGTGGGGGATCGTCTGGTTTCCGGCCGGTGGTCGGCTTCCATTGTGGTTGAGGTCGGTTATTATTTCAGGCGTGGTTAACGGTGGGCGCTGAACTTTCCCAGAGGTGTCCAGTCCAAGCGGATGCCATCCGGGTTGCCCGATCTCCATCTATTGTGCAGTTCTTCATCCTATGAATGATAAAGTCGCAGTTTCCTTTGATCTGCCTGTCACCAAGAAGAAAAGGTCTCTGAACCGTTTTCTATTCCCAATCATCCTGATTACTCTCCTGATTGCGGGAGCCTACTGGTTTTGGGGCGGTGATGGCACTCCCATAAGCTCCCAGAGCATTATCACGGTTGAAAAAGGTTCGGTTGAAGACAATGTGACCGCACTGGGCAACTTGCAACCTCGCAATTATGTGGATGTGGGTGCGCAGGTCTCCGGTCAGCTTAAGAAGCTATATGTGAATATCGGTGATCAGGTGAAGGAAGGAGACCTGCTTGCCGAGATTGATGCAACAGTGCAACTGGCCCGGGTTGAAGCCAGTCAGGCCCAGTTGATGGGGCTGCAGGCCCAACTGGCGGAGCGTCAGGCTCAGCTGGAATTGGCTCAGCATCAGTTCGAACGCCAGCAGCGGCTGAAAAGTCAGAATGCCACCAGTGAGGAAGCCTTTCAGAGTGCGTCGGCCAGCGTAAAAGTGACCAAAGCGCAGATTGAGATGCTCAAGGCGCAAATCCAGCAGACCGAGTCGAGCCTGAAAGGAGAACAGGCGACTCTGGGCTACGCCCGAATTTATGCGCCGATGAGCGGCACGGTCGTGTCTTTGGAGGCGAGGGAAGGGCAGACCCTGAATGCCAATCAGCAGGCTCCCATTATCTTGCGGATCGCGGATCTGTCCACCATGACCGTCTGGACCCAGGTCTCGGAAGCCGATGTGCCCAAATTGAAGGTGGGCATGGAGGTGTATTTTTCCACCCTGGGCTCCCCCAACCGTTTCTGGCACGGCACTTTAAATCAGGTTCTACCGACCCCGGAAGTGCTCAATAACGTGGTGCTTTATACGGCGCTTTTTGATGTGGCCAATCCCAAGCAAGAGCTCATGACTCAAATGAGTGCGCAGGTTTTCTTCGTGATTGCCAAGGCTGAAGACGTGGTGACTGTGCCCATGTCGGCGCTCACCCCGGTTGATCGTCGCGCCAACCGGTATCAGGTGCAGGTGTTGACGACCGCCGGCGTGCCCCAGTGGCGGGAGGTAACGGTGGGGGTTAGCAACCGCGTGACCGCGGAAATTGTTGAGGGGCTGAAAGTCGGCGAGAAAATTGTGATCGGTGGTCAGCGGCCCGGTGCCGGCAATGACTCTGGTAACCGTCCTCCACGTTTCCGGGGCATCTGATGACCAGCGCGGCAGTTAATGCAGAGCTTGCGATTCCCCTGATTGAGCTCAGGGATATCCGTAAGACTTATACCACCGGCGGGGAAGTCTCGGTTGATGTGCTGAAAGGGATTTCCCTGTCGATCTATCCCGGTGAATTCGTTGCCATTATGGGGGCGTCAGGTTCGGGCAAGTCGACCCTGATGAACATCATCGGGTGTCTGGATCGTCCTTCCTCGGGTACCTATCACTTTGCCGGTAAAGATGTTTCCCGTCTGGATACCGATGCCCTTGCCTGGTTACGTCGGGAAGCCTTTGGCTTTGTCTTTCAAAGTTACAACCTGATCAGTGGCGCCACCGCCACCGAGAACGTGGAGATTCCGGCGGTTTACAAAGGTGTGACGCCTCAAGCCCGCCGGCAACGGGCAGAACAGCTGTTAACCGCGCTGGGCTTGGGCGAGCGACTGGGGCACCGGCCCAATCAGTTGTCCGGGGGGCAACAGCAGCGGGTGTCTATCGCCCGGGCCCTGATGAATGGCGGCCACATTATTCTGGCCGACGAGCCGACCGGGGCACTGGATAGCCAAAGTGGCAAGGATGTGATGGCGCTGCTGCGGGATTTGGCAGCTCAGGGTCATACCGTGATCCTGATTACCCATGACGCGGAAGTGGCTCGCCATGCGAATCGTTTGATCGAAGTCCGCGATGGCCGCGTGATTGCCGACAGCGGCGCCCGTCCGCCGGCACAGGCGGCTAAAAGCAGCAGCTTGCTTCCCCAAGCTGAGGAGGCGAGCGGATCACTCCTCAGCGATGTGACTGAATCCACTAAAATGGCCTTCCGTGCTCTGTACGCCAACCTTTTCCGGACCATTTTGACGCTGCTCGGCATTGTGATTGGCGTGGGCTCCGTGGTGGCCATGCTGGCGATTGGCGAAGGCGCCAAGCAGCAGGTGATGGATCAGATCAACTCGATGGGGAGCGATCTCCTGTTGATACGGGCCGGAGCGCCGGGTCAACGGGGCTCCGGGGATGTGGCGACGCTGGTTCCGGCCGATGCCGAAGCCATCGCCCAGCTTCCGAACGTTGCCGCCGCGGTGCCGGAAATCAATGGCTCGCTCACCGTACGAAACGGCAACCTGGACACCCGGACCCAGGCGACGGCGACCTCAGCCGATTACCCTGAAACCCGAAACTGGCCGGTCGCCTGGGGGAGCTTTTTTACCCTTGAAGATCACGCCAGTTATGGGGCCGTGACCGCTATTGGCCAAACGGTTGCCAAAAACCTGTTTCCCGACGGGACGGATCCAGTGGGTCACTTTGTGTTGTTGAACAACATTCCGTTCCTGATTACGGGCGTGATGGACGCCAAAGGCGCGACTCCCTGGGGCACCGATAATGACGACGTGGTATTTGTACCTCTCTCAACGGGAAGCCTGCGTCTGTTCGGTCAACAGCATCTGCGCTCGATTACCGTATCGGTGGAAAATGTTGAGGAGATGGACGCCACCCAGGAGGCCATTACCGAATTGCTCCGAGCCCGTCATGGGGTGGAGGATTTCCAGATCCGTAACATGGCCGCCATTATGGAAACCGCCAGCGCGACTCAAAACACCTTGACCGTTCTGTTGGGTTCCATTGCGGCGATTTCTCTCCTGGTCGGCGGGATTGGCGTGATGAATATCATGCTGGTCAGCGTCACGGAACGGACTCGGGAGATCGGTATTCGCATGGCGACCGGGGCGCGGACCAAGGATATCCTGCTGCAGTTTCTGACAGAGGCGACCGTGGTGTCGGCTCTGGGGGGCATAATTGGCGTGGTGGTGGGGTATGGTGCCGGTTTTGCGGTTCAGTTTATCGGCATGCCGATCTATTTCAGTGGTGGGCCGGCGCTATTGGCGTTTGGTTGTGCTCTTTTGACCGGTTTGATCTTCGGCTTCGCCCCCGCTCATAAGGCCGCCAAGCTGGATCCGGTCGTAGCGTTGGCGAGTGACTGAGGGCGTTGAGTATGGTGAAAAGTAGTTTGTTCGGTTTGATGCCCAAATGGTCAGCCCTGGCACTGAGCGTGGGAATGATTGCGCTAACCGGCTGTGCTCAGCAACCGGTGATGCCGGAGGTGGAGCAAAACCTGCCAGAGCAGTGGAGTTCGTCGCAGGGAAGTGCTCAGACCTGGCCGGATCGGGACTGGTGGCAGGCGTTTCACAGCGAGGAGCTGACTCGCCTGGTTGAGGAGGCACTATCCAATAACTTCGATGTTGCCGCGGCGGCAGCACGCATCCTTCAGGCTGAAGCACAAGTCAGGGTGTCGGGTGCAACCTTATTGCCGGGGCTGGATCTGGATTTCCGGGCCAGCCGTCAGGGTGAATTGGGTGAGGGTGGCTCCTCGTCTTATGGTGCAGGTCTGAGCGCCAGCTACGAGATCGATTTTTGGGGTAAGAATCGCGCTGCCCTGAGTGCCAGCGAAGCGTCCCTGGAGGCCAGCCGGTTTGATCGGGATACGGTGACACTCACCACCACCGCCAGTGTTGCCAATACCTATCTACAGGTGCTGTCGCTACGGGATCGCCTGCGCATTGCCCAGTTAAATCTGGATAATGCGCAGCGGGTGTTGGAGCTAACCGAGCTGAGAGTGAGCACAGGAGCCGCCTCGCCCCTGGAGCTTGCTCAGCAGCGATCCGTGGTGGCCCAGCAGCGGGCCAGTATCCCGCCCTTGCGACAACAGGAGCGGGAGGCGCTGGCCGCCTTGGCGGCTCTGCTGGGTAAGCCGCCCCAGATGTTGGAGATCAAAGGCGAAACGCTGGTAGGTCTGCCAGCCCCGTCAGTGGTCGCAGGTTTACCCTCTGAACTATTGCAGCGACGGCCTGATATCCGACGGGCAGAGGCGCAGCTTTACGGGGCCGCGGCCAATGTGGCGGCGGCGCGAGCTGCTTTATTTCCCAGTGTGCGATTGACGGGTTCCTTGGGGCTGCAGGGGCAGGAGGTTTCCTCGTTATTTGATGGCAATCCCGCCTACAGCCTGGGGGCATCCCTGTTGCAGCCCATTTTTGATGCCGGCCGCCTGGCCGCACAGAAGGATTTGGCAGAAGCCCGCCAGTTGGAGTTGATCCAATCCTACCGGTCGGTGATTGTGGATGCGTTCGCCGATGTGGATACCGCACTAACCGCGATTGAGCATTTGCGTCAACAACAGGAGCTTCAGGATGAGGTCTTGGAGCAAGCTAGTCTGGCATTGAATCTGGCGGAAGTCCGTTATCGGGAAGGAGCAGAGGATCTGATGGCGGTATTGGATGCGCAGCGCACCTATTACTCGGCCCAGGATCAACGGCTGCAACTGGAGTTGAGAGCTTTGCAGGCCTTGGTGGATCTGTATCGCGCCCTGGGCGGTGGCTGGCAAGTGGCAGCGGGGCAATAGGCAGTCATGAATCCCGCAGAACAGGGTCGGCGTTATGGCAGGACAGTCGGAATGTCGCGGCTGTTTCGATTGCTTTGTTGTCTGATCTGGCTTGCCGTTGTAACGGGTGCCCGGGCGGATCGGGTGCCGGATGTGGTGATGTTCACCATTGACCATTGCCCGTCGTGCTTGGCCGCCAAGGATTATCTTACCCAGCGGCAGGTGCCTTTTGCTGAATACAATATTGATCGTTCGGCCAAGGCGAAGGAGGTGTTTGAGCGTTTGGGAGGGCGGGGCGCGCCATTTTTTTTGATTGAAGGAAAGCGTGTTCAGGGCTTTAATCCCGATCAATTCGAGCAACTGACAAGTCACCTCAAGCCAGCCCGTTAGGGGGAAAGGAACGGGCCGGTAGGTTTGCCAATCAATCCGTGTGGCTGCCCGACAAGGCCTAGTGGGGTTGATGACGGGCGGACGGATAGCGGCTCTTGAGTTCCTCGGCAATTCCCAGCTCATGATAGGCTGCTTCGATGTTCTTTAAGATCTCTTCTGCATG
>Ga0209075_1000971_pt1 | contig 27488 bp, 23 predicted proteins | sample Stecom2011_FD_187523 | JGI IMG/M metagenome (GOLD analysis project Ga0209075, IMG submission 187523) | Agricultural soil microbial communities from Utah to study Nitrogen management - Steer compost 2011 (SPAdes) (version 2) | ecosystem: Environmental > Terrestrial > Soil > Agricultural land...
ATATTGATACTGCCCTAACGGAAAAGCAGTATTTAGATCATATTGGTGAATTAGCGGTGAAGAACAAAGTATTCAAGTCATATATTGGATTAGGATACAGCGAAACAAACGTGCCGCCAGTTATTCAACGTAACGTATTGGAAAATCCAGGATGGTACACTGCGTACACGCCTTATCAAGCGGAAATTGCACAAGGAAGACTCGAGGCATTGTTGAATTTCCAAACCATGATTATTGATTTAACAGGTTTAGAAATTGCAAACGCTTCTTTACTTGACGAATCTACTGCAGCATCTGAAGCAATGATAATGTTCTACAACGCGAGAACACGTACAGAAGTAAAAGAAGGTAAGAACAAGTTTTTTGTTTCTGAATTCACCTATCCACAAACGATAGACGTACTTAAAGGAAGAGCAAAACATTTAGGAATCGAATTAATTTTTGGTGACCCTACAAATTTTGATTTAACTGACGATAAGTTTTTTGGAGCTCTAGTTCAATATCCAGATGTTTACGGACGTGTTAAAGACCTTAGAGGGTTTGTAAAAAAACTATCTGAAAACGGAGTAAAAGTTGCTGTTGCAGCAGACATTATGTCTTTGGTGTTATTAGAAGCACCTGGAAAAATGGGAGCTGATGTAGTTTGTGGTTCAACACAACGTTTTGGTGTACCAATGGGATACGGTGGACCACACGCAGCATATTTTGCAACACGTGAAGAGTACAAAAGACACATTCCTGGTAGAATTATCGGAGTATCGAAAGATGCAGATGGTAATGTAGCCTACAGAATGGCGCTTCAAACGCGTGAACAACACATTAAAAGAGACAAAGCAACTTCAAATATATGTACAGCGCAGGCTTTATTGGCTGTTATGGCTGGAATGTATGCTGTTTATCACGGACCACATGGTCTTAAAGAGATTGCACAAAACATTCACAACCAAGCTGCAACAATTCACAAAGCAATTGAAAAAACTGGATATAAAGTACTTTACAACGATTACTTTGATACACTTTGGGTTGAAACTCCGGCTGGATTATCAAACGTGAAGTTAAAAGGAATTGCTGAAGAGCATGAGATTAATTTACGTTATGTAAATGAGAATCAGTTTACTATAAGTGTTGGAGAAAGAACCAATGATGCTGAGGTAAAAGGATTGGTAGCAATGTTAGCAGCAGCAGCTAATTCTAAAGAAACTGAAGTGGAATTTATTACTTCTTCAGTAAACAAAGATTTAGCTCGTAAAACTGAGATTTTAACGCACGAAGTGTTTAACACTTACCATTCTGAAACAAAAATGATGCGTTACATGAAGTGGTTGGAGAACAAAGATCTTTCTTTAGTTCACTCAATGATTGCTTTAGGTTCGTGTACAATGAAGTTAAACGCAGCAGCTCAATTGATGCCAATTACTTGGCCAGAATTCTCAAACATTCACCCTTTTGCTCCGGTAAGTCAAGCAGCTGGATATCACGAAATGTTGAGACAATTAGAAAAGGATTTATGTGAAATTACTGGTTTCCACGCAATGTCTATGCAACCTAACTCAGGAGCGCAAGGAGAATATGCCGGATTAATGGTAATTAAAGCATATCACGCATCTAATAATCAAGAAGGTAGAGATATCTGTTTAATCCCTTCGTCAGCACACGGAACCAACCCAGCTTCAGCGGTTATGGCTGGATTTAAAGTGGTAGTTACAAAATGTGATGATGCTGGAAATATTGACATCGAGGATTTAAGAAAAAATGCAGAGAAATACAGTGATAGATTAGGAGCGGTAATGATTACATACCCTTCAACTCACGGAGTATTCGAAGCAGGAATCAAAGAAATTACACAGATTATTCACGATCACGGTGGACAAGTTTACATGGATGGTGCAAATATGAACGCACAAGTTGGATTAACGAATCCAGGAAACATTGGTGCAGATGTTTGTCACTTGAACTTACATAAAACATTCGCTATTCCTCATGGAGGTGGTGGACCAGGAATGGGACCAATTGGTGTTGCAAAGCACTTAGCTCCATTTATTCCAGGAAGTCCACTTGTTGATAGTGTTGGAGGAGAAAAAGCAATTCATGCAATCTCAGCTGCACCATACGGAAGCGCATTGATTCTATTGATTTCTTACGGATACATTAAGATGCTAGGAACAAAAGGATTAAAGCATGCAACTGAAATGGCAATTGTAAATGCTAACTACATTAAAGCACGTTTAAAGAAACATTATCCAATTTTATATTCTGGAGAAAACAACACTGTTGCTCACGAAATGATTCTGGATTGCAGAGACTTTAAACGCACAGCTAACGTTGAAGTTGCAGATATTGCAAAGCGTTTAATTGATTACGGTTTCCACTCACCCACAGTTTCTTTCCCAGTAGCAGGAACTTTAATGGTTGAGCCTACAGAATCAGAAGACAAGGCTGAATTGGACCGTTTCTGTGATGCAATGATCAATATTCGTAAAGAAATAGAATTTATAGAAAACGGACATGCAGATAAAGAAAGTAACTTGTTGAAAAATGCACCGCACACTGCTGAGTGTATGATCAACCAAGAATGGAAATACGATTACACTCCAAAAGAGGCAGCGTATCCCCTAAACTATCTTATACGTAACAAGTTCTGGGTTCCTGTTCGTCGTGTTGATGATGCGTATGGTGACAGAAACTTAATGTGTTCTTGTCCTGCAATTTCATCTTATAATATCGAAGAAGAAGAAGCATTAGCATAAACTTTAACAGCAAAGAGGGGTGTGAATTCCTCTTTGCTGTTTTATAAAAAACTCAAAATGGATTACGCAGTAGAAATAAAGTTTAAAGAGTTACTTGCTGAATTAGATAAAACTTTCGGAGGGGGTTTAGACGTTCAATCTATTTTGTTTCTCATTGGAGTTCAAGAACTAGGAAAGGGACACAAGAACTTCAGTAAAAGAGAAAAAACTGAGCTCATGCACGTTGCTGTATGTACAGTTTTAGAGCCGTATGGTTATTATAAGACGATAGGAAGAGATGAGGACAACTGGCCTCATTTTGAATTTTTAAAAGAGCTTCCACCGTTAGACGAACGTCAGCAACAGCACTTAATGAAAGAAGCGATTATGCTTTATTTCAAGGCTGAGAATAATGAAACTCCAGATAACATAGAAATTCCTGAAGTTCTTCGTTATTTTGATTAAATAGACGTTAAACCCTAACTTCTTGTAAGCAGAGTATCAACCATGTTTGCTTAAAGCACTTTTTTCAGAAGTATTTTGTATATAATTTAAAAAAGCACTTATTAAAGGATGAGGCATTTCTCTAGTACTACAGACTTGGGGTAAACTCATAGAAGCAACACAAAAATTTCTAGACTTTAAACTGATTATTTCGGGCTCTTCGAATTGATTGACCCCTTCCACATCAATTACCTCTTTCTTTAACACATCAAAAATATGAGGATAGATAGAGAATCTAGCGTTCGTTAGCTCTACTCTATTCATTTCCATATATAGTGTTTTTAGAGATTTAGATAAAGGACGTACGTCCACCTTTTCAAATTGGTTTTCAGATGATAAATTATCTGAAATAACTTTCTCGTGATTGGGATTTAAATTATACATCTTAATGACTACTTCCAAAAAGGTTTTAAATCCAATTCCCGTAATTAAAACAGGAATTTGAGTGTCTAAAACTGCTTTAAGAACACCATTCAGAAAGAAGCCATTTTCAAAAGGTCCTGGTGCAAACCAAATACCATCAAAACTTTTTAGTTTAGAATCCTTAAAACTAGCAGCTTCATGTATGCGAATCCAATAATAATTTACGTCAACATCTAATAATCTCGCTGAATGTTCAATCGCTAAATTGGTAGCATGGTGAGCATTATACGTGAAATTAAAGTCTCCTATTATTGCAATTTTCAGGGCTTCCGACATAAGTTAAAACAACAATTCGAAAGAAAAGGTATTAAAAAAAAATGGTCATTCCTATAAAGGATGACCATTTTGTTAAAATATTTACAATTTAAATCTATTTCAATCTTTCGAAAAAGCCTTCAAAAACAGCGTTTTCGAAAACAATTGTGTCTGTTGGAGTAACCAAGTCATCCACTAAAGAGACATTGAATCTTGCTGTGAATTTCATATAATCTCCACTTTCATCAGACTCTTGAAGTAATGAAGTAAATGTAAAGTTTTGTGTCAATGTAGAATTCTCATCACTAAACCATGTACCACCTTGCGCATCTCTATATACGATTTCAACTCCACCCTCTGCATCCTTCTTAAAAGTTGGAGCTAGATTGCTATTGAAGAAAGTAGTAAATGATTCTAAACTTGGAATATCATTATTTGTCCCCGCATTAAAGTTCAGTTTACCAATTCCAATTTTAATATAATCTAACTTTTGTTCTGACTTTATTGAGGAATAATATACAATAGATGATGGTTGTGGAGCTGGTAAAATCTCTTTCTTTTGAGTAGATTCACAGTAATATCCATCAACATCTTTAATGATTTCATAAGGATTACCTTCTAACAAACTTCTAAAAGAAGTAGGTAAATCAACTTCAGGCTTTGGCGGTGGAATCACCTCATGTTTAATACAAGAAGACATGATTAGTATTGATAATACAAATGATAATCCGGTTAAATATTTCATAGCTTTGAATGTTATTGTAGCTAATATACGTAAAGAATAAAGAAAAGGTTGTGTTAACAGTATAAAATCTTTACATAAATTAATAAATCACTCCATTTGTATAATAAAATCAGGGATGGGGAGATTAAGTTGCTTAGCAGAATTAATGATTATTGTTTTTTGATAAGGAAGTAGAGCTTGATCTTTATTGATTATATCTGTAATTTTACGATTAGATAAAAAATAATTACTCAAATTCTCACCTAACTCGTTTTTTACTAACTCCTTAATAGGAAGAAAAAAAGACTCTTTGAAATACTGTTGGCGTTTACGTCGTTGACTCATTTCTAGTCTTTCCTCTTTTGATAAAGGGGGAATACTGGATTGTCCCATAGTTATTTTATTTTCAGAAATCTCCTGTTCAGCAGCAGCTAATAACTCCATAACTTTTGCTTGAGTCTCTTTGTTTTTAAACTTCGGATGAATTCCCCTTAAGCTCGTCCACTGATCTATTTTTTTTGGAAATTTAGCTAAGTCAAAAACTATTTTTTTATCTAAAACTTTATATGTTGGTCGGCTTAGTGATTCAGCAAGTGTTTCACGATAATTCATTATTTTCTCAAAGCGAATCCACTCCCTTAAGGATAATTGTTTTCTATCCTTTGTAGTCAAGTACTCAACAACAGCACCATTAGACCAATCATAATTTTCGAAAGCAGTCATCTCTTGTGCCAACCAGTCTTCTTTGTGCACTTCTTGAATCCGCTTTTTAAGCTCTTTTCTAAGCAGTGGAAGATATAAAACATCCTCTGCGGCATATAACTTCTGTTGGTCTGTTAGTGGCCTTTGAAACCAATTGCTTTTTTGTTGACTAGACTTACCTACTGCATAGCTTTCATCATCTAAAATAATAGAAAGCGTATTGTTTAAAGAAAGGGTGTCATAATCTAACAACCTTGTTGCAATTGCGAGATCTAAAATATTGTTTGGACGCGCTCCTAAATGGTGTAAAAGACGCATATCTTCATTGAAAGCAAAGCAAACAATTTGAATGTTTTCGTTTTCTAGAATAGGAAAGATAGCATTAATTTCTATATCAGAAATTGGGTCAATAAGATAACATATTTCACCATCGAATATCTGCATTAAACAAAGGTTAAAGCCATATCTAAAATGGTTTTTGTCAAATTCAAGATCAATATAAATTGATTCTTTAGTTGACAAAACAGCTATTGCCTTTTCGAAATCTTCATTACTGGTTATATATTCGATATGTGAATCCATTAATACTCTCTCGACATTAGATACTTCGCTAAGCCAAGCAGTTCTGCTTTATTCTCTTCAGGAACATCAATTTGATTCATCTTTTCAATGGCTATCTGATAAAAGAAACTCTTCTTTTCTTCAGCTGCATTCCTCACTCCTAATTGATCAAATATAGCCTTAACACTTTCTATTTTTTCCTGACCAACACCATTTTGCAAAAGACCATCAAGTTTTTCTTTAGTTTTATCATCTGCTAAAGCATAAGCCTTTAGTAATAAGAATGTTTTTTTGTTAGAAAGAATGTCTCCCCCTACCTGTTTACCGAATTTGGAAGGGTCAGCATATAAGTCTAAGATATCATCATGCATTTGAAAAGCTAATCCAATATTAACTCCAAAATCATATATGTTTTTGATATCTTCTTGGTTATTTGCCCCACCAACAATTGCTCCCATTTCCAAGGCTGCACCTAATAAAACCGACGTTTTCAAACGGATCATTTCGATATATTCATCAATCGTTACAGTAGAAGAGGATTCAAAATCCATGTCCATTTGTTGACCTTCGCATACTTCTCTTGCTGTTCTCGTAAAAACAGAAAGTAAATTCGGCAAAACAGAAACATTATGTTTTGCTAAAAATGAGTATGCTTCAACAAAGAGAACATCACCTGAAAGAATTGCAATATCTCTATCCCATTTTTCATGAACAGTTTGTTTTCCTCGTCGTAGAGGAGCGTCATCCATGATATCATCATGAATCAAAGTAAAGTTATGAAACAACTCAATAGCTAGAGCAGCATCCAAAGCTTTTATACCTGGTTCTCCAAATAAACTACAAGCAAGCATTGTTAAAGATGGACGTGTTCGTTTTCCACCTAAAGTTAAAAAATAACGCAAAGGATCATATAGGTTTTTAGGAGACGCTGGCAGTTTTATTTGCTGTATCTTTTCCTCTAATACCTCTTGATATGTTTGTACTTTTTGCATTATTTATAATCTGTCAAATTGTTGAATAATATAACTACTCCTTATCGCTCTCACTACCTGAGTCGTAATCTATCCTAGTTCTTGGATCCACTTCTAGATCTGAAAGCTCAATATCGATTTCTTCATCGTATATATTAACATAAGGTTCACGGAAAGCTTTAGTAGCGATGCGGTTTTCCAGACTTAACAATAGAGACGGTAAAACTGTTAGATTTGTGAGCATTGCAACTAACATTGTTAAAGAAACCAATAACCCTAATGCTTTGGTTCCACCAAACTGTGAGAATGCAAACATAGAGAAACCAAAGAAAAGGATAATAGAAGTATAGAACATACTTAATCCTGTTTCATAAAGAGCGTTAATTACACAAGCTTTTAAATCATAGCTTCGTACTTTCAATTCTTGTCGGTATTTAGCTAAGAAATGAATCGTATCATCCACTGAAATACCAAAAGCAATACTAAACACTAGAATAGTAGATGGCTTAACAGGAATAGAGAAAATTCCCATAATACCTGCGGTAATAATAAGTGGAATAAAGTTAGGTACTAAAGAAACAACAACCATTCGCCAAGAACGGAACAAGAAAGCCATTAATAAAGCAATAACGAAAATAGCAATGATTAAACTTGTCAATAGATTTTTTATAAGGTACTGAGTCCCTTCAGAAGCAACAACGGAAGTTCCAGTAACAAGATACTCCAACTTTTCATCATCAATTGCTGTTTCTAAAGCAGAACTAAACCCTTCTTTTTCGTAATAAGTAGAAAGTAGTTCAGGGTCTAAATCAAATTGAAACAAAAGAGAATCATTTCCTTCTGCGATTAAGTAACTTGTATTATTTCTGTATGCGTTTGACAAAGAAAATATGGAATCTGCAAAGTTATGTTCTCCTTCCAAAAACTTTTCAAGATAAGCAATTGCTTGTTTATGATGGGGATTAAGAACAGTATCCATAATTGAGGAAACCTTTTTAATCTTCTCATCAATTTCATAGGAACCTAAATCAAGTACCTGCATTCTTATACGAAATGTTGTATTGGTGGTATCAATCAACTCTTTTAAAGAAAGTCCAACCGCAGATACTGGATACATTTTCTCTGAAGTTGCTAACACTTCTTTATTCACTTCGTTTTCTGCTAAATAGTTCTTTACATCAAGTAAGGAAGGATATGGAGACGGAGCAATAGAGTCCAATGAGTCCATAACCGGCACAAAATTCATAACACGTTTTGCCAGCTTCGGGTAATTCAACATTAAAGAATCCCCATAGTGCATTGCACCCAACCTCATAGAATCTTGATAAGCATAGACCAACTGAGTTTGGGCCATGTCTTCCTGAAAATTATCAACATAGCCTTTTAAACGCAACATATCTCTGCGCTCAATCAACTTATACATATCTGGATTATTTCCATAATATGCCATATTGATTAGCTTCATGAAATTAACTAAAGAAAGTGTTTTACTAAATACTGAATCCTCTTCAATTTTAGTTTGAATAGTTTCAATCTTTTGAAGTACTGATCTATCAAATTTTCTTGCGTCCTTCTTATAATTGACTAGAATTTCAAAAGGAATAGCACCTTTAAAATGTTCTTCAATAAAATGAATGTCTTTTAAAATAGGGTCAGAATCGGGTAAGTCACTTGTTAAATTACCAGTAGCTTTCATCTTTGTAGCTCCGAAAATGGCAATTAAAAGAACTAAAATAGTTGTCAAATAAACCTTTTTACGATGAGATGTGGTGATATGCACAAGCTTATTTACAATCGTAACAGAGAGTTTTTTTTCTAAATGCTTTAAATGTCTTTCTTTAGGTTGTTTTGTAAGAGAGAATAAAATTGGAATAATACATATTGAAAGCACAAAAACAAACATGATGTTCAATGATGCAGTTGTTCCAAACTCTATAAGCTTTTCTGAATTTGTAAACATAAATGTTGAAAAACCTAAAGCTGTTGTAAGGTTCGTTAGAAACGTTGCATTTCCTACTTTAGAAATGATACGTGAAATTGCTTTTGTCTTGTTTCCATGGTCTTTAACTTCTTGATGAAATTTATTCAGCAGGAAAACACAGTTGGGTATTCCTATTACAATCATTAATGGTGGAATCAAGGCCATTAAAATGGATAATTTAAAGCCCATTAACCCGATGCTTCCCAAAGACCAAATTACTGCTGTAAAAACAACAAGGTTGCAAAACAATACTACCCTAAATGAACGGAAAAATATATACAGAAGTAATGAAGTTACAGCTACAGCTAATCCAATAAAAATATACATTTCGCTAACGACTCTTTTCCCCATTACAACACGGATGTGCGGCAACCCAGCAAAGTGCATTTTTCCAAAAACATGCTCATATCCTAGTGCAATTGCTTCAGCGTCTAAAACCACATCCGATTTATTTTGATCGCTTAAATAAGACTCATCAATGCTAATCATCATTAAAGAGACATTGGTTGAGTCGTTATATAAAACCCCATTATAAAGTGGAATTTTACGAATCTCTTCACGGATTTCTTCTATAGATTTATCTTGGAATGTTTCGTCAATAAAGATTGGAGCAGCTTCAAATTTGCCCTCTTCAGTGTTGTTCTTAATCGTAAATAAATCGGCTTCTGACAATACCGAGTTTATTCCAGGTAGCTTGGCAATAGAGTCTCCTAAGTGTTTCCACAATACAAAATTTTCTTCTGTATAGAGTTTATCTGTTTTTATGGCCAGTACAAGTGCACCACCATCTTCACCAAACATCTCTTTGAGCTGTAAATAATCATCTTGTGCAGGTGATTTTTTAGGCAGCATATTACCATATTTGTTATCCATTTCTAGACCTGTGAAGGCGAAATATCCAAAAAACACGGTCAAGCCAGCTATTATAGAAATAATAACTATCCTGTTTCTCAAAATGAGTTGGGAGAGTTTAAACCACATGAAGCTAAATTATAATTAAACGAACAAAGTTAAAACAAAATGATAGAAGTCTATAAGATTAAAACCGAAATAATAGAAACTATTTATTTATCGGTTTTTTGAACAATTTATACATATACCTTTTGCCTGAATCTCTTGCTCTTCTATAATAAAACCTGGTAGATTAACTTGAGGCAACTCATCTGTTTCAACACAATAAACTTGCTCACAGATACGGCACTGAAAATGAATATGATTATGCTCATGCAAACCACTATCATGATTACATACACGATCACATAAAGCCAATTTTTTAATATCCCCTGGCATGACAATTTCGTGAATCACACCCTTATTTATAAACGACTTTATAGTCCTGTAAAGCGTTATTCTATCAAATTCTACAAGAGCATCCTCGATATGTTGTATTGATATAGCATGCTCGTTATTCAAGAATATCTCAAGCACTTCCTTTCGAAAAGGAGTTACACGTAAATTTTTATTTCGTAAAATATTTGCTTTCATAGATGCAATATTGTTGCATTTATTTATATTTGCATATCTAGTTATTATACTATGCAAACAAAAGTAGCCATTTTTATTTACTTTATGCTTTCATTTAGTCTCTTCTCACAAGAGATTAAAGGTAAGGTTATCGATGCTGAAACAAAAGCACTCATTCCTTATGCTAAAGTTGGATTTCCTAGTATTAATATTTACACAAGTACCGATAGCGCTGGAGCTTTTACATTTGACAATCTGCCACAATCCCATTTAAAAATTAAAGTTACCGCATTTGATTATAAGGTTCTTATTAAGGAAGTAGATTTATCATCAGAAGAACTTTTGATAGTATCACTAACCCCTCTACATACTGTTTTTGAAGAAGTTAAAATCACTGCTTCTGAAGGTAAAACCCAAAGAGAAAACATCACTTCTATTGCTGTAATGACAAAAGAAGAGCTTTTTCAAACTGGTGCAACAACACTTGGCGAAGCCTTGATTCAAATTCCAGGAGTACAATCCTCTTCTGTTGGAATGGGAATAAGTAAACCTATTATACGCGGACTTTCTGGAATGCGAGTAGTGACCTACAACAATGGTTTACGTATTGAAAATCAACAATGGGGAGACGACCATGGAATGGCTGCTTCTGAGCTAGGATTGGGAAAGATTGAAGTAGTTAAAGGTCCTTCTTCATTATTATATGGTGCTGATGCCCTGGGTGGAGTTATTCACTTCTTAGACGAGCCTTATATACAGAAAGATCAGAGTGAAATATACGTTTCTTCAAAGTTTGAAAGCAACTCAATGGGAACCACAAACGAAGTCGGGTATCGAGTACACAAAGAAAGGTGGCGCGCAAACATTCACGCAAACTACATCAATCACGCAGATTTTCAACTACCTAGCGGAGAATTTATAAAAAACTCTAGGTTCTGGTCTACAAATTTCAAATCTAGTCTTGGGTATCGTCATAAAAATTACCAATTAAACATTCGATATCAACTTTCTTATAGAAGATTAGGAATACCAGGTCATTCACACAATGAAAATCCAGAAGCAGTTGATTTTATTACACCCTACAGAAGTCGAAAAGGAACTTTACCTGCACAATTCAATTTTGATAATTTCATATTAATTGAAAATACAATTTTCTTTAACCGTTCAAACTTATTAGTCGAAGCTGGCAACACCAATAGTGACCTGCAAGAATATGACGAAAAAATAACACTCCCCTTTACGCACCTGAATGTAAATAACTCAACTTACAATATTCGTTATTCGTATAAACTCTCTGAAAGTATGAGTCTGAAAACTGGGACACAAGGAATGATTAAAATTAATAGAAACAGATTCCCTTCTTCTTCACTGTTAATTCCAGATGCAAATAGTTTTGACAATGGTGTTTATGCGTTAATGGATTATGAAATTGGAAAATGGAGAATGCAAGGAGGAATTCGGTATGATATGCGTATATTAAACGTTTTAAAATCAGATCATCTTGACACTTCTTTGGTAGAAAACATTAATACTGATGGGTTAGAAAGAACATTTCAAGGAATAAACTACTCAGCGGGATTTGTAAGAAATGCTGAACTTACCTCACTACGCTTTAACGCTTCTAGCGGATATCGTTCTCCTCATTTAGCAGAACTTCAAGCAGATGGTTTTCACCATGGTTCTTTGCGTTTCGAAAAAGGGAATCAAAGTTTAAAAGCTGAACACGCTATACAATTTGACGCTGCCTTGGAGTTACACTTTGAACATATAGAATTTATTATCAATCCTTATTATAACCGAATTAGCAATTTCATCTACCTAAATCAAACAGATGGTTTTGCAGGTAGCTTCCCAATTTTTGAATATCGTCAAACAAACCTTGCGCATTTATATGGTGGAGAAATCGGTTTACATTACCATCCACATAACATTCACCGATTGCATATTAACACCAACTATTCTGTTACTATTGCAGAAACTGAAAACGGGCAACCCATTAGTTTAATGCCGCAACCAAACATCAATACTTCTTTGCGATTTGACATAAATAATAACAACAAAATACGTTTTAAGAACGTAGTATTAGAGCACATATATCACCTTCCACAAAACCGTGTGGGTCCAAATGAAACTTCATCGGTTGATTATCATCTTTTAAATTTATCAACCCAATTTAGTATTGGTAAAATGCAAAAACTGAGTATCTCAACAGGAGTGAGAAACATACTAAACACAAAATATCAAGGACATTTATCTGCTTTAAAAAACTTAGGGTTACCACAGCCTGGGATAAATGTATTTTTAAGTTTGAAATATTTAATAAAATAAATTATATGAAAAATAAAATTCTTTTTGTCGGATTATTAGCTACTATGAGCGTACTAACTTCTTGTAAGAAATGTGCTGAGTGCCATTATGATACACCAAATGGAATAGTAGAGATTGGTGAATACTGTGGAAATGAACTCGAAGATATTGAAAAATCTGGATATAATGCAGAAGGTAAAACCTACGAAGTGCATTGTCATGACCATTAAGCAGAACTGATAATAATATATTCTAAATTGTAAATTGACAGTTGCTATACTTATCTTTGCAGCTAAAACAATGTGAAAATGGTACTTCATTGTCAAAACAAATTTAGTTCACACTTATTATTTCTTTTTATTTTCGGGTTAAGCCTAATCCCAAGAATGGGAGCAGCTCAAAGTAGTTTATTCAACCATTTTTCTGATGTAGAGCTAAGAATAGATACGAACATTTTTAAATATTCTACAGATCGAATTTATGTTGAGAATGAATGGAAGCTCCCATTTGAATATCAAGAGAATAATCCAACCGTGGAGTTTAGATTATTTCCAAGAATGAAAAATGGAGAGATAACCTCTCTAAGATTAGTTCCAAACAATGAATACAGAATTATAGATTCATTAACGCTGCGGATAGAGGGCTACTATCATTGTAAAGTTCAATTCAATGATTTATCTCAGGCTGTGTTTTTGAATCTAAATATTGCGCAAAATGAACAGGTAATCGCAATCCCTATTTTTCCATATACTTATACTTATGCTACCATATACCCTGGAGATGGGGACTTATATATTGGAGATGAAAAAACATTTGAATTAGTTACCAATCACCCTGATAATATTGTGATTGACCCAATATGGAAGCAAAAAGAAAATTATGAATACCGAATACATAGAGGTGATGATAAAATCTACTTATCGTTTATTCCTATAAACACAGGTCCAATTGAAGTTGATTTCACCATTGAACTCTACCGTCCTAATATTGTAAACAGAAGACCTCAATATAAATTAGACAAACAAGTTTTTAGCTTTAACGTAAAAGGTTCACGTCTAAAGTTCTTAACTTTCGAAAATAAAGAAGTCATTTGGGAAACTAAAAACCCAAAAGGAGTTGAATTACAAATCGACAACCACCGTTTACTTGCTATAAACAAAACATACCGCTTAGAAGCTACAGATCAAAGTGGAGGACCTCTTATCGCAGAGCTCTATACAGTTAGAAGACTTAGTAACGACAAGGTACTTTGCATGTTTAGACCTTATAACTACCACAAGATTTCAGATGGTTATTTATACATTAAAGATGGCGATATACCAAAGTTTATTACCAACCTCAATATTGTGCCTGAACCTAAAATCAATCAAATTAGTATCCTAAGACAAGGTGGAAGTTGGGTAGAATCTAAACAAGTTTTCCCAGGCGAAACAGTAGAAATAAGAATAGAAGGTGAAGGATTAAGTCGAACTGATTTTAAGTTTGAAGACTTAATAGATGTTTCATCAGACAGTATTATAAAAAATGAATCTGTTTCACACTATTTATTAAAAGTACCCATTGATATTCGTAAAAAGAGTATCAACATCTACTCAGGAAATACCAAAACTGGTGTAATGTTGGATATTATCGAATATCAGCGTCCCAAAGAGTTGGATTTTGTTATTGTAGAATACGGTGGAGTTCCAGTGGTTGCTACAGATGCAAGCCAGCCTATTCTCCATGAAAAAACAATTGGTGATGTTAACATTCAATTTGACAACCAATACATCGATGATGCATTTCAACTGTTTGGCAAGCAATATTTAGAAATCGAAGTCCGTATTACCGACAGCAGAAATAAGCTAGTAGAAAAGCAAATAATCGATGATATTGTGGTTTGTCCTGGATCAAGTTCTCCAAGAAGTTTTTCTTACACTAGTTCAACAGGGTGCATGAATCAACCCATCTCCATAAATGATTTCTTATCTAATAAAACACACAGTCTTGAGAATTGGGCGAAAATAGAATTAATTATTCGACACCGTAAAAATCTTTATAATGGACAGGGTTATACAAGTCGTGTTGAGATAATCAGAGCTAAGTACTTAGCTTTTGATGTTGATTTATCTATTCCAGCGGGATTAATTATTAAGAAGGTTGGTGAGCCTGGATTTCCAGGGTTGAGTGGTATTTCATTATCAATGTTGGCGCAATTTTCTTTTTATCAAAAAGGAGAGATACAGAAACTTCGTCCTTATAAAGTAGGAGCTGGATTCTTAGCTAAAAATGCTTTCAACTTTAATCCAGAAGCAGAAAGAGACTTAGGAATTGTAATATTAGGCTCCGTATACCCAACAAAAAAGAACCGCAGATTCTCTTTCCCACTTTATGCTGGAATGGGTTACTTTCTGAATGAATCCAAGTTTTTCTTCCTGATCGGACCTGGAGTCAGTATTAATTTCTAATCTAAAGATTAGAAATTACAGTGTGAGTGAGGAGTCTTGAGTGTGCAGAAGTTCTAGATTAGAAATTACAATGTGAGTTTTGAGTGAAGAGAGCGAACTTTTCACAAGGAAATTATTAATCTCTATTAAATCATAAAGCAGTATTCCCAAATGGAAATACTGCTTTATAGCTTTTTATTTAATACTTAAACTTTCTTTCTCGTAGTCAATTGTTCAATTCTCTTTTCAAATTTATCACCTTGAAAAATACGTTGAACAAAGATTCCTGGTGTATGAATTTCATTTGGATCTAATTCACCAGCTGGAACAAGTTCTTCAACTTCTGCGATAGTAATTTTACCTGCCATTGCCATTACTGGATTAAAGTTTCTTGCTGTTCCTTTATAAATTAAATTCCCCTCAGTATCTCCTTTCCAGGCTTTCACAATTGCAAAATCAGCAGTCAAAGCTGTTTCCATGATATGTGGCTTGCCATTAAATTCTCGCACTTCTTTCCCTTCGGCTACTTCAGTACCATAGCCGGCAGGAGTAAAAAAAGCAGGAATACCTGTTCCGCCAGCACGACATCTTTCAGCTAAAGAACCTTGAGGTATCAAGTCAACTTCTAATTCACCAGATAGCATTTGACGCTCGAATTCATCATTTTCTCCAACATAAGAAGAAATCATCTTCTTAATTTGTTTCTTATGGAGCAATAGACCCAATCCAAAATCATCAACTCCAGCATTATTTGAAATACAAGTTAAATCTTTCACCCCCATTTTCACAAGGTGAGCAATTGTATTTTCTGGAATACCGCATAATCCAAAACCACCCAGCATCAAAGTCATTCCTGATTCAATACCTTCACATGCTTCTTCTACATTACTTACAGTTTTTCTCATACTATTATATTTTAAATTCCAAACTCTGGGTCAATATTAGAACTTCCAGAATTAGACTTATTATCACAATTATACATCGAATTTGAATAACCATAAGGCTCTTCGAAATTATCAGTTGAAATATGAATATTTGGGTCTTTATAAACCTCCTGCATCATATAGCCATAGATTGGAAGTGCCAAACGAGCACCTTGCCCCCATTCCATTGAACGGAAACGTACAGCCATGTCCTCCGCACCAACCCATACTCCAGTCACTAAGTCAGGAGTAAGTCCCATAAACCAACCATCAGAGTTATTTTGGGTAGTTCCTGTTTTACCAGCAGTAGGATGTGTAACCCCTCCCCAATCACCTCTCCAGGTTCCACGTAAACTTGCAGCTGTTCCTGAAGTAACTACTTTTTGCATCATCATCAAAGTAGCATAAGCTAATTCCTCTGACATTGCTTCTTTTGCTATTGGCTGATGTTCATATATAACGTTTCCATTTCTATCTTCAATACGAATAATTGAGGTAGGTTGAGTATAGATTCCACCATTCACAAATGCGGTTTGCGCACCTACCATTTCTAAAAGAGACAAGTCCATAACTCCTAAGCACATTGCAGGAACAATATCTTCTTCTCTTACATTAATATTCAGGTCTCTCATTAATTTAGCTACTGCACGTGGTCCAGCAACTCCCCCCATTCTAGACATTACTGATACGGTAATATTATTCATAGAATTTGCCAATCCTTTTTCAAAACTAACTGGCTTTCCATCCATCTCTGCCCCTGCGTTTTTAGGACACCAAGAAGTCATATCTTCTGGTCGAGATCCTGTTTGAACATCCACGCAATAAGAAATATTAGGTGTTGTTTCACAAGGTGTTATTACTCCAAATTGCATTCCTGCAGAATATATAAAAGGTTTAATTGTAGAACCAACTTGCCTTTTTCCTTGTGCAACGTGGTCATAAGCGAAATGGTTAATGTCTGGACCTCCAACCCAAGCTTTAATAAACCCTGTTTGTGGCTCTACAGAAACCAAACCTGCACGCATTATATTTTTATAGTAACGAATAGAATCATTAGGAGTCATCACCGTATCAATTTCTCCACTCCAAGAAAACACTTTCATAGGAACTTCTTTATCAAAATCAGCAACAATCTCCTTTTCAGAGACATCTCTAGCCCTTGCTTTAATGTATCTTTCAGATCGTTTTCTAGCGCTATTCATTAAGTTTTCGATAGTTGTTTCAGCAATATCGTATGCAAAAGGATATTTTTTTGTCCTTAAATTATTTTTGGTAAACGGTTCTTGAATATTCTTTTTTAAATGTTTGGCTAAGGCGTTCTCTGCGTGCTGTTGAATATTGGCATTTATTGTAGTATATATTTTTAATCCGTCCTCATAAATACTATATCCTTCACCATTTTGTTTCTTATACTTCAGCTCACCATTGGGTAGCTTTTCAGTTAAAATATTAGCAATTGTATTTCTCAAAGACTCTCTGAAATAAGGTGCTGGTCCCTCTTTATGGTCTACCGTTTGATAATCTGTTATAATAGGCAAAGCTTTCAAACTATCATACTGAGCTTTATCAATGGTACTTGTCAATGCCGGGTTATTCTTACTAGAGTTTTCATACCACTTATACAACACCGTATTTCTTCTATTGATAGTTCTTAAAGAATCTGTTTCCCTTTCAGCTTTAATTTCCTCAGCTGTAACTTTATCTTTTGAAACGTTTTTTCTTCTGGCAATTCGATCTGCAAAATTAGTAACCGTAAATCCATAAGGGTTATATAAGCCAGGGTTCTTACACATTCCAACTAAGATAGCAGCTTCATCTGGAGACAATTCAGAGGCTTTTTTATTAAAGTAAACTTTTGATGCACTAGAAATCCCAACTGCGTTATTTAAAAAATCAAATTGATTAAGATACATTGTAAGAATTTCATTCTTGGTATACCGCCTCTCAATCCTAAGTGCAATTACATTCTCTTTCACCTTTTCATAGAGTCTACGTTCAATACTACTCATGTTTTGAAGTCGTTGCTCTTCTTCAGTAGGACCTGTTCCCTCTTGCTGTGCTTTTCTTCTCTCGTCTCTCTCTTTTAAAGTGTAAATCTGCTTAGCTAATTGTTGCGTAATTGTTGAAGCTCCTCCTGATTCACCCATATTTACAACAGCACGACCTAATGCTTTTAAATCAATTCCAGAATGATTTTCAAAACGTTCATCTTCTGTAGAAATCAAGGCTGAAATAACATGGGGGGAAATTTCATTATATGGAACGCTGGTTCTGTTCACCCTCCAGTATTTACCAAGTACAGAAACCCCATCATCTGAATACACTGTTGTTGCTAAAAGCTCTTCTTGATTCTCAAGCATAGAAACCGAAGGCAAAGTGCTCGTATCTGTTTGGTAATAACGCAGATAAACAATAAACAAAAAAGGAGACAAACCCCCAAGCCATAACAAAACAATTAAGCTTGTAGATATAGACTTTTTAAAACGTGGACTTTCAGTTTTAGCTTTTTGTGACATTAGCGATTATTATAAAAGATAAATTTAATCATAATTGCCTAAATCCATCCGACATAACAAGAGATTTATGATTTTTTTGCTTCCCTTGCATAAAGCAATACTTAAAAACAAAGAAAAATCGCCTTGCTTCCACAAGACGATTTAATAAGTAGTTTAAAATAAAATCTATTTTTTATCTTTCTTAGCAGCTTTAATATATTGCTCTATAGCCAATGACATTGAAGGAACTTGAGGTTGAGGAGCATGTATATCCAACCTCAAATTATTGTCAACAATTGCTTTTGCTGTTGTTGGCCCAAATGCCGCAATAAGTGTTTTATTTTGTTTAAAATCTGGAAAGTTCTTTAGTAAAGATTCTATACCTGAAGGTGAAAAGAACACCAAGACATCATACTGAACACTCTCTAGATCAGACAAGTCTGAAGCTACAGTTCTGTAGAGGACAACTTTCTTATACTCTATTTTCTCCGCTTCTAATGCTTCAGGAATACTGTCTCTCAAAATATCAGAACAAGGAAGTAAAAACACTTCTTTCTTATGCTTTTTGATGGGTTCCATCAGATCAAGAATTGTTTGTTTCCCATGGAATATTTTTCTTTTTCTATAGGTAACATACTTTTGCAAGTAGTATGCAACAGCTTCAGATATACAAAAGTATTTCATTTCTGTTGGCACTTCAAACCTACACTCCTCAGCCATGCGGAAATAATGATCAACTGCTGTTTTAGAAGTTAAAATAACAGCAGTGTGCTCAGCGAAGTTGACTTTTTGATTTCTAAACTCAGACTTATCCACGCCTTCGACATGAATAAATGGTCTGAAATCAACTTGCAGTTTGTATTTTTCCGCCAATGAAAGATAAGGGTTCTTATTGCTCTCAGGCTCTGGTTGTGATACTAAAATTGTTCGTATACTCAAAATTTAGCCGTAATTTAGTTCCTATTAACTCGAATTATCCAATGGAATCAGGCGATAGCAGTAAAAAACCTACTATTACCGGCCAGATTTCCAAGCCGCAAAGGTACAAAATTATATAATACCACAATACTTTATTACGAAGTGCTAAAAAGACACCTCTAAAAACCCTTATCAAATGTGCACCAATAAACACAATCGCCAATACATCAATCACATAGGTAGACAGATTAGGATTTAACACCCAGGCTAACAAGATGGGAATCAAGAGAATTCCGATATTATGAGTAGTAAAATTTAACAACAAAATGTTTTCTTGTATTTTTTTACTTTCTCCACTCAATAAACCTATGAGAAATAATGCAGAAGTCTGAAAAGCATAATAAGCGATAGGTAAAATCACTAACCAATAAGATACATGATCAAAATAAACCAAAATCATATAAACTGCTAAGGCAGAAACCAAGAAATAGTTTAAGAGTAAAATCCAATTTACAGATCCAAAGAAGCTAATCTCACCTTTAGAAAAAGGAATTGAAGATGGAGGATTAAATAAAGCAGCTTTCAAATTAGAAAAGACGATTTCTCGTTGATACTTCAACACTGAAAGTATAATAATAGAGAACAACAGAGCATAAATTATCCAATGAGGAAAGATTTCTTTTCGTAATATTAATTCAAACTCGTTCATTTTAACTTTAGAGTATCAATTCGTTTCTATATCAATTTTGAAAAATGCAAATAACTTTTCGCTTTAAAAATACAAAAATATAAGAAGCAATGTTTCTCTTCACATTATTCTCCAAAAAGACGAGATAATTCTGTAAATTTGAAAACGAATTAAAAAGCAGAACATGAAGTCAGATTTATACACACACCCAGATTATTATGGAATGGATGATTTACTATCCGATGAACATAAGTTAATCCGCGATACAGCTAGAGACTGGGTAAAAAAGGAGATGTCTCCAATTATTGATGAACATTATGAAAACGCTACCTTCCCGATGCACATTTTAAGTGGGTTAGGAGAAATTGGAGCGTTTGGACCTTATATACCAGAAGAATATGGTGGAGCAGGATTAGACCAAATTTCTTATGGATTAATTATGCAAGAGTTAGAACGTTGTGATAGTGGATTACGTTCAACAGCATCTGTACAGAGTTCTTTGGTTATGTATCCTATCTGGAAATACGGAACAGAAGAACACAAACAAAAGTTCCTTCCTAAACTTGCTTCAGGGGAAATGATAGGTTGTTTTGGACTTACAGAACCAGACCATGGTTCTGATCCAAGCAGTATGATTACTAACTTTAAAGATATGGGAGACCATTATTTGCTAAACGGTGCAAAAATGTGGATTTCTAATGCACCATTTGCAGATATCGCTGTAGTATGGGCAAAAGATGAATCAGGTAGAATTCATGGAATGATTGTAGAAAGAGGTATGGAAGGTTTTTCTACACCAGAAATGCACGGTAAATTGTCACTACGTGCTTCCGCAACAGGTGAGCTAATTTTCGAAAATGTAAAAATTCCTAAAGAAAATATTTTACCAGGAAGAAGTGGATTGGGTGCACCATTATCTTGTTTAGACTCTGCACGTTACGGAATTGCTTGGGGTGCTCTAGGAGCGGCAATGGATTGTTATGATCAAGCATTGCGTTATTCTAAAGAAAGAATTCAATTCAATGTTCCTATCGGTGCTTTCCAATTGATGCAAAAGAAATTAGCTGAAATGATTACTGAAATTACGAAGGCTCAATTATTGACTCTGCGTTTAGGACAACTGAGAAATGAAGACAAAGCTACTTCTGCACAAATATCTATGGCAAAGCGTAACAACGTTGAAATCGCATTAAACATAGCACGTGAGGCAAGACAAATGCACGGTGGTATGGGGATTACTTCTGAATATTCAATGATGCGCCACATGGCCAACCTTGAATCTGTTGTAACCTACGAAGGAACACATGATATCCACTTGTTGATTACAGGTATGGATGTAACTGGAATTCCAGCTTTCACACGTGAAATGCCAGAAAAGAAATAAAATAATACTTCAAAAAGAAAGGACTGTAACGCATTAATTAACAGTCCTTTCTTTTTATTCAAAGATTAAAAAAAACAATATTTCCATTTCTTATTGTTATTTATGAAGGATAATATTATTTTTGCAGTCGCTTTGATGAAAATTCAAAGCGTTTAGACTAATATCTTACCGGTCCTATAACTCAGCTGGTTAGAGTATCTGACTCATAATCAGAAAGTCCCTGGTTCGAGCCCAGGTGGGACCACGTTAAAACCAAGCACTTACAGAAATGTAGGTGCTTTTTTTATTTACATTGTAACACAAAAAATGCCTTACCAGCATTTGGTCCAGTACCACCTTCTTTGATGTATACTTGCGCCACTGGAGGTCTTATTCCATCATTATATCCTGTTACCACCTGATATATTTTCTCAAAGTAACCTAAATCTAACTTGTTAATTCGCTTACTCTTTTTCTGTTTATGAAACACTCTGTCAATTACTAAAAAAAGAGGCGAGCGTTTAAAAACTCACCTCCCAATAAATCCAGATTCATTGAAATCCTACAACTCATCTATGAATTTTTTGATGTCACTCTTGGCTTTTCCTGTTTTCTTTTGAATTCGACCAAGAAGTTCATCCTCCTTCCCTTCTTGATAAATTAAATCTTGATCTGTTAGTTCAGCATATTGTTGTTTAACTTTACCTTTTAATTGGTTCCAATTACCTTTTATTTTTTCTTCAGTTGCACTCATAATTTGTAAATTTTAATTAATAATTTGTTGAATTAATCTTAAATTACAAAAGGAGAATGATCAACTAAAATTTTTGGTGTTAAAAAACGATAATCATTACACCACATCAAAATGCTAAATATAGCAAGAGAAGGAAATTAGTAACAAGTGTTACAGTTTAAGTTTATTTACCAGTTTCTATATCAAAAATCAGATGAATTATCATTACTTTAGTAACAATCCATAGTGGTGGATTATTTATATAAAATATTTTAGAGCATTACTTAATAAACATAAGTATTCTATTAAAAATACGATCAATGGACTTTGTGGATTATTATAAAATATTAGGTGTAGACAAAAGTGCAACAGAAAAAGATATTAAAAAAGCTTACAGAAAATTAGCTCGGAAATATCATCCTGATTTGAATCCTGACAATAAAGAGGCGGAGAAGAGGTTTAAGGAAATAAATGAAGCCAATGAAGTACTCAGTAATCCTGAGAACAGAAAGAAGTATGATAAGTACGGGAAAGATTGGATGCATGGTGAAGAGTTTGAGAAAGCAAGGCAACAACAATCTTCTCATCGACAACAAGGTTTTTCTGGTGGCGGTCAAGGTTTTTCTGAAAGTGACTTCTCAGACTTTTTTGAATCTATGTTTGGCGGACATGGTGGTTCATCACGACAAGGCACAACACGGTTTAAAGGTCAAGACTTGAATGCAGAGTTGGAGATGAATCTTCGTGATGTATACGAAACTCAGAAACAGGTGCTAACTATTAACGGGCAGAAAATTAGACTTACTATCCCAGCTGGAATCGAAAATGGTCAGGTAATAAAAATTAAAGGAAAGGGTGGAAAAGGGATGAATGGCGGTCCGAATGGAGATTTGTATATCACATTCAACATCATCAACAACACTCCATTTAAAAGAGATGGAAGCAACCTCTATTCAACAGTTAGTTTAGATTTATATACTGCATTATTGGGAGGGGAAATCACAGTAGATACATTTGATGGAAAAGTTAAATTAAAAGTTGCTCCTGAAACAGCTAATGACACTAAGATAAAGCTTAAAGGAAAAGGCTTTCCAATATACAGGAAAGAAGGAAAGTTTGGAGACTTAATTGTCACCTACCAACTTCAAATTCCAACCAAGCTCAGTGAAAAAGAAAAAGACTTATTTAAAGAACTACAAAAACTAAGATAAGATGGGACGACAAGATTTAATATTGATCAAAACACTTTGTGTTCATTATAAAGTTGAAATTTCATTTTTAAAGGAATTGAACAACATTGGACTTATAGAAATCGAGGAACTTGATAATGATGAGTTTATTCACGAAGAAAAAATCGGAGATTTAGAGAAAATGATTAGAATACACCGTGAATTAGATGTTAACATTGAAGGAATAGATGTGGTTTTTAATCTTCTACAAAAAGAGATGCAATTGCGAGAAGAAGTTATAGAATTGCGAAATAGACTTAGATTTTATGAAGGCAATTAAATATGGAGTGCTATAAAAAAGCTTAGCTTATCCATAGATTTTCTAACAAAAGCCAAACCTAAATGAAAATATTATTAACTGGAGGATCAGGTGCAGTAGGAAAAATGTACTCGATCAATTGTGTAAAAACAAAAACCTTGAAATCTTAGCTTTTGATCGTAAGAATAAGGTAACACAGAGGTTTTATAAACCCTATCTAGATAAACTTACCATTTATTACGGCAATATTTCAAAAAAAGAAGATGTTCTTCCTATTTCTAAAGATATAGACTTTGTAATTCACCTTGCTGCAATTATTCCACCATTAGCAGATCAACAACCTGAGCTTGCAAATAAAGTTAATGTTGGAGGAACAAGAAACCTTATTAATGTACTAGAAGAACATTCTAAGAATGTATTTTTCCTTTATGCCTCTTCAGTTTCTGTATACGGCGACTGACTTAAAAACCCATTGATTAATGTTGGAGACCCTCTGAATCCGAGCGTGGGTGATGAATATGCAAAGACAAAAATTAAAGCTGAACTTGCTGTTCAAAACTGTCAATTAGATTGGAGTATTTTTAGACTATCTGCAATTATGGGAACAGATAATCACAAGATATCTGGATTAATGTTTCACATGCCGTTGGCAACTTCGATGGAAATTACAACTCCAAAAGACACAGGTAGAGCATTCGCAAAAGCTATAGATAAAAGAGAAATGTTATCAAAACGTATATTCAATCTTGGAGGAAGTGAAGCTTGTAGAATAGATTATCATGAGTTTTTATCTAAATCCTTTAGTATTTTCGGATTAGGTAAACTCGACTTTCCTAAAAATGCCTTTGCTAAGCAAAATTTTCACTGTGGATATTATGCAGATGGCGATGACTTAGAAGAAATCCTTCAATTCAGAAGAGATAATATTGAATCTTACTTTAAAGAAGTCAAAAAATCTGTTTCGCCTTTAAAAAGATTCTTTACACGCATCTTTAATTGGAGTGTGAAAAAACACTTAATAAGACAATCCGATCCATTAAAAGCGATTAAGTTTAAAGACAAGAACAGTATTGCAAGATACTTTAATGGAGCAGCCAAGCAGGGCTAAAATCTTCAACGGAAACATCAAAACTATAGTCTTTATTACAATCAGCTGAACAAGTGGAGAGTACGTTATTATACTCAAAAGTAGAGGAACATTAAATTTAATATTAATTTTAGAAGTCAATCTAGATACGTCAAAATACGTATTTATATATGTTTTCAAAAATGGTAATTTTGTGTTTATATTAATTATTTAGTCCATGTTCAGATGGAAATCTTAAAAAAAATAACGTTTAAACGAATTGAAACAATTTCAATTATTCTGTTTTCAATTTCTGCAATATTAAAAGGAGAAATTACAGTTTTCTACATGCTGTATCTTTTTTGGTGGCAAGCTGTTATCCATGTTCTTGTAAACTCAATAAAAACATTAACCTTAAATAAATACGCAACGTATCGTAGTGAATTGAAAGAATATTTTAAAGGAAACTTTTTTTTGTTGTTCCTCTACTTATTTTTCATCATTATAATATATGGACTAATTCTAAACTTTAATAACAATGATCTTATAATACTTAACTTCCAAGTTATGTTTTTTAAAAGTTGGAGTTTTAACCTTAACCTCATAGTTATTTTAATTTCAGCTGTGTTTTTCACTAAACTTGACTCAGATGATGTAACTTCAAATATACCAGTCTTCTCTGCAAATAATATTATCCTTCATATTTCAATAATCTTAGGTGCTCTAATGCAGTTCTTTATAGTTTTAAGATTTGAATCTATCTTTACAGAAGATAATTTTTGGGGTTCTGTCTTAGTTATCTCTCCCTTCCTTATTTTGAGAGCATTGTTAGACGGCTTTAATGATAATCCATCTCAAAAAGTTAAAGACTCTTAATATCAGCTCATTCAGCGCCAATTAATGTTAACAAGAGTATCAAAGACTGATAAATGATTTACATTTATAAGCATCGTCGGTATTCAAAGACATACGATTTATTAATAATCACTTATAAAAAATTACATTATGAAAAAGACAATATTATTTACCGCACTATTTACAACTGCAGCCTTTTTATCAAGCGCTCAAGACACAAGAGATGAGTTCAAATTTGGTATAAAAGGAGGAGCCACTCTATCAAACGTTTATGATTCTGAAGGCGAAGACTTCAACGCTGATGCAAAATTAGGATATACTGCTGGGTTAAGTCTTGATATTCCACTAGGAACCGTTTTTGGTATACATCCAGAGGTATTAATCAGTCAAAAAGGATATAAAGGAGGCGGAAGCCTATTAGGTCAAGAATATGAATACAGCAGAACTACAACTTTTTTAGAAATCCCCCTACTTTTTGCTGTTAAACCAACAGATGTTTTTACAATTGTAGCAGGACCTCAATTTGCTTATTTATTGAGTCAGAAGGATAAATTTGAGAGCTCTCCATTTAGTTATAATCAAGAGCAAGAGTTTGAACAAGATGACATCCGTAAAAATCTTTTAGGATTTGTTGGAGGGGTAGACTTGAATTTTAATCACTTTACTATTGGTGTACGTGCAGGTACTGACTTCCAGGCAAATAGAGGTGATGGAACTCAAGATACTCCTAGGTACAAAAATGTTTGGGGTCAATTGACTTTAGGATATAAATTCTTCTAATAGTTAGATTCTTCTAATAGTTAGATTTTAAATGGATTATAGATCCCCTAACAAACTTTGAATGTTAGAGATAGTTATAAAATATTTAAGGGATGAGAATAGGAAAAGCGGGATTTCGAAAGACTTCCCGCTTTTTTATTGGCCAAAAAGAAACAGGAAAACAATTTACAATTGTAATATAGAGTGAATAACATAACGATGAGAATTGTTGTACTGTTAACTCTTGCTAAATACTCCAAACTGTAAAAAGTGAGAGAACAGCACCGATAGTTATGGTAGAGGAAAAAATCAGAGGACAAACTTCGCTTTCGACAAAAAGACACTTAAAAATTGAGAAGAGTGAGTGTGAGAGAACAGAGTGAAGAAAAAAACAGAGTGGAATTTTCGCTTTCGCTCTCATTCTCACTCTGTTTTTTGTACCCAGGGAGGGAATCGAACCCTCACGCCCGAAAGCATTGGATTTTGAATCCAACGTGTCTACCAGTTCCACCACCTGGGCATGGATTGGGTTTGCAAATTTAAGTAAATTATATTCTGCAACAACTAAAACCTGAAGTGTTTTTAAAGAAACTTTATATTACCAATAAAAAAGCCCAGACGATATGTCTGGGCTTTCAATTATTCTATAAGAAGCTACTTATTGTTTTACAATTTTAAAAGTTTTTTGTCCTTCTTCGTTGTAAACACGTAAGGTATAAATTCCTCTTTGAAGATGATCTATAACAATACTAGCTTGTGTTGCATTATTTAATGCTTGACTTTCAACCAATACTACTCTACCGTTCATATCTAACATTTCTACTTTAAGAGAAGAAGTATTAGAAGGGTTAACGATATTTAATACATTACTTGATGGATTAGGATATACTGAAATATCCATTAACGCTTCTGTAGAAACTCCAACCAAATAATCACATGTAGGTAAAACAGTGATTGTAATAGTAGCAACAGCATCAGGACAGTCCGCAGAAGAAACAACATATGTATAAGAGTATGTACCTGCAACACTTGAAGCTGTTACTTTAGTACTTGGTATAGGTAAGTTTGTAGGACTCATCCATGTACCTCCAGCTGGAGCATCTGAACTTAATAAACTATCTAGATCAAATGGTTCATTCATACATACTTTAGTTGA
>Ga0209075_1000972_pt1 | contig 27482 bp, 22 predicted proteins | sample Stecom2011_FD_187523 | JGI IMG/M metagenome (GOLD analysis project Ga0209075, IMG submission 187523) | Agricultural soil microbial communities from Utah to study Nitrogen management - Steer compost 2011 (SPAdes) (version 2) | ecosystem: Environmental > Terrestrial > Soil > Agricultural land...
GTGGTTCGCTCACCCTCGAAGGCGACATTGGCCGCCAGCCAGGCTTCGCCGGCCTGGCCGGGATAGCCTGATATGTCGTAACCCCGCCCCATACCTATCCAGGCTTCGGCCACGCCAGGAAATGCAAGGGGGAATTTCCGGGCCCGGTGCCAGCTTTGCATCGCCGCCCGCTGGTTTTCCTTGCCCGACAGTGCGAGCCCGTGCAAATACAACGCCCGGGGTGCGTGATAGCTGTCCAGGGCTACCTTTTCAAGAAAGCCCATGGCTTTGTCGAACTCGTCGCCTTGCAATGCCAGATAGCCGGCCCGGAGGTTAAGCTGATCCAGGAGATCCTGCCGCCGTGGCTGATCACTGTCCTGAGCGGCCATGGATAACGCCACCCGCAACGCGATCATCGCCCGGGACGAATTGAGATCCGTTTTGGCAAAATCAGTGGCAAGGTTCATGTATCCCACCGCTGCCAGGTAATCCGCTTTCATGCTGGCCAGGATCTGGCCCGCCTGGTCCAGCCGCCCCTGGATGCGGGCATGCTCGGCTTGTGACAACAACGCCTGCTGACGGCTGGGCCGCCCGGCCGACATCTGCTCAGATTGGGTACCGGGTTCTGCTATCGGCCGGGTGTCTGACACAATACGGGCCCGGGGCTCGTAGTCCGGAGCGGACGCCTCGATAGTCATAAGGAGCGAGAGCGGGACGGGCCTTTTCTCAAAGCCGTGGACAATTTCGCGTCGCACAAAACGTTTGTTGGCCGCGCGTGCATTGATAATCGCAGTGAGCGTGTGGGTGCCATCGGAGAGATGACCTGAAAACACCGGCCCCAGACCACCCTCATCGGCACGGTAAATACCCAGTGTACGGTTGTCCACGGCAACCTCAACCGAGTCGACCTCAAGCACATCGGGGCTGGCCAGTGTCAGGGAAATCGCAAAACGGGTGTCTGCCGTTTTCTGGAGCTGCCTCTGAATGGCCCGGACCGCTTCCGCGTGAACCGCACCCTCGCGCTCCAGCCTCGCGACGGTGTCATCGAGCGTCAGCGCCTGGCCAGCCGAACCTGCCAGCGCGGCCACCAATACCAGGAAAAAGCCGGCGGTCCTTTGCCCCTTCATCATCCGTGGGGCTATCCGGCGCACTTGTGATTGTTGTCTGCCGAACATGTTGATCCCGTGTTTTGTAACAATTCGAAATGAAGAGTAACACTGGCTCAAAAACAAGAACGGTATCCAATTCACCAAATGGCATTTCAGGACAGCTTCCCACCTGTCGACTTATTTGACAGATGTGGAGCCGTGTCCGAAACGAAGAGAGAGAAAAGAGGCGGAACTACCTTATAACCCTAGGAATATAAAAGATTTTTAAAAACCGAGCACAAATATTGCTTTAGAAGAGAGGGCGGGAGCATCCTATGAGCGCCTCCCGCTTGAATATGCCGAGCTTTTGCCGATGCCTTAACCCCGCATCGGCTTTTTTTATTTGCTGAGCTGCTTCATGGCGGCCTCAAGGCCCTCAATGGTCAGCGGGTACATGCGGTCCTGCATGAGCTGCCGGGTAATACCCAGAGAGCCGCCGGTCCCCCAGTAGCTCTCCGGAAGCGGATTCAGCCAGATCACCTTGTTGAAGTGCTCCGTAACCCTCTGCATCCACGTGGCACCGGACTCTTCGTTCCAGTGTTCAATCGAACCACCGGGATGGGTCACCTCATAGGGTGCCATGGTGGCATCTCCGACAAAAATCACCTTATAGTCCGGCGTGTACTTGTGCAGGATGTCCCAGGTACTGACGGTCTCATTCATCCGGCGAATATTGTTTTTCCACACGCTTTCATAGATGAAGTTGTGGAAATAAAAGTATTCCATGTGCTTGAACTCCAGGCGCGCCGCGGAGAACAGCTCCTCACACACCCGGACATGAGGGTCCATTGAGCCCCCCACATCAAAGAAAATCAGCACTTTGACGGCATTGTGCCGTTCCGGAACCATCTTCAGGTCGAGATAGCCCGCGTTACGGGCCGTCGACCGGATGGTATCGTCCAGATCCAGCTGATCTGCCGCGCCCTGTCGGGCAAATTTACGCAACCGGCGCAGTGCCACTTTAATGTTTCGGATACCCAGGGTAATGCTGTCGTCCAGATCGCGGAACTCCCGCTTTTCCCAGACTTTTACCGCACGCCCGTGACGCCCGTCTTTCTGGCCGATTCGAAACCCTTCGGGATTGTAGCCATTGGCACCAAAGGGTGAAGTGCCACCGGTCCCGATCCACTTGTTCCCTCCGGCGTGGCGCTCCTGCTGCTCCTCCATACGTTTTTTGAAGGTTTCGATCAGCTCTTCCAGACCACCAAGGGACTGGATTCTGGCTTTTTCTTCTTCCGAGAGGTGCTTCTCGAATTCAGCCCTCAGCCAGTCGTCCGGAATCAGCGCCTCAAGCAGATCATCGAGGTTTTCGATACCTTCAAAATAGGCCTTGAACGCCCGATCAAACTTGTCGAAATGACGCTCGTCTTTAACCAGGCAAAGCCGGGCCAGGTAGTAGAACTCCTCCATGTCGGCAAACGCCAGCCGTTGCTGGAGCGCTTCCAGAAGGTCCAGAAACTCACGCAGGCTGGCCGGGACTCTGGCCCGGCGGATTTCGAGGAAAAAATCGATCAGCATATAACGACGCTCTTGGCAGAGATCAGTTGCGGCGACGGGCCATAAAGGCAAGCCGTTGCAGCAGGTGCACATCCTGTTCGTTTTTGACCAGGGCCCCGTACAACGGAGGCAGAGCCGTACTGTTGTCTTTTTCCTGCAGTGCCTTGGCCGACAGTTCGTCTGCCATCAGCAGTTTGAGCCAGTCGATCAGTTCCGACGTAGACGGCTTCTTCTTGAGCCCGGGCACTTTCCGGATGTCGAAGAACACTTCCAGCGCATCACGCACCACCTGTTGCTGCAGGCCGGGAAAGTGAACATCCACGATCTCTTTCATGGTGTCGTGATCAGGGAAACTGATGTAATGGAAAAAGCAGCGGCGCAGGAAGGCGTCCGGCAGTTCTTTCTCGTTGTTACTGGTAATCACCACAATCGGACGCTGCTTCGCTTTGATGAACTCCTGGGTTTCGTAAACAAAGAACTCCATCCGGTCCAGTTCGAGCAGCAGGTCGTTGGGGAACTCAATGTCCGCCTTGTCGATTTCGTCGATCAGCAGCACGACCTGCTCATCGGCTTCAAACGCTTCCCAGAGTTTTCCTTTAACAATGTAGTTACGAATGTCTTTGACTTTCTCATCACCCAGTTGCGAATCCCGAAGCCGCGAGACGGCATCGTATTCGTACAGGCCCTGCTGGGCCTTGGTGGTGGACTTGATGTGCCACGGAATCAGCCGCAGACCGAGGGCCGAAGCCATCTCTTCTGCCAGCAGGGTTTTGCCGGTGCCAGGCTCACCCTTGATCAACAGGGGACGCTGCAGAGCAACGGCAGCGTTGACCGCCATCTGGAGGTCTTCAGTGGCAACGTATTTATCGGTACCAGTAAACTTCATGGGTCTAATCCTGTTTCAGGTTCTTCAAAATCACTTACGCACCAGCCGGTAGCGAACGAGATCCAGTATCCACACCAGCAGCATCAACAGCGAGGCCAGGGTAAAATTGACGAGCGCGGAACCGGCCGCCGTTACATCTCCGAGAATCAGCTCATAACCGGCAAACAGCCAGGCAGGAATCCACCAGCCGGCCACCTCAGGCGACTCCACGGGGGTAAGCAGCAACACCGCCAGTGCAGCCAGCAACAAGGTACGCAACCCGTACAAGGGCAACACGCGCAACAGGGCTTTCAGCAAGAAAAACAGCACCAGGAAAGCAAGCCCGTAGGCTGCCCAGAAAACCCCGTAAGAGAATGCAGCATCAGCGTCTATCATTACAAAATCCAGTGGATAATATGTTCTTCCCAATCGTCCTCGGCCACGGAGTCTTCAGAAACGACCTTCCCTCTTGCCGAGAGCCCGGCCCGATGGACACTCTCCGGATCCCCGCTCCTGAGCGGGTGCCAGTCGGCCAGCGGGCGTCCTTCTGCCAGGGTGCGGTAGGCACAGCTTTGTGGCAGCCAGGTGTACTCATCAATGGTGCTTGCAGTCAGATCGGTACACTGAGGCACCTTCGTTAACCGCTCGCTGTAAACGGTGCACCGGCAGGTTTCAAGATCCATGTAGCGGCATGCGAGATCCGTCTGCCAGATTTCTCCGGTGTCTTCGTCTTCCAGCTTCTGCAAACAGCACAATCCGCAGCCGTCACAGAGGGACTCCCATTCGGCGGCGGTCATTTCATCCAGCCGCTTGCGCTGCCAGAAGGGAATCCGCGCAATCATTTACGGTACTGCTCTATCGTGCGCTTGAACTCCACCACGTAAGTGTCCTGCTCTTCAGGCATCTGCAGATAGAAATCCTTGGCCTCAATGGCGTCAAGCACTTCCCGGCCGGTGGTACGGGCCAGTTTTCTGTCCGGCGTAAGCAAGAGGTCCATCACATGCACCGGACGGCTGAACGCAGCCCGCAGAGGTTCCGGGAGCTCGTCCCACACCTGACTGCGTCGAACGTAAAGATAGGTATCGCTGTTCTTGCTGCTGCGATACACCGAAACGAATTCACGGGTGCTCATTGCCTGAGAAGTTCCTCGATCCGGGGGGCGACAGGTTCCAGCAATCGGCCCCTCCAGCCTTTAAAAAATTCGTTCTCTGCCAGGCTTCCCTGCGTCAGAACCTTCTCGATCCGCTTTCTGGGAGCAAGAATTTCTATTGGTATATCATGGAGCTCCGCAGTTTTTCTAAAGTAGCCTTTAACCTGTTTATACAGTGCCTGCTGATCCCGGGTAAGCGGCCGGGGAATCGGCTCCAACTCCGGATTATCCGGCGCCAGGCCAGCCCGTACAAGCGCGATCAGATGCTCTCCGTACCGCGCTACGATACCCCGGGGCACGCCCTGAATATCGTTCAGTTCGTGCAGCGTAGCAGGCAGGCGTTCGGCGATGGCAATGAGCAGCGCATCACTCAGCACCCGGTTACGGGGGCGGTCAACCTTATAACATTCCCGTTCCCGCCAGGCCACCAGGCGCTGCAACACCGATTGCTGCTCTGCGCTTAAGGTCCAGCCACCCCGTAACCTGAGGTAATGCTGATCCGGATTTTCCTGGGCTGCGGCGTCTCTGGCAAAGCGTTCCGACTCCTCTGCGAGTGCCGCTTCCAGGTTGCGTTCTTTCAGCCTCGTCATCACCCAGTCGTACAAACCATGCAGAAAACGGATGTCGTCCAGCGCATATTTTTCCTGTTGCGGTGACAACGGGCGCGACACCCAGTCAGAGCGCGTCTCGGATTTGTCGAGAGGCTCGCCAAACAGCCTTTCCACCAGTTTGGCGTAACCCACCGAGAATCCGGCACCGGCAAGGCCGGCCCCGATCTGCAGATCCAGCACACCGGTCGGAGTCAGCCCCAGCCAGTGTCGGAACAGCTCCATGTCTTCACTCATCGCATAGAGCAGCTTGGGCCACCGGGGATCGGTCAATATGGTGCGGAATACCTCCGAAGACTCAGCCACGTGGGGGTCCACCAGCCAGAAATCGCCGGCCGCCCCCAACTGGACCAGCCCGGGAATGGGAAAAAACGTGCTTACCCTCTCAAACTCGGTATCCAGCGCAATCGGAGTACCCGGAGCAAGGCCTTGCAGCCATTGGTCCAGCGCTTCTGTGCTCTTCAGCCAGCGGACGTTAGCAGGTGCCGGCGGCACCGGTTCAGCCAATAGGCGGTCAGTCATATCGTATCCGGAATCAATCGATGAGAGGCTTGCGGCCACGGAATGCGTGGGTGAGTGTAAAACCGTCAACATACCCCAGCTCACCGCCTACTGGAATGCCATGGGCGAGGCGGGTAATCAGGATATTGTCGCCGTCCAGGCGGTCGGCAATGTAATGAGCGGTGGCTTCGCCCTCTACCGTTGGGTTGGTGGCCAGAATAAGCTCGGTCACGTTTTCATCACGCACCCGTGACAGCAAGCGTTCAATACCGATTTCATCCGGCCCGACACCATCAATGGGCGACAAATGCCCCATCAACACAAAATAACTGCCCCGGTAATCCCCTGCCTGCTCAATGGCCAGCAGATCCGAGGGGCTTTCAACCACACACAGGGTGCCGGTGCGGCGTTCCGGTTTTTCACAGAGCTGGCAGGTTTCGGTGTCTGAAAAATTCTGACAACTGGCGCAACGGCGCACGCCGTCCATCGCCTGGCTCAGCGCCGAAGCCAGCCGGGTACCTCCCGAGCGGCCCCGCTCCAGAAGGTGAAACGCCATACGTTGGGCGGTTTTCTGCCCCACTCCCGGTAAACACCGCAGAGACTCAACTAATTCATCTACCAGAGGGCTGAACGCCATGAACACTCCTAAAACCTGGTAACAGCGGGAAATCTGCCAGCCCGGATCAGAACGGCATCTTGAAGCCGGACGGCATACCCATACCGGACATCAGGCCAGACATTTTGTCTTTCTGATTGGCTTCGACCCGCCGAACCGCATCGTTAACAGCAGCCGCCAGCAAATCCTCCAGAATCTCCTTGTCTTCAGTAAGCAGGGTTGGGTCGATCTCAACCTTTTTTACATCGTGACGGCCATTCATGGTGACTTTCACCAGCCCGGCACCGGACTCACCGGTAACCTCTGCCTTGGCAATTTCCTCCTGGGCCTTCTGCATCTGCTCCTGCATCTGCTGAGCCTTTTTCATCAAATCGCCCATGTTGTTCATCATCGGCTTATCTCCTGCTTGTTTCTGCAGGACGAATGGTTTCCTCAACCACCCGCCCATCAAATCGCTCTACAATGCTCTGGACCAGAGGGTCCTGACGAATTGCAGCTTCTGCGGCTTTCTGCAGGGCAATACGCTGGCGCTCTTCGTAAGCAGCCGGCGTATGAGGCCCCGGATTGCCCTGCTCTATCTTTAATTGAGTGGCGTCGCCAAAGGCCAATCTCAAGGCGGCCAGGATTTTTTCTTCGTGGCGCGAGTTCAGCAACCGGGAGTGACCCTCGTCGAGGGTCAGCACGATGGTCTGTCCGTCCCTTGCCATTGCGCTGTAACTGGCAAGGTTGCCCGGCATACCCGTAATTTCCAGCGTACGATAATCCCGCTCCCAGACAAATCCGGAGGCATTAACCGGCCCCGCCGACGGCACTGGTTCCGCCTCGGGCACCACGCCCGAACCGGTCTCAGGCTCCGGCTCAGGCTCGGGCTCGACCACAGACTCAGGCCTGGAGTCGGGTACAGATTCCGGCTCGGGCTCGTCTTCCCAGGGCGGTATGTCCATCGGCGGGGGCTCTGGCACCATACGATGCTCTGGTACCGGTTCTGGCACCGGTTCTGGTCCTGGCTCTGGCGGCGCCAAAGGCGCGGGGTCAGGCTCCGGTTCGGTATGGCCTGCCGGCTCACGGCTACCTGAGGCAATCGCCGGTGGTGCCCGTCGTTCTGCCCCCGGGCGGAACGCCAGCATCCGCAGCATGGTCATCTCGAAGCCCATTCGGGCGTCCGGGGTAACCGTGAGGTCTTTACGGCCCATAAGTGCCGTCTGATAAAACAGCTGGGCGTCTTCTGCACTGAGTTGTCGCGCCAGCGCCTGAACCTGAGCGGCATCGCCCAGAGAGTTATCAGCGCTGCCCGGTACTACCTGTTCCATGGTTACCCGATGGAACAGAGACAACAGGTCGGCAAGAATCACGCCGTAGTCGGGAGCAAATTCCGAAATCCTGCTGACCTCAGCCAGCAATCCCGGGCCATCCCGGGCCACCAGCGCTGCCACCATGCGCTCGATATCCCGCTGGTCTATGGTGCCCAGCATACTGCTGACATCACCCGCCGCCAGGTTCTGGTTACCGAAGGCAATGGCCTGGTCCGTCAGGCTCAGGGCATCGCGCATACTGCCGTCCGCAGCCCGGGCCAACAGCCACAAAGCCGGTTCCTCAAAAGGAATTTTCTCTTCGGTGAGCACGTGCCTGAGGTGGCCAACGATATGCTCTGGCGTCATGCGCTTGAGGTTGAACTGCAGGCAGCGCGACAGCACCGTGACCGGAAGCTTTTGCGGATCGGTGGTAGCCAGCAGGAATTTGACGTGCTCGGGGGGTTCTTCCAGTGTTTTCAGAAAGGCGTTGAAGGACTGGTTTGTCAGCATGTGTACTTCGTCGATGAGGTACACCTTGAAACGGCCACGGGTAGGAGCGTACTGGACGTTATCCGTCAGCTCGCGCATGTCGTCTACGCCCGTGCGCGAAGCGGCGTCGATTTCGATCAGGTCAACAAACCGGTTTTCCAGGATCTCCTTACAGCTATCACACTCACCACAGGGGTTGGGGGTTATGCCGGTCTCGCAATTAAGGCAACGCGCCAGCAACCGGCCAATCGTTGTCTTACCTACCCCCCGGGTACCGGTAAACAGATAGGCATGGTGCAGGCGCTGGTGCTCCAGCGCGTGTATCAGCGCCTGCAATACATGCTCCTGCCCGACCATGTCGTTAAACGTACGGGGGCGCCATTTTCGGGCTAAAACCTGATAGCTCATGATCCGTCGACTACTGTGAAAAATGCCCTTAACTCTAGCACGGACCTGCTCTTAGAAGAAGGACAACCTTGTCAGGAACCGCCGCCCGGGCTACGGTCCAGCGCACGGATTCGCCGGCGTTCGTGCTCCTCGGAAAACATCCTCTTACGCAGATCTTCAAGCGCGGCCTGACGGTCTTCCGAGGCAAGGCCCGGGTTATTCTCAAGGGCATTTTTTTCTTGCCGGTACTGAGCAACCCGAGCCTGCCATTGATCACGCTCATGATCCAGGCGCGCCAGCCGCCCGGTCGCTTCCGGCCCATAGGCCCTGAGCCGGAGCTGGTGTACCTCTGCTTCTGAAGCACCCTGTTCTCTCAATGCCTGCACCTGTTTCGAGGTTTCCACCACCGTCTGCGACTGCTGCCGGTACTTAACCGAGTAATCGGGGAGCAGCTGATCGAGCTGTGCCAGTGCACGCTGACGCTCCTGAGCAGAAAGATGGGAATCGTGCAGAATCACCTGGCGGTCGAGCAGAACCTGCAAACGCAGCTCTTCCTCGCCGAAAAAACCCTCGGCGACGTCGGGCCCCAGATGTTTTCGACGCAAATCGCGAAGGTCCTGCAACACCTTGCGCAGATCTTCTACGCTGCTGTGTTGCATACCGGCGTACATCTCGGCGGCTTCCTGATAAGCCAGGTAATTATCCAGGATCGTCAATACCTCAGCCTGAATAGCAGCCGGCAATCCTTGTGCCTGCAGCTCCGCGCCAATCCGGGCTTTCAGAGCCTCATACCGGGAGGGGCCACCGGTAAGGCCAATATAGAAATCCAGAAAGTTCCTTAACTGCTGATCCAGTACCAGATTGCCATTGATATCCACCTGCACCAGACCATCCACATCAATATCGGCCACCCGATCATCTCTGGGCAGCGGCGCCTGAACGGCCGGTGGCACCTGCTCCGCATCGGTTGTACCGGGTAGTTGCGTAGTAACGTTCGATTGCGGCCGATTGACGGCCCCGCCGATGGAGCCGGCCTGAGTGGCAGATTCATTGCCTGGGCTCAGCCACCAGCCCACGATGCCGGCTACGGCCAGCAGTCCGATCAGATAAACAAGACGCCTGGGGGTCATGATATACCTCCGTGGCGGGCCACGAGGCCCGCCTTCGGTCATCAGCCAGAATCAAAGACCGAGGTTTTTCAGCCGGTTGGCCTGCTGTCGGTAGAGTTGAACCGGGCTGGTCACAAACGGCCCCACCAGTCCGAGCACCTGATTGATTTCATCCAGATGGTTGTGGCGGTAATCCAGGCCAATCACCTTACCCAGTTTCATGGCGCAAACCTGTACCATGCCATCCGAGGGCTCATCGATGGTGGTCGCCAGAATGCCCATCAGTGCATCACTCGGATCAAGCGGATTGGTAACCACCTTGGCACCACCCCAGGAGTAGTAGCGGATGCCATTATCAACCTCGGCACCATCGTTACCACAGTAGGTGGAAGGTACCCCGGCGGGGAACTCGGCATTAAAGGCAATACCGCCAGCGGTACTCAGCGAAGCCACCGCAGCGCCTGTATCCTGAGGCAAGCCACCGCCATCGCTGACGGTATCCAGCAGGCCAAAGAACCAGTTTCCGATGCTATCCAGAGCCCCGTTATCGAAACTGTCGGCCAGCTTGGTGCCCCAGTTTGTTCCCCCCACACTGGACACCGACGCAACCAGATCCGGACGTATACCCGCTACGTAGCGTGCCGTAGGCGACCCGTGACTATGGCCAATGATGTGGACCTTCTCAGCGCCGGTGACCGCCACATACTCTTCAATCTGGGCCAGCAATTGCTCGCCCCGGACTTCAGTCGAGTTAGCAGCGGACATTTGTGGCACAAACACCTCTGCGCCGCCCTTGGCCAGGTCATCAGGTATACCGTTGAAGTAGTCAATCAACCCGAAAAGCTGGTTGAAACCGGAGAAGCCGTGCACCAGCACGATCGGATGACGGGTTTCGGTGTAGGTATCCTGCTTGCCAAACCACCAGGCAGCAGCGGGTTGTGCCGTCAGACCAGCAATTAACGCACCGGCGACCACACATCCTTTGATTTTCGCTTGTTTCATGTCGTTTCCCTTCTTGTGGTTGTTGTCACGGTAACCGCGCAATACCGCCGAGAAACCAGAATGCCAAAAACGACACGCAAAGAGACTTGGCCAAGGGGGCCAGACAACTGGAAAGGGGGGATCAGATCACAAAACGGGGGAAATTTGGGGGTGACCCCACCAGCGATCCTCCGGCACACATATCCACCGCTGCGGCTGCTCCCTTCCGGGCCTGACCGGGTTCACGGTTTCATGTTGCGAAGGCACCAATGGGGCCACCATAACGGCTGTCCGGGACATTTATCCCGAAAGCGGCGCGAATAGTAGCAGAAGAGTTCTGTAACTACAACGACCTACAGGGGCAATGGCACCTCATCCTGCCGGAACCAGCAGGCGATGCTGTATCGGGTGCGCCTGGCCGGCAGAACCTCATGGGGGACCTCCTCACTCAGAAACAAGACGGCACGCCCTGCTTCCGGCCGGACCTGGCCGATCGCCTGTTCCTTATCCTCCGGACTGAACACCCGCAGTTCGCCTCCGTCTTCCAGGCCCCAGCTTTCATTCAGATACAGCACCAGGCTGACCATCCGGGACGAGCGCCCCCGGAAACTGTCCAGATGGCGTTTATAGAAATCGCCGGCGTTGTACGTGGCGTAATGTGCCTCAAACCGTTTCAGACCAAGATACAAGCGCTGGTTGAGGCCCGTCCGGATCTGTTCAAAACAGTCGAACAACAAGCTCTGCGCCTCACTGTACCCGTCCAGCCAGGCGATCTTGTCACGCCGCACACGGCGGTCCCGCACCAGATCGGCTCCCCGGCCAACCCCCGCCCTTTTCATCGCGTCGGTACGGTCAAGAATGATCACTTCGTTATAGAGTGCGTCCAGCAGGCCAGCCGGGAGACGGGAGGTCAGATCAATCTCCATCCAGGCACTCTCGCTCAGACCATCAGCCAGCCTGTCAAGCCACTGATGATCGATGTCGAGGCCTGGATCTTCCGTGGCAACCGAACTCGCCCGCTCCTCCCCCACCACCCGGTCAACCTCATCCAGCACCTGGCCCAGTGCCGGATTCGGAAAGGGAATGATGTTAATCTGATCAGAATCAGAACTCATAGAAAGGATCTCCGCCCTTGCCAGTGCCCGGCCAGCATCGGACTCGCCAGCGCACGGCATTTAAATTAATCTTGAGGAAACTATACACTGACGGACGAGCGTTTTTATCATGGCCGATAGCAACCACCCACAGCCAATCTCGGTACCCCCGGGCCAGTGGTCATTCGCCCGCTGGAAAACCATCGGGCAGCTGGAAGCACTGGAGATACATCATCCGCTTTTCTCTGCCACGATTTTCCTTCAGGGCGCTCATCTCACCCATTTCTCCGCGGGCGGAGACCCTAACTGGCTGTGGCTGAGCGACACCGCCCGTTTTGAACCAGGCCGGGCGATCCGGGGTGGCATTCCTGTGTGCTGGCCGTGGTTTGGTGACCCCGGCAGCAACCCTCCGGAAATCCGAAAACGCATCCGCACCCCAACTGCCCATGGGTTTGCCCGCACCGCGCTATGGCACCTGGAAGATATCCGGGAAAGCGCCCATAAAGTGGAGGTAAGCCTGTCCCTGAATGCTAACGAAGACTTTTGCAGCCAATGGGATGGCCATGCTCTGGCCCTGATCACTTTCAGGTTTTCTGTCACTGGCTGCCAGATAGCACTTACCACAACCAATCTCGGTACTGCGCCACTGGCTCTCAGCCAGGCGTTGCACACCTATCTGCCTACCTCCGATATCCAGCGCACCCGCCTGCTCGGCCTGGAAGGCAGCCAGTACCTGGATACCCTGCAGGAGTGGCGGAGCTTTACACAGGACGGGGCGGTCTGCTTTCATGGAGAAACAGACCGCATCTACGAGTCGGCCGGCTCGCTCGTTCTGGTAACGCCGGCAGAAAAACGCAGACTGACATCCGTTGGTAGTGATTCTACGATAGTCTGGAACCCGGGCGCGGAAAAATCCGTGCGCCTGTCTGATTTCCCACACACTGGCTGGCAAAAAATGGTGTGTGTCGAAACGGCCAATGCCGCCACCGATTACCGGGTGTTAAATGAGGCTCAGTGCCACACGCTGGGTGTTGTGGTAGGTCGCGGCTAAATGCCGGAGTTTCTGGTTTATTGAGGGAGCGGGCATGAGCCTGGCATCTTTTCTGAAATCCCGACTGGTTCCTGCTGAACTGGAAGAGCAGCTGAACCGTATCCAAAAACCCATCGGCAGCCTGGGTTACGACCCCTGGGGCTTTAATACAGACACCCTCAAGATAGGCTTTACCCTCACCCGCCCAGTTTACGAAAAATATTTTCGCACAGAAGCCTCAGGTGTCGAAAAAGTGCCTTCGGAAGGTCCGGTACTGCTGATTGCAAACCATTCGGGACAACTCCCCCTGGACGGACTCCTGATCGGTTACGCCCTGGCATCACGTCCGGAAAAGCCCCGGGTACCCAGAGCCATGATCGAACGCTTTCTTCCTACCGTGCCCTGGCTGGGTAACTGGCTGAACGACCTGGGTGCGGCACTGGGAGACCCGGTTAACTGTGCCAAAATGCTGGAGAACGATGAGGCGGTGATAGTGTTCCCTGAAGGCGTACGTGGATCGGGAAAGCTGTATAAAGACCGCTATCAGCTCCAGCGCTTTGGCAGCGGCTTTATGCACCTTGCAATGAAATACAACACCCCTATCGTGCCGGTTGGCGTGGTGGGCTGTGAAGAATCGATTCCTGCCATCGCCAACATCAAACCCCTGGCCAAACTGCTGGGTGTACCCTACATACCCGTCGCGCTCCCGGTGGTGTTCCCGGTAAAAGTGCGGCTTAATTTTGGCGAACCGATGTACTTCGATAATCGCGAGGCTTCGCAAGAGGAGCTTACGGAACGCGTAGAAGCGGTCAAGACAGAAATCCGCAAGCTCATCGAAAAGGGCCTGCAGGAGCGGGAGGGGTTGTTCTGATGTCAACCCAGAGCAGACCCCGGTTGCTGATCACCGGGGCAGGCGGCGCCCTGAGCCAGCAGGTAATTACCCGCCTCAAACGCAGCTGCGACATTGTGGCCATCGACTTCCGCCAGCAGGTGTACCTCGGAGACGACATCCCGAGCTACTGCATCGACCTGAACAACCGGAGTTTTGAAGACCTGTTCCGACGTTATCGCTTCGACGGCATCATTCACCTCGGGCGACTGAGAACCAGCGAACTAACCCGCATGCGCCGCTATAACGCCAATGTGCTTGGCACCCAGAAACTGCTCGACTTTGCGCACAAATACCAGGTAAAACGCGTGATCATCCTGTCCACGTTTCATGTCTACGGTGCCATGGCGTATAACCCGGCGCTGATCGACGAAGAGGCGCCCCTTAAAAGCGCCGGCCTGAGCGCAGATCTTATCGACTCGGTAGAACTGGAGAACCTGGCCAATATCTATCTCTGGCGCTATCCGGAGCTGAACATTACCGTCCTGCGACCTTGCAATATTGTCGGGCCGGGAGTGCGGAACACCATCAGCTCCCTGCTCTCCAGCGAACGTGCGCCGGTACTGGCAGGGTTTTCACCCATGATGCAGTTCATTCACATTGACGACATGGCCGATGCCATTGTGCTGACCTGGCAAAAACCGGTAAAAGGGGTATTCAACGTAGCGCCCCACGACTGGGTCCCCTACCAGCAAGCCCTGAAAATATGCGGCTGCAAGCGCATCCCCATCATCTCAATACCACCTGCCGTACCGAAAGCGATTGCGCGTCTGCTCAACCTCAAGAGCTTTCCGCATTATCTCATGGCATTTTTCAAGTATCCGGTGATCATCGACGGACGGACATTTGCGAAGGAGTTCGGCTTTACACCCAAGCGTTCGCTGAAAGAAATTTTCCGTTATTATCGCAGCAATAAACGACCAGTATAGCCGCGGAAAGGAATTTTCCGGCTCAGAATAGACGACAGGCTGTAAGACCGTCTATTCTGTACAAAATAAGTACAGAACCACGGTTCAAGGAATGACCGTATGCTTAAGGATTTCAGCCTGATCAGCTATGGCTCGGCCGCAGCAGTTTTTGCGGTACTGGCCATCTTTATTGCCACCCGATACCTGCGCAGGGATATTGATCGCGCGCTGTTTCTGGCGGCTCTTACCACCAGCCTTTGGGCGGGTGCCCTAGTGGCTCAGGAGATCTGGGGCCAGCCCGGCTTTCTGGCCCGCTATCTGCTTGAACTTCTCCGGGACACCACCTGGATTCTCCTGCTGTTCGCCATGTTACGTGCGGCGTTACGTCAGGGGCGGCTGGCCGGCCAGCTCAAACGGTTTCTCGGCACGGCCGCCGTCATCCTCCTTGCTACCCTGCTTACGCTGGGTACCGTCGAATTCCTCTTCGACCTGCGCGTGGTTAGCGGTAAGACCATGCTGGTAGGCCAGATTGCCCTGACCCTGCTGGGGTTGTGTCTGGTGGAGCAGATCTGGCGCAACTCCCCGGCATTTGGCCGCTCCAGCATGAAGTACCTGTGCATCGGGATCGCCACCCTGTTCGCCTTCGACTTCTTCATGTACGCCGACGCGCTACTCTTTGGCAAACTCTCGCAATCCTTCTGGAGCGCCCGGGGATTTGTGAACGCCGCACTGATGCCACTGTTTGCAATTAATGTGATCAACACGCGCAAACAACCGGTTGATTTCCAACTCTCCCGGGCGGCCGTATTCCACGCCAGCACCCTTTTATTTGCCGCCATTTACCTGCTGGTTCTGGCGATGGGTGGTTACTACGTCCGTGCGATGGGCGGCCAGTGGGGAGAGGCGCTTCAGGTACTGTTTATTACCGTATCACTGGCATTCCTCATGACCCTGCTGCTGTCCCGGCGGGTACGGGCACGGCTGATGGTCTTTATCAGCCAGCACTTCTTTGACTACAAATACGACTACCGCGAAGAATGGCTGAAAATGACGCGGGAACTGGCCGACCTTAATAATGAGCCTCCGCTGCCGGAGCGGGTGATCCGAATCCTGGCAAGCCTGGTAGAAAGCAACGCCGGCGCCATCTGGATCAAGGGGGACCAGGGCGACTACCTGCTGAAAACCAGCGTCAACGTGACAACCCCAAAGTACACCCTGATCGATCACGACAGCGACCTGGTGCGCTTTTTTGAGGATCAGGAATGGATCATCAATCTCCGGGAGTATCAGCTGGACCCGCTCAGGTACAACCTGCTGGAATTGCCGGACTGCATCCAGCACACCCCGGATGCCTGGCTGCTCATCCCGCTGTACCTTGATAACGACCTGTACGGTATCGCACTGATTGGCAAACCCTACGCCCAGGTTGAACTTAACTGGGAAAACTTCGACCTGATCAAGGTAGTGGCCCGGCAGGGATGTAATCTTCTCGCCCAGACCGACGCCCAGACCAGGCTCTCCCGGGCGATGCAGTTTGAGGCCGTCAACAGAGCCACGGCGTTTATGGTGCACGACCTCAAAACGCTCATCGCGCAACTGTCCCTGTTAGTGACCAACGCGCCAAAACACCGCGATAACCCCGCGTTCATCGACGACATGATCGCGACCACTGATCATGCCGTCCGTAAAATGACGAATCTGGTGGACCACATCCGCAAGCCCGGTACCACCATGGACTCCGGCCCGCCTACAACTGTTAACCTGACCGCCCTGCTCGAAGACCTCATCGAACACCACAGCCGACGCAGCCCGCCACCGATCCTGCTTGGGAACCCGCCGGCCATTCTGGTGAGCGCCGATTACGAGCAGTTGCGCAATGTGCTCGGCCACCTGATCCAGAATGCTCAGGACGCGACCCCGGCCGACGGCGAAGTCACCGTGACGCTAAAACCGGCGCCCGGCTCTGTGGTTCTGTTCGTTCAGGACACCGGTTGCGGCATGACCGAAGAGTTTATCCGCACTCACCTTTTCAAACCCTTCTCCAGCACCAAGGGGCTGGCCGGCATGGGCATTGGTGTTTATCAGGCGCAGGAGTACATCCAGGACCTGGGCGGCACTATCGATGTCACCAGCGAGCCCGAGGTCGGGTCTTGTTTTTCCATCCGCCTGCCCCTGGCCACCCTCACTCCGGCCAGCGCTCAAGCTGCGTCCCCGGCCGCAGATACGCCACCGGGACAGCCGCAGAAATTCGCCAACCTGTAGGGGCACGTCCGGGCTTTCCGACTTAATTTGTTGCATAACGTGGATATTAAGTTAAGAATTGTAACGAGAGATTAATGAACCAGTGACAGGTTCAAAAAATGATAACAAGGGATTGGTAGCGGCTGTGAAGCGACTCCTGTTAGTAGAGGATGACCCTGGTTTACAAAGCCAGATGCGCTGGTGCTTCAGTGACCAGATTGAGGTGTCGGTCGCGAGCGACAGAAACAGCGCACTCGCGGCGCTTCGTCGGTTCGAACCTCAGGTTGTCACCCTGGATCTGGGCCTTCCCCCCGATGCCGGCGGTGCCACTGAAGGGTTTGCCCTGCTGGACGACATTCTCCGCCTTGCCCCGATGACCAAAGTGATTGTTGTGACGGGGCGTGAAGACAAAGAAAATGCGGTGAAAGCAATCGGCCTGGGCGCATCAGACTTTTACCAGAAGCCGGTAGACGCAGACATTCTTACCTTTGTGGTCAACCGGGCTTTCCGCCTGGCTGAGCTTGAGCGCGAAAACCGTGAGCTCAGCAGTCACAGCCACGGGCCGGCGATTAAAGGCATCATTGCCAGCAGCCCGCAGATGATGACCATCTGCCGCACGGTCGAAAAAGTGGCTCCTACCGATGTTACCACCCTGATTACCGGCGAAACCGGCACCGGCAAGGAATTGTTAGCCAGGGCCCTGCACGATCTCAGCCACCGCGCCGACAAACCATTTGCCGCCATTAACTGCGCCGCCATACCGGAGAACCTGCTCGAGAGCGAACTGTTTGGCTTTGAGAAGGGTTCCTTTACCGGTGCTGTCCAGTCCAAGAAAGGCAAGATCGAAAGCGCAAACGGCGGCACCCTGTTTCTGGATGAGATCGGTGACATGCCAATGTCGCTGCAAGCCAAGCTTCTCCGCTTCCTTCAGGAGCGGATGGTGGACCGCGTGGGCGCTGTCAAACCGATTCCTGTGGATCTTCGGGTTGTCTGTGCCACCCATCGCAACGTAACGGAGCTGATCGCCGAGGGCAGCTTCCGCGAAGACCTTTATTACCGAATCAGCGAAATCACTCTGGAATTACCGGCCGTTAGAGACCGCGAAGGCGACGCCCTGGTGATTGCCCAATCACTGCTGCAGACTCTGAGCAAACAGCTCGACCGCCAGAACCTGTCCTTCTCTGAAGATGCGGTTGCTGCGATTACCAATTATGGCTGGCCAGGCAACGTTCGGGAAATGATCAACAAAGTCAAACGCGCCATCATCATGGCCGATGGTAAACGGGTGAGCGCGGCAGACCTCGAACTGGCAACCAGCGAGGCCGAGACCAGCAACCACCTCAACCTCAGGCAGGTGCGGGAGCAGGCCGAAAAACAGGCAATTCTAAGAGCTTTGCACTGCACCTCATTTAACATGTCGCAGGCCTCCCGCCTGCTCGGGATCACCCGACCAACCCTGTATAACCTGACAGACAAATACCGGATTGATACCTCGGCAGAGTCACCCTCGCCCTGAATACTCACCCTGGTGCCACTACGTTTTCAAGGAGCAGATGCCTTGCGTACAACAACAATCAAACCGAAAAAACTCAGGCTAAGCAGCCTGCTACTGGCGGGCTCACTGCTGTTACCGGTGCCCTTCCTGGCTGGCTGTAACAATAACACCACCTCAACGGAAGCCACCTCGCACATTACCCGGGCCGAAACCTATACAGAACAGGGACAGTACCGATCGGCACTGCTGGAAGTGCGCAACGCACTGCAGGCCGAACCGGACAACGTTAACCACATGGCTCACCTGGCCGAACTGTACCTTCGCATAGGGGCCGCCAGACAAGCCTCCGAGCTGCTCGAACCCTGGCTGGAGGACCATCCACAGCAGGCTGCCCTCCCCCTTGCCCAGGCCTACGCAGACCAGGGAAAACATCTCTCAGCCTCAGAAACTCTGGCAAAGTTTCAGGCTGAAACCCCGGAGCAAGAACTTCGTGCATCGGTGATTCGCGCTGAAATCCTGCGAATCTCAGGAGAACAAACCGAAGCTTTGGCCATCCTGCGCGGCTTGCTGGAAAGCCAGCCATCCAACCCGGAGGTCGTTACCGGCCTGCTCAAGACTCAGCTGAACCTTAACCAGGCACCCCAGGCCGTACGCACGGCCGATGAATGGATGGAACGCAATCAGCCCGACCCGCAGGTGCAGTACTGGAAAGGTATGGCGCAGTACCGTCAGAACGATCTGGACGGCGCCGTTGCCACCCTCACAGATGCCGCCGGCAACCTGCCAACGGCCGATATGTTTCTTCCTCTGCGACGTCAGGTAATTACCGCATTGTCGCGGGTACTCACCGAGCAGGGCAAGACCGTTGAGGCACAGGTCTATAACAGGATCCTTGCCGAGAACCAGAACACCGATACCAAGGAGCAAGGGGCGGCCGCGGTTACCGCCATCCGCGAAGGCAATCTTGATGATGCCAAAACCATTCTCCGGGACATGCTCAAACTCGACCCGGAAAACCAGCAGGCAGCCCTGATGCTGGGTGCTCTCGAAACCAGCTCAGGCGACCTTGATGAAGGTGCCCGCCTGCTGACAGAGAACCTTGACCCCGAGATCACGCCCACTCCCTTTTTGCGGGCGGCGGCCATGGCCCAGATCGACCAGGGGCATCGTGAAGAAGCTCTGGCAACGCTGGAACGCGCCATGCAGGCGAGACCCGATGACAACGAAATTACCGCCATGCACGGCATTCTCGCCCTCACCCTTCCTGGCCGGCAACACGAAGGTGTCGCCAGCCTCAGCAAAGCCATCGGCAATGAACCACAGCGCACCCGGTTACGTCTCGCCCTGGCTCAATACTACCTGGATACCGGTGAAACCGAGCAGGCTCTGGGCCAGTTGAGGATGGCATTTGCGGTACAGCCGGAAGACTGGCATGCCACAGGCACCTACATGAACCTGCTGCTGGCAGAAGGGGAAGACACCGAAGCCAAAGAGCTTCGGGATTCCCTGCTCAATGGCTATGGCGATATGCCAGAAGCCGTGCTGATCGCCAGTCTTGCCGACAGCCGCCTTGGCAACACCGGCCAGGCCATGGAGCAATTGCAGAAGCTCACCCGGGACAACCCCGAACTCGCACAACCGCGCCTGGCTCTGGCTGCCCTGCTGGCTCAGTCCGGAGATCGTGAGCAGGCTGTCAATGAACTGCTTACCGTAGCCCGGCAAAACCCGGAACAGATGCAACCACTGCAACAGGCGCTACGCCTTTATGCTAACGACCACTCAACGGAGCAGGTTTTGCAGTGGCTGGACAGCCTGGCGCAAGACAACCCTGCCCTGGCACAGAATGCCAATGTGCTGTCGGCGCTGATCCATATCGGTAACCGCCAACCTGCCCAGGGCCGCCGGCTCCTCACCAAATGGCAGGGTTCGGACTCTCCGGCGGTTCGCCAGGCCTTCGGGCAGCTGTTGTTGGCCGAAACACGCGCTGCCGTACAGGCCGAAAATTATCCCGAAGCCCGTGCCAAAGCCGCCGAAGCCACAGCGTTAGCCCCCGACAATATGGGATTTGCGCTGTTGTCTGTGGGGGTATCCCAGGCTCAGGGTAACTTCGATCAGGCCCTGCAAGAGCTGGACGCCATAGAGCAGAACCTGGGAACCAACGCCAGCCTCGTGCTGGCCCGCGCCTCCGTTCTGGAATCTCAGAGTGATGCCGATGCTGCCTGGAATTACCTGTACCAGGAATGGGACCAACACCGCGATCCGACGCTCCTGCCAACGTTACTGCACATGGCAGACACCCAGAGCAATGAGACCCGCGACAAGCTCACCCGCCAGTGGCTCGACCACGATCCCCAAAATGTTGCTGCCAATTATGCCCGGGCAGACTGGCTGATGAAAAACAATCAGAACAAACTCGCCAGGGAGCACTATCACTATGTTGTTGAACAGCAGCCAGACAACATCCCTGCCCTGAATAACCTGGCCTGGCTGGTCAAGGACGAAAACCCCGAAGAAGCCGTGGTGCTGGCACAACGTGCTGCCGAGAAGGCGCCCGAAAACCCGGCTGTTCTGGATACCTATGGCTGGGTTCTGCATCTGGCAGGCCAGCATCAGCAAGCCGTGGCCACACTTGAAAAGGCGCTGGCCCTGGCGCCTGACAATGAGGAAATCACGCTGCATCTGGACACCGCCAGGAAGGCACTGTAAGAAAACCTGACAGCACTTGCGGTCTCCAGACACACCAGGCAGGGCCGGATTACCCCATTGTAACGGCCCCGCCATACTTCCTGTCGAAATCCTTTACAGCGCTCGCCAAAAGCTTCCGGAAAGCTATTTAAGATCAGCAGGTTATACACTTGGCACGATAATCGCTTTATTTAAGAGCGACAGGCCGGGTTTTCCTGGTCGGGCCAAACCACTTGTGAAGGTGGGACGGAAAGCCAAGGATCTCCGGGCAGTACTCAGGAGACAGCCTGGTTGCAAAGCAAGCTACAGGGACTTAGTGCTTAACAACCGGAGAAATCCAATGACTATAAAAATGCTCGTTTCAAGTATTGCTCTGGCAGGCTTCGCGTTCAGCGCTCATGCCGTGCCAGTGAACGTGTCCGAAAGCAACGGCGAACGTTCTCTGCAGACAATCATTGCAGAAGATGTAATTGCCACGGGTCACACAACAACGCTAGACGTTAATACCGATCAGGTTTCGCCTTCAGATCTGTGGAAGAACTCCGATAGCGGATTATCGCCAACCCGCTACGTTGCGTCGATCGCCGGCCTGTCGGGGTCCACGACCTTCGGGATCTACGATCCGAACGATATCACCAACACCTATACCATCTTTGATGGCGCTGTTGATGGGCCAGGCGCTGGAGAAACGTTCGGTCTGGACTCTAACGGAGATGTCTATTCCGGCTTCGGTACCAATACCGGCATTACGTTCAGCAGCACCACGTTCGGGTTCTTTATCAACGCCGGCGGCCAGATGATCTACTCACAGAATGATCTGAACGCCGGTAGTGCGTTGACCGACCAGCAACACATGGTCGCGTATCAGGGCCAGGGCGACACCATCGACCTTCCGGGCTTTGGCGGCGTCACCACCTGGACACAGGGCGGATGGCTGCTGGCGTGGGAAGATGATATGTCCTCAACATCTGACTACGACTTCAACGATCTCGTGATCTTTATCGAGTCTGCGATTCCAGTACCTGAGCCTGGCACCCTGGCTCTGCTGGGCCTCGGCCTTGCCGGTCTCGGCGCAGCACGTCGTCGCCAGAAAGCCTGACCCTGCGTGTTGTGAGATAAGCCAGCTTCGGCTGGCTTTTTTTGTATGGGCCTGAGTGTTATGTCGTGCAAAACAACGGTATTCTGACGCTGTAACAATACCGACGGACTCGTGATGTTGATGTTAAGGAAGACAGTAGATAATCTGCCCCACTCCCTGCCCTACCTGTTTGTTACGGCAATCAGCGTTGCGTTGTTCTACCCAACCTGGGGGCGACTGGCCTCTGCCTGGCTCCAGTTTGAACAAGTGCTGGCTCACGGCCTGGCGACGGCGGTTATCTATCTGTGCCTGATTCTGGCGCACCCGCCCAAACCCCTTACCGCATCGGCTGCGGGCCGTAGCTGGAAAGGTGCCGGGGCACTTGTGCTTATTCTGTCCACTCTGGCCTGGATGATCCTGGAACTGGTCCGGATCGATACCCTGAGTTACCTCATGCTCCCAGTCGGCTTACTGGCGGTGAGCTGGACCTTGCTCGGCCTGCAGCAGACCTTACGGTTACTGCCCTACGTTATCCTCCTCGCATTATCACTGCCGATCTGGGCAGACTTTGTACCCGCACTCGTTGCCCTGGCCAGTGCTGTCGTCACCAACTGGGTACGCATTTTTGGCATGACGGCCCTGATTGAAGGGAACAGCATTACACTACCCTACGGCCGCCTGATTATTGCAGACGGCTGCTCCGGTATCCGGTACTTTGCAATATCCATCCTCCTAGCCGCCCTGATGTCCATTCTCAATGACTATCGCTGGCGTGGCTGGCTGATGTTCCTGGCCGTGGCCACCATGCTCGGGCTCATCGCCAACTGGGTGCGTATTTTTCTCCTCGTACTCATCGGCTACCAGACCGAAATGCAAAGCGACCTGCTGACGGATCATGAACTACTGGGCTGGGTGGTGTATGGCGCTTTTATTCTCCCCGCGCTCTACTTTGCGCCGGTAAACCGTCGCTCAGGGGCCGCACCGAAGACGCCTGCTCCCATTCCCCGCTGGGGATTTGCCGCTATTATCGTTGCGTTTCTGGCGGGCCCTTTTGCCATCAGCGCAGTACAGGTCTCGGCCAAAGAGAGCAACGCCTGGGTACCGGCCCAGACTGGCCTTGCTCCCGCTGCATCCACCCAGCTACCCATTCAGTTACGGCTGCCGGACTCCCTTGTCCACTCGGCCTGGACGACACCCGATGCCGTATGGATATCCATAGCTCAAAGCCAGAGATCAGAAAATACGGATCACAAACTCGTCCCCTATTTACGGCCCACCATCAACCCGGAAGAGTGGCGACTCCAGGAAGCCCAGGGCAACGTAAGCGTTTACCAGCACCGCACCGGAAGGCAGCGGGTAGCGGCGTCCCAATGGTACCAGGTGGGGCATCATACAGCCGGGTCGTACCGGGATGCCAAGCTGATGCAGATCCCCGCCACACTGGCCGGTGCCAGCCGGTTTGCGCTGGTTTCAATTCTCAGTGAATGCCAGCCAAGACACTGCGACCAGGCGGTTGAAAAGGTCGCCGCGGCACGAACACGCCTGCGCCTTAGTCAGTCGTCGCCAGAACAAGAGGCTATTAAATGAACCAGAAGTGCGTCGATATTGCCACGATAAACCCGCGCAGCACCGGCATCATTAATCACGAGGTTTATCACAAGCACACCCAGGAGCTAAGCCTGGCACAGGAAGCAAGTGAGCTGGCACGCTGCGCGGAGCTTGGCATTGCCACCGAACATGTTAAGCCAGTGCGTCTGGTCGGGTACGACGCCAACACCAACACCCTGACCACCGAGCGGGTTCATGGAACGGAGCTGTTTCATACCCTCTGGAACGCCACCTATCTGCTGGGACGCCTGCGCGGGCATCGGCTGACCAACCCTGACACCGTATTTTCAAGAATTCACGAACTTGGGCAGTGGCTGGCGCTTTATCACCAGAGCTCCAGGAGAACTGAAAGTGACAATGCCAGAGCATCCTGGCTACTGCATGCGACAGAACGGAAGATCAGGGAGATTCGCGAGGAGAGACTGCTTCCCGAAAAAACACTCGGGAAAATTGAGAGCCGGTTTCTTCCATCATTAGAGAACCTGAAAACCCCCACTTTCCTATCCGATAACGGTGGATTCACTTGCACGGTACACGGGGATTTCGTTATCTACAACGTACTAATCACTCAAGACCTGGATGTGCGTGTACTGGATTTTGGGGACACTAGAGTTTCCGGCAATATCGAAGACATTGCGCGTATGTACAGCAGCCTTTATGCGATTTCCGATACGAATCGAACCCGAAAGAACAAACTTGCCCACCTCCCTGCCCTGTTTCTAAGCGGATATGGGCTCCCCCCAAATGCGGCCGAAACAGAGTACTTCAAATGCAACATGGCCTATAATTACCTCACGCATCTGGAAGGTCAGCATTACATGCGGGACCAGCTGTCCTGGAACTCAAATATGGAAATGAGCCAGATTACCAGGGCCGGACTGCGCTGGATCAAGCGGCAGCTTTAAGCGGGTTAATAAAAAGGAATTTGTGGATATGGCAGTACCGGTTGAGATTGTCGTCAAGGAAGAATTCGGATTTGCCAGAACCGGCGAACCTGTTTCTGTCGGCATTCCGTTTGCCCTGGGCCAGTGCGCGGCTGGCACCTCATTCCAGCTGACGGACGACAACGGCAATCCGGTTTCCGCATCCTTTTCCACCTCCTGCCTGTGGCCCGACGGAAGTATCCGCTGGTTGCTTGTGGAGTTCCTTTTCAGTGTGCAGCCACACCAAACCAGAACCCTCACTCTTACCGGGCAAAGCTCAGCGCTTGCGACGGCGCCGGTCCCGATAACGCCTACCCCAGAGGGCTGGCGCATCGCGACACAGGTGGGAGATGTAACCCTTGGCACGGGCCTGCCGATGTGGGAATTTTCCGGCGCCACCTCATCCCGGAAAAGCATCGTCAGGCTTTCTGATGCAGACGAACAATCAAGCACGTTCAGGCCTGACGGCGACTGGGAAGTGGTCCACCAAAACTCCCTATATACAGAGGCTTCGCTGAAAGGCCAGTGGCTGCGGGCCGACAACAAGCCACTGATGAATTTCTGCTGCCGCTTGCGCATCTACACCGCAACCGGCCTGGCGATGGTAGAGACACAAATCCATAACCCGAACAGGGCGCGGCATGCCGGCGGCCTTTGGGACCTGGGTGATCCGGGTTCTGTTTACTTCCGTGCGTTGGAGGTGATCACCGAGACCGGATTATCCGATACCGCAACGCTCCGGCCGGATGCCCTGCACCTCCCCGAACAAACCACCACCTCAACCGTGCTCGATCTTTATCAGGATTCCTCGGGGGGTGAAAACTGGAATAGCCGCAACCACATCGATAAAAATGGAAACCTTACCGTCCGGTTCCGTGGCTACAAACTCACCTCAGACAGCACCCCGGAACAGTCAGGGCACCGCGCCAACCCTTTGCTTTCGCTGTCCGGAGCACAGGGGGCTTTGCACGTGGCGGTGCCCACCTTCTGGCAAAACTTCCCATCCGGACTGAGTTACAGAGATGGCGCGGTGAAGGTAGGGCTTTTTCCCCCCATGCTGGACAATCAGCTTTACGAGCTCCAGGGGGGCGAGCGTAAAACACTCACTCATATCATGGCTTATAACAGCAGCTCCGACCTGCGCTGGGCCTATGCCCCACTCCTCCCTCGCCTTGCACCGGAGGTATACGAGGCAACCGGCGCCTTCCCCTGGTTTAAAGCCAACGCCCCAAAAACCGAACTGGACGACCTGATCCAGTCAGGGCTCGACGGCCCCTCCAATTTTTTCGAGAAAAGAGAAGTCATCGACGAGTACGGGTGGCGCAACTTCGGCGATATATTTGCCGACCACGAATCCCTTTATCAGCCCCCGGGCGAAGCTCCGCTGATTTCCCACTACAACAACCAGTACGACGCCATTTACGGCTTCGCCCGCCAGTTCGCCCTGACCGGAGACCGGCGATGGTTTAAACTGATGGACGATCTGGCCAGGCACGTTACCGATATTGATATCTACCACACCCAGGAAGATCGGGCGGAATACAACAACGGGCTGTTTTGGCATACCGATCATTATCTGCCAGCTCACACAGCGACCCATCGCACCTTTAGCCAGCACAATGACACCAGCTCAACACCGGGACAGACCGGAGGCGGGCCAGCAGCCGAGCACTGTTACACCACCGGTCTGCTTTATCACTTCCTGATGACTGGCGATCCCGATTCCCGAAGCAGCATCCTGAACCTCGTCCGATGGATGGTAAACCTGCATGACGGCAGCCATGGCCTTCTGGCCCAGTTGCTTGTGGTAAAAAAAGAGGAAACGCCCAAGCTAAAAGCCCTGATCCGGGGTGAGCGACCCAGTAGCCATCGGTATCCGTTTACCCGTGGCACCGGCAATTATCTTGTCGCGCTGCTGGATGCAGCCATCCTTGAACCAGAGAAAGGCTGGTTGCAGAAAGCCGGACAGGTGATTCGGGAGACCATTCATCCGGCAGATGACATCGAAGCACGTAACCTGCTGGATGTGGAAATCGGCTGGTCCTATCTGATTTTGCTGGCGGCCATTTTCCGTTACGTGCGGATCAAGCAAGAAATGGATGAAACCGACGAGACTTACCATTACGCATGCCAGTCTCTGCTCCGCTACACCGCATGGATGAGATCCAACGAGCGCCCCTTCCTTCAGGACCCTGACCCTCTCGAATTCGCCAACGATACCTGGGTTGCCCAGGACATCCGTAAGGCCATGCTCATGTTCAACGCGACAGAGCTTTGTCAGGGTAAAGAAGCCGAAGCCTGTCTGGCTACAGGCCAACAATGGCTCGACCAGGCCTGCCACACTCTGAAGGCAAGCCCGGAAAAGCACTTTTCCCGGATACAGATCATACTGGCCCAGAATTACGGACCCCAGACAACAGGCTCCATAGCCGAGGCCACAACCAGCGAGGCCGGCCATTTTCTGAAGAAGCCATCAGCTCCCTTGCTGACCTGGCCACAGCTGGTCGCCCGGATTCTGCAACGCCTGGGAACCGGGTTGGCCCAATTTCGCCCCGCCCGGGAAAAAGCCTGGCTTGACGCAAGGCTAAACCGCTAATGGCCGCCCGCTCTGCCATCAAACGGACCATCAAGAACCTGTTTCTGGTTCTGATATTTCCCTTATTTGTGCTTTACTGGCTGCTCAGCCGGGGTGGGCGCAGCGATGGAACCTTTCAGTCATTCTCCCAGTTTCTGAGCCTGTTTCCGGGCAAGACCGGCGTTTACCTGCGGGCAGCCTTCTACCGCCTGGCCTGCCCCGGAACCTCCGACGACATTTCCATCGGCTTTCTGACGGTTTTTTCCCATCAGGACACCAGCATTCACCGCGGTGTGTACATTGGTCCGCAATGCAATATCGGTAAATGCACGAT
>Ga0209075_1000974_pt1 | contig 27468 bp, 30 predicted proteins | sample Stecom2011_FD_187523 | JGI IMG/M metagenome (GOLD analysis project Ga0209075, IMG submission 187523) | Agricultural soil microbial communities from Utah to study Nitrogen management - Steer compost 2011 (SPAdes) (version 2) | ecosystem: Environmental > Terrestrial > Soil > Agricultural land...
TGAGCGATTGGGTACTGCGCACCGCCTGTCGCGAGGTGCGCCAATGGATCAAGGCCGGCCACCCATTTATCCGGCTTGCCGTGAACTTTTCACCCTCACTGGTCGAACATCCCCGTTTTGTCAGCCAGATCCTCAACACGCTGAGAGAGTGCGATTTCCCCCCGGAAAACCTGGAAATCGAGCTGACTGAAAACGTGATCATGGCCGACCTGGAAGTCATCAACCAAAAGCTGAACAAGCTCTCCGAACAAGGGGTTAGCATTGCCATTGACGATTTTGGCACTGGCTACTCCTCCCTGGCCTACCTGCAAAAGTTGCCGATCCACACTCTCAAAATCGACCGCAGCTTTGTGAATGACATCAAGCACCAGGAAGATGACGCCTGTATCGTCAACGCCATTATTTCCATGGCGAAAGGGTTGCGGATGAATATTATCGCTGAAGGGGTGGAAACCGCCGCGCAAATGGAATATCTGCAGGCGCTGGGCTGTCATGAGGTTCAGGGCTACTACTTCAGCCCGGCGATCCCAGCAGGCGAGGCTTATCGGTTGTTAAATGACTATTTGGAAAACGAGGCGTTGGCCCAATAGGCGGCCACCGTTAGCCATGGCGAGTCTGAGTTGTCGGGCGCGGAAGCTTGCCGCTGCGCTGCAAATCCAGCCAATGGACGACGCCAAACAGCACCACCAGCATTTTATGCAGCTTGTGTTCAATGAGAAACTGCCCGTGGACCCGGATAAAGAGAGCCGCAACCACTGAATTGATCGCCAAGACCACGACTACCGCGGTATGCAAGATCGTATCCCAGGGCGATGGAACCAGCTTGAAAAGATTCGCCAACTCCGCCAGCCAGAACACCAACATCCCCCCTTTGACCAGGCTGAGCATCCACTTCATACCTATTAACCTTCCCGTGATTTTGTAACAAATTGTGGCAAACACTCCGATTGCGCACTCGAAATGAGTAAACTCTCATCATCGACCCAACGGAGCAATGCATGCAGGACCGAAAGAGCCTATCAGGCAAGATTACTTCATCCCAGCCATTGGCCGGCAAAATTGCCGCTGTGGTGATCCTGATACTGATCGCGGCGTTTTTCCTGTTTGCCAGACTCCCGGTAGAAATCATTGCCCAGCAGCAACAGGCACTTCGTCAGGTTGCAGCTCCCTCGATTGATCTGCACGCTCCGCTGCCGGACTTCACCCAGATTCATAATATTCCGGAACGTAAGGAAGCTTTTTTCCAGTTTCTGCTGCCTCGGATCCAACAGGCCAACCAGGAAATTCTGGAAGCGCGGGAACGCATCCTGACCCTGCGTCACCAGATCCACCAGTCCTCACTGTCTACCGAAGACGCCCTGTGGTTGGTGCTGGTGGCCGAGCATTACCGCGTACCGGCAGAAAATGGCTTCGATGGGGAGTTTTTCAACACACTACTCCGCCGGGTGGACATTATTCCGCCTTCTTTGGTGCTCGCGCAAGCCGCCACCGAGTCTGGCTGGGGGACCTCCCGGTTTGCCCGGGAGGGAAATAATCTGTTTGGCGAATATTGCTACGTTCCAGGGTGTGGCATCGTCCCCAGCCGCCGAAACCCCGGAGCCCGTCATGAAGTGGCCCGATTCAAGTCGCCTTACGACGCCCTGCTGGGGTACATGACCAATCTCAATCGCCATGACAGCTATCTTAGCTTTCGCAGACATCGGGAACAGGCGCGCCAGCAAACACACTCAATGAAGGGCGAGCGGCTGGCAGAAGGCCTGATTCGCTACTCCGAGCGAGGACAGGCCTACATCCGGCAGATCCAATCCATGATCCGCCACAACAGTCTCGCGCGGTTTGATGATCCGCAAGTAGCCGACACCTGGATCAGCCAAACCAACACTAATTAACCCCTGCTCTCTGGATTGTACCGGACTCAGGCCGCTGCCGAGCCCGGTACAATTGTTCCCTATTTTGATCTGATAAGTAGCGCCTTAAGCGCCCCTCTCGGCTCTTCCGCTGACAATTGATGAACAGTTGTGCGCCGCCTGTCATTGAGCCGTTGCAGACAAGCTTTTAGAATGGCCCCATGGATTTGAGGCCGCCCTGCACTCAAACGCCAGACCGGATATCAAGTCAAACCCAGGCCCATAAGCCCGGCGAGCCTCGAAAATCGTGTCCGCTGATCCGGTGGTCACGCAGCCCATAAAACCCAACAGGTTTGTCATCATGAACAACGACACCGAACAGTACATCACCCAATACAGCGGCGAGCGCCTTCAGCAAAAGCTCAAACGATATGGTCGCAAGGCGGGCATGGAAGTGGTTGAGAGGGCACTAACGCTCTACTATACCGCTCGAGCTCCGGAAACCCCTGTGTGGTGCAAAACAGCACTCTATGGTGCCCTGGGCTACTTCATCAGCCTGATTGATGGCATTCCGGATCTCACGCCGGTGTTGGGATATACCGACGATCTCGCGGTGATGGCAGCGGCCCTTGCCACCCTGGCAAAACATGTCACCCCTGAGATCAAAGCAAAAGCTACGGCCCAATCCAAGGCTTTATTCGGCCAAGACGCGAGCCTGGTCTACCCGGATCAATCTTCAACCCCTTAATCCAATCTCACTTTATGCCCTGACAAGGATTTTGCATTATGCTGAGTTTTTTGCCCAAGTGGCTGCGCGGTACCATCGCCATCCTGATGATTACCCTGAACACTTTGGTCCTGTTTCCCTTTGTGCTGTTGTTCGCCATTCTCAAGCTTATTATTCCGTTGGATACTTGGCGCAAGTTCTGCACGATCGTACTCATTTTTATCTGCAACACCCTCTGGATCGGGTTCAATAATCTCACCCTGCGCCTCCTACACCGCATTGAGTGGGACGTGGACGGACTCCAGGGACTTTCTCCCGAACACTGGTATCTGGTGACCTGCAATCACCAGTCCTGGGCGGATATTCCGGTCATCCAGTATGTCATGAAGCGCGAAATCCCCATGCTGAAGTTCTTTTTGAAGCAGCAGTTGATCTGGGTGCCGTTAATTGGCATTGCCTGGTGGGCGCTGGATTTCCCCTTTATGAAGCGCTACACCAAAGAGCAGATTGAGAAGAATCCAAGCCTGAGGGGCAAGGATCTGGAAACCACCCGCAAGGCCTGTGAGAAGTTCAAATACACCCCGGTAACGGTGTTCAACTTTATGGAAGGCACCCGCTTCACCCCGGAGAAACACCGCAACCAGCAGTCTCCCTATAAACACCTGTTAAAACCCAAGGCGGGCGGCGCAGCCTTTGTTCTGGGCGCCATGGGCGAACAACTGCACACGCTGCTCAACATCACCATTTACTATCCAGGCGGAGCTCACGGCTTTTGGGGATTACTGTCTGGCGAGATTGAAAAAGTTGTGGTTCGCATCGAGCCGATGGAAATCCCGCAACAGTTCCTAGGCAAGGACTATCAGGAAGATGCCCGGTTCCGGGAAGAATTCCAGCAGTGGGTCGGCGAGCTTTGGGAGCGCAAGGATCGGCTGATTGATGAGCTGGAGCAGCGCCACAAACTGGCGTCATCCCAGTTGGTACAGGACGCCGGGGTTAGCTGAAGCGGCCACGCCCATCCATGACGGCAAAGCCGTCTGTAAACATCGATCGGGCCTGCTCCACCCTCACCCCAGCCCTCTGCCTGCGCGGCCCGCCATCAAGGGAGAGGGAGTCAATTCGTCAGCTAGTGTTGCCTGTTCTCCCCAAGAACAAAACATACACGGATGATTCCCTCTCCCCTTGCGGGAGAGGGTAGGGTGAGGGGATGGCGGCAGAGCCGCCCTGAAACATGCAACGGGCTTGCTCCACCCTCACCCCGGCCCTCTGCCTGCGCGGCCCGCCATCAAGGGAGAGGGAGTTAAATCAACCGCGCCAAACAAAAAAGCCGATGGGTTTCCCCATCGGCTTTTTGATTCCAAACCAGAGTTCAGATCTTAGCGCACACCGGCCTGACGCAGCGCCGCCGGAGTAAAGTCTAACTTGGAACGCTTGGTACCGAAACGGAGTGTACCCGCCGGCTCTTCGTTGGTCAGACCCAACGCCAGGTAACGTCCAGACAGAAGATCATACAGGGTTTCCACCGACACGCGGTTCACCTTGGCATCGTAATAGTTGATGGTATGGCCTTCCGCTACACGCCACAGCTCACCGCGGCCGTCGTAGTGGTCAATTTCCGCCGCTTGCCAGGTATCCTCGTCCACATAGAACACCCGCTTGCCGTACACGTGACGCTGTCCATCCTTCAGGGTCGCTTCCACAACCCAAACCCGGTGCAGCTCATAGCGGGTCAGATCCTGATTCAGATGGCCAGGCTTCACGATATCGCTATATTTGTACTTGGTATCGGACAGCTCATAGGAGTTGTAAGGAATATAGATTTCCTTCTTGCCCAACAGCTTCCAGTTATAGCGGTCGGGGGCTCCGTTGAACATATCGAAGTTGTCACTGGTACGCATGCCGTCTGCCGCGGTACCCGGGCCATCGTAGGCAACCTGGGGCGCACGGCGTACGCGACGCTGACCTGAGTTATAAATCCAGGCCATCCGCGGCTCTGCCACCTGGTCGATGGTTTCATGCACCAGCAGCACGTTACCCGCCAGACGCGCCGGAGAAACAATAGCCTGCTTGAAGTAATACAGGATATTACGCTCCTCGTTGGGATCGAAGTCGGTCAGGGCCGGCTGGGAAACAATCTCTTCCTTGAATCGAACCGGCGAATAGCTGCCGTTCGCCAGTGGCGTGACCTGTACAATGGTCCGCTCGATGGCATCACCCACATAGCGACCAATGTGGTTCCAGATCACCTGAAGCCCTTTGGAGCTATCGTCACCGTTCAGGATCGGGAACGGAAAGGACTCCTGGTAATTAATCAGCCCGTTACCGCCTTCCGCCAGCTTCACGTTGGTGGCGTTCTGCTTGGCGATGTCATAGATCTTTTGCGGGAAAGAAGCTGTCCGTCGGGTTTGATACACCGGAATTTTATAGGTATCCGGGTACTTGGCCAGCAGGGCCAGCTGCCCCGGGGTCAGGTTCTCCTTATACTGATCCGCGTTCTTGTGGGTAATGATGAACAGTGGCTTGTCGTCCGGAAAAGGATTCACATACTTGCCGTCGTTCTTGTAACCCGCCGGAATATCCTTCAGCCCGCCCGTCCACTCGGGAATGGCACCGCCATTCCCTGCTCTTTCCGCGCCAACGGGAGTGAGATCCTTGCCCAGTCTCGCAACATCGGCTTCAGATACCGCCGCGATGGCACTAGCTGACATCCAGGACAAGGCCATGACACTGCCAGTCAATAATAGTTTTCGTAGTTTCATCGACTTCACCTAAATAGACCGATTAAGTACTTATTGTTATTAGAAGGACACGCTGACACTGGCAGACACAAAGTCACGGTCATTCATCAGGTTATAAGGTTTTCCACCGAAGAAATTGGTGTAACCGACCTCTGCGGTGTACTGGTTCATGTACTCTGCCCGCACAGACAGTCCAACAGACTTAGCCCCTTCCACAAAGGCACCACCGGGCTCTGGAGCATAGCCCTTCACATCATGAGACCAAGACAACATCGGAGTCAGATTCACACCCGCAAATACGTCGTTGTAATCCAGAGCAAACCGGGCACGGTATCCCCAGGAGAACGATGTGGTGAAACCTTCTTTCGTACAGAATTTAGGATTGTTGTTGATCGTTTCACAGCTCATGCCGGCAACGGGCTCAAAATAACCGATGCCGAACGCGGAGGAGCGCCCGTAAACTGCCTCGTCCAGGCCGGGAAGATCGTGAACATAGGTCGCACCGACTTCACCCACAAAGCTCAGACGGCTAGCACCCATAATCTGCTCAAAGAATCGGATAAAGGTAACTTGCGCCTGAGTGACATTGTATCGATCCCAACCTTGGGCTTCTTGGCCGCGCAAGGCTCCGGGCGCAGCGCCACCAGTACGTGCTTTATACAGCTTGCTCATCGCCTGGTAGCCTTCAACACCCCCATAGATCAGCTCAAAGGGGTTCCACGACAGAGGCGTGCCCCGGCGGTGGCTGACTTCACCACCGATCGACAGCCCCAGGGAGTCGGCTGTGGTGGAAAAGCTGATGCCATAGAGCTTGATATCTTCCGGGAACTCAATGAAGTATTCCGGCATGTCTTTGGGACCAGTGGCGACAATACCACTGACCACCGGCAACCGGCTGTGATAGTTGATATGGTAGAAGCCGAACTCCGTTCCGCCCGGGGTAAACCAGCGCACGGCAATACCGTACTGACCTTTATCATCAGGCTCTCGGTCCCCCAAACGCGCTACATAGAGCCCCGATTCATAGGCTTCCCAGTCCGGGTTTTGTCCCGCCAAGAGTACTGGACCACAGCCATCGGCCACGAAATCCAGGGTTGAGAAGAAGGTTCCGCAAGGGTCAATCTCGGTCTTTTCCCACTCCAGCTGATAAAACGCCTCAATGGAGATATCGGTGGTGACGCCCAGGGAGGCGTATACCATGTTGACGGGCAGCAGAATGTCCTTGATCTCGGCACCTGGCGCACGCAGAGCGGAAACGTCGGCGGGGTTAATGGTGTTGATACCCCCCTGGATGAAGGTACTCTCCCCCCAGCTCACCACCTGGCGGCCCAGTCGGGCGTTCAGGGGCATATCGCCAATTTCAAAGTCGCCATAGACATAGGCATCCATCAGTTCGATGTCAGCACCCGCCTGATCCAAGGCTTTTTTATTCAGTGGACGGGAGATGCCATTGTTATCCTTGGCACGTCCTTCGTCCATCAGCTCAAAGTCATAGAAATAACGGCCGCGGACGAAAGCACCATAGTTATCGTATGAGAGCGACAGATCACTGGTGCCCTTGACGATCTTGGAGAAGGTCTCGCCACGCTTGAAGTTCCAGTTACCGTCGTCGGCGTTGTTGGTGGAGCTGCCCACCGTGGAGCCTTTCAAGCCGGGTGCGATGTTACCCTGCGCCAGCTGGTTGGTGTCACGTTTTGCAACTCGCCAACTCGCCCCCGCACTGAGCGTGGTATCCAGAGAACCCTCAATTTCACCAAGATAGAATTGGAAGGCATGAACAGGAGTAGACACAGAGGCTGCAATTGCTGCTACTAGGGGCAGCTTAGCCAGTTTGTGCCATCGTTGTATTTTTTTTGTCATCGAACGCCACTCCGTTACTTATTATTGATATGTCGCACTCACGGCGAAACCGGTTTTTAAGACGCGCACAGACGCCTGACAGCATCACTGTCTGGCAATCTGCTTAACTCTGGGCTTGGGTATTATTTTTATGTGGGTAGGGAGTCACAAACTTCCTCGTGCTGTGCCAGTACATCTAAACCTAGTTCTAAAACACTATAGACGCTAATTTTAAGTTGCACCACTTCGTCACAATTTTCCGCTGGACTCAGCGCACTAAAGCCCCCCTAAACCACCGCGATTGAAGCGAAGGTATGCCTCGGTGACGGGACAAGCTAAAATAGCCGCCTTCCGTATTACTCACTTTTCTTAACGATAGGGGATAGAATTCATGAGCTCGGATTATGTCGTCATTGTCGATGGCGCCCGGACACCCATGGGCGGTTTTCAAGGCAGCCTGAGCAGCGTCAGCGCTGTGGACCTGGGCACCATTGCCATTGCAGAGGCTGTGAAGCGGGCTAACCTGAAGCCGGAAGATGTGCAAGAAGTCATCATGGGTTGCGTCTTGCCCGCAGGCCTGAAACAAGGCCCGGCCCGTCAGGCGATGCTCAATGCCGGCCTTCCCTCCTCCACTGGCGCCACCACCATCAACAAACTGTGCGGCTCTGGCATGAAGGCCACGATGCTGGCTCATGACCTGATCAAAGCGGGTACCAATGACGTGATGATTGCCGGCGGCATGGAGAGCATGTCAAATGCCCCCTATGTTCTGGAAAAGGCCCGCAGCGGCCTGCGCATGGGTCATGGCGAGATCAAGGACCATATGTTCCTGGATGGTCTGGAAGATGCCAAAACCGGCCGTCTGATGGGCTCCTTCGCCCAGGAAGTGGCGGATCGCTTCAACCTGACCCGCGAGCAAATGGACGAGTACGCGATTCTCTCCCTGACCCGTGCCAAGCAAGCGATCGCCAATGGCAGCCTGGCGGCGGAAACCGTTCCGGTCACCATCCAGACCCGCAAAGGCGAAGTGGTTGTGAAGGATGACGAGCAGCCGGGCAACGCCAACATCGACAAGATCCCGACCCTGCGGCCGGCCTTCAAGAAAGACGGCACCATTACCGCAGCGAACTCCAGCTCCATTTCCGATGGTGCCTCTGCCCTGGTGCTGATGAGCGCCCGCGAAGCGGAAAAGCGCGGTATCAAGCCCATGGCGCGGATTATCGGCCATGCCACCCAGTCCCAGGATCCCAGTGAATTCACCCTGGCGCCGATTGGCTCCATTCAGAAACTGCTGGATAACATTGGCTGGAAAAAAGAAGACGTCGACCTGTTTGAAATCAACGAAGCTTTTGCCATGGTCACCATGCTCGCCATTCAGGAGCTGGGCCTGGATCTGGAGCGCGTGAACGTTCATGGCGGCGCCTGTGCTCAGGGCCACCCGGTCGGTTCCACCGGATCACGTATCATCATCAGCCTGATGTACGCCCTGAAGCAATACGGCAAAAAACGCGGTGTCGCCTCCCTCTGTATTGGCGGCGGCGAAGCAACTGCGATTGCGATCGAGCTGATCTAAAGCGCTGAAACGATCAGGGCGGACTTGATGTCCGCCCTGTCTAGACCGCCTGAAAAACCCAGCCCTTCGTTAGAGCCACGAGCCAAGCCCGTCAGGCCCGATGGGGTGCGGCCAGATATTCCTCAGACTGCATTTCCAGCAGACGACTTTGGGTCCGTTCAAATTCAAAAGTGAGCTTCCCGCCGGCATAGAGCTCCAGAATGGGCGCTTCCGCTGAAATGATCACCTTGACGTTACGATCATAAAACTCGTCAATCAGGTTAATAAAACGGCGAGCCTGATCGTCCTTGTCCACGCCCATCACTGGCACGTTACTGAGAATCACGGCGTGGAATTCACGGGCCAGCTCAATATAGTCGTTCTGACTGCGGGGCCCATCACAAAGCTCATTGAACTCGAACCACACCACGTCATCGGAGCGTCTGACCGCTTTCAACTTACGGCCATTCACCTCCAAACTCACACCATGCACACCGGCTTCCACCGCCAGCCGCTCATAGGCCTGCTGTAGGCTCTGATGAGCCTGCTCCGTCAATGGGGCATGGAACAACTCCGCCTGGGTCAAGGAGCGCAGGCGATAATCCACGCCACTATCAACGTTCACCACTTCGGTATGGGTCTTCAGCAACTCAATGGCCGGCAGGAACCGGGCCCGTTGCAGCCCATCCTTATACAGGCCATCGGGAACGATATTGGAGGTGCAAACCAGGCTCACACCATTGGCGAACAGCTCTTTCAGCAGCCCCGCCAGGATCATGGCATCGCCAATATCGGTCACGAAAAACTCGTCAAAGCAAATAATGCAGGTTTCCCGGGCAAAGCGTTCCGCCACGATATCCAATGGGTTTTTTTCGCCCTTCAGCTCAGTCAATTCCCGATGGACTCTTTGCATGAAGCGGTGAAAGTGCATCCGCATCTTGTTCTGAAAGGGCAGCGCTTCATAGAAGGTATCCATCAGATACGTCTTGCCGCGCCCAACACCACCCCAAAAGTACAGGCCTTTGACGGGCTCCGGCTTTTTCCGGCGCAGCTTGGCCGCCAGCTTGGTCAACCCACCACGCTGCCGTTCGGCTTGATCTCGAATCAGGCGCTCGTACAAATCCTGGAGTTTCATCACGGCCATTTCCTGGGCCGCATCGTATTTAAAATCGGGACGCTGCAGGTCTTGCTTGTACTTCTCGACAGGGGTCATAGGCGTAATAAATGCTTGCAGATTCAACGTTGCGAAAAAACAGGGGCCATATTTTGCCCGTTTATCGCCCTAAAGGCTAATGTTTCGCCCCTCGGGCAAACTGCCCACTCCGGAATCGCCGTTGGCGGCCCGGGAATGAAGCCGGTACTGCTTCAGCCATGGCAAACCGCGCAACGAAGCCGCTATACTAATTCAACAAGGCCAACCACAGGACTTTTACTCAATGGAATCCACCGCCCATGTCTGAAATCATTATTGGTATTCTCTGCTTCGTGGCAGGTCTGGTGCTGGGTGCCCTGATTTATCGACTAACCTCATCAGACACCGCCAAGAACCGTCGCCTGGCTCAGCAGCTGGATCAGCTGCAAGCCCAACATGAACGCTACCAGGCAGATGTCAGCGCCCACTTCGCAAAGTCGGCAGATCTGTTCAGCAAGATCAATGGCACCTATCGCGAGCTGATCACCCATATGGCAGCCAGTTCCGAACGACTGGCTGAAGATGTGGAGTTTAAGCGCAACCTGAACCTGGCCCCTCCCTTCCGTCAGGCCAGCACACTGGATATCGATGAACTGACGGATGTGGTGGAACCACCCCGGGATTACGCGCCCAAATCCAAGCCTGAAGAAAAGGGTACCCTGGCCGAGGATTATGGCCTGGAAAGCAATGCCAAACCCTAACGTCTCTGCCGCCTTACATAAAAAACGGGCCTGAACTGGCCCGTTTTTTTGTGGGGATCCGGCTTAAACCGGATTATCAATATCAATGAACTGGTGCTCCAGGCCAAAGGTTTCCGCCAGCCGCTGCCCCAGCGCCTGCACCCCATAACGCTCCGTGGCATGATGACCGGCCGCAAAGTAATGAATCCCCCCTTCACGGGCTGTATGAACCGTCGGCTCGGAAATCTCCCCGCTTAGATAGGCATCCACACCCAGGGCCAAGGCTTGATCGATATAGCCTTGAGCCGCCCCGGTACACCAGGCAATGGTCTGGATACGCTGGGGGCCGCCGTCGATATGCTGAGGCATTCGTCCGAGGGAGCGACCAATATGAGCCGACAGCTCCTGGGCGGTCATGGGCTGCGCCAGCTCTCCCACGCGCAGCAGGCCTGTTTCCAGGCCGGTCGCAGGCTGCTTAAGCGTAAACCCCAGTTGCTGCCCCAGGCGCACGTTATTCCCCAGCTCATCATGCAGGTCCAATGGCAGGTGATAAGCCAAGAGGCTCACATCATGCTTCAACAAGGTTTGCAGCCGCTTTTTCTTGAGACCCACCACCGGCGCCGGCTCATTTTTCCAAAAATAGCCGTGATGCACCAAAATGGCATCCGCGCCTGCGGCAATAGCCGCATCCAGCAAAGCCTGACTGGCCGTCACCCCGGTTACCAGCTTGCGGACCGTTTCCCGGCCTTCCACCTGCAAGCCATTGGGACAGTAATCCTGGATTGGCTTTGGCATCAGCCACTGATCGGCGGCCTTCACCAGTTCGCGCAGCGTTACCCCCACGACATTCTCCTCTTGGCGACTCACTGAATTTCAGTACCTATGTTAACATCCGCACGCAACGAAACCAGTTTCCGGAGCAGCGTTTGAACCTGAGTACCAAATTGCTGGCCCTGTGCCGCGACCTGCGTTGGCCCGTCCTGATCGGGTTATTACTCGGCATCGCCGGGCTGCAGTGGCTGCAGCTTCAGCAACCACCCGCTCCCCCGGTCTTCTCCTATAGCAGTGCCGTGCAGCGGGCCGCCCCCGCCGTCGTTAATATCTACACCACCCACCAGATCGAGCGCTCGCGACACCCGCTGCTCAGCCATCCCCTGCTGGCCCCGTTGCTGCAGGAGCGCATGCGCTCGGAGCAACGCCAACAAACCCGCCTGGGATCAGGCGTGATTGTGGACCCTCGCGGACTGGTCCTGACCAACTACCACGTCATCCGCCAGGCCAATAACATTCGTGTCGCCTTGCAGGATGGCCGGGAAGTCGGCGCCAATATCATCGGCGTGGACCCGGAAAGTGATCTGGCACTCCTGCATATTGCACTGCAGCCACTCCCTGTCATCCACATCCTTGAGCAAAGTCAGGCCAGCATTGGCGACGTGGTACTGGCCATTGGCAATCCTTTTGGGGTTGGGCAGACAGTGACCCAGGGTATCGTGAGCGCAACCGGCCGTAGTGAGCTGGGGCTTACCACCTTTGAAGACTTCATCCAAACGGATGCAGCCATCAACCCCGGCAACTCCGGTGGCGCCCTGGTCAACGCCCGAGGCGAATTGATTGGCATCAACACCGCTATTTTCTCCGGCACCGGGGGCAGTCAGGGCATTGGCTTTGCCATTCCCGTCCAGCTGGCCCAGCTGATCATGCACGACCTGTTACAGCATGGACGGGTCATCCGGGGCTACTTGGGCGTGGAGATGCATCAGCTGGGACGCAAGGAAGCCGAGTTTTTTAACCTGGAGCATACCAATGGGTTGATCATCACCGGCGTGCACCGCAACAGCCCTGCCGAAGCCGCCGGCATTCTGCCCGGCGATGTGATTCTGAGTATCAATGGCCGCCCCATTCAACGTGCCGTGGAGGCCCTCAAGCAAGTGGCCCAGATGCAACCTGGTGAATCCATTGCGTTGGGCATTTATCGTCAAGGCAAGCTTTTGGAGCTCAACGCCCAGGTGACAGAACGGCCCCTGGATTTAACCTCCGCGTCTTAACCACGGGGCAAAAACAAACCGCTGAAAAACCAAAAAGGCGGCGCCGTGATGGCTGCCGCCTTTTTAAGTGTTTCGCCAGACCTGGAGCCCCTTGCGAGTAGGCCGGCTATTTGCCCTTCCGTTAGCTTTCCTGATCAGGCAGGATGCGATATTCAGCAGAACGGGCATGAGCCGTCAGTCCCTCTCCCCGAGCCAGCACCGAGGCCGTTTTACCCAGCTCACTGGCGCCCTGGGCCGAGCAGAAGATGATCGACGACCGTTTCTGGAAGTCATAGACCCCCAGGGGCGAGGAGAAGCGGGCCGTTCCGGAGGTGGGCAGCACGTGGTTGGGCCCTGCGCAATAATCACCCACCGCTTCCGCCGTGTAGCGCCCCATAAAGATGGCGCCGGCGTGACGAATGGCCGGCAGCAACGCTTGCGGGTCTTCCACCGACAGTTCCAAGTGCTCGGGGGCAATACGGTTGGTCACCTGTGCCGCTTCCGCCAGATCTTTCACCAGAATCAAGGCACCACGACGCTCCAGGGACTTACGGATGATCTCCTGACGCTCCATGGTGGGCAGCAATCGGTTGATGCTGGCTTCCACCGCATCCAGATGGGCCGCATCGGTGGCAATCAGAATGGACTGTGCATCTTCATCGTGCTCGGCCTGGGAGAACAGATCCATCGCCAGCCAGTCCGGGTCAGTGCCACCATCAGACACCACCAGGATTTCAGAGGGTCCGGCGATCATGTCGATGCCCACCACGCCAAACACCAGTTTCTTGGCGGTTGCCACGAAAATGTTGCCGGGGCCCACGATCTTATCCACCTGGGGTACGGTTTCGGTACCATAGGCCAGCGCCGCGACCGCCTGGGCGCCACCAATGGCGAAGACCCGGTCCACGCCGGCAATCGCCGCTGCCGACAGCACCAGATCATTCATCTCGCCCCGGGGCGTGGGCACCACCATGATAACCTCGGCAACCCCTGCAACCTTGGCAGGAACCGCGTTCATCAACACCGATGATGGATAGGCCGCCTTGCCGCCCGGCACATAAAGACCGACACGGTCCATGGCGCGAACCTGCTGGCCAAGTACCGTGCCATCGGCTTCCTGATAGGTCCAGGAAGTGCCAAGCTGCTTTTCGTGATAGCTGCGAATACGCTGCGCAGCCTGCTCCAGGGCTTGGCGCTGTCGGGCATCAATCCGCTCCAGGGCCTGCTGCAGTCTTTCCCGGGACACTTCCAGATCAGCCAACCGATTGGCCTGGACCTGGTCAAAGCGCTGGGTGTACTCAAGCACGGCCGCGTCACCGCGGGTTTTCACATCCCGTAGAATATTCGTCACGGTGGTGTGGATCGCATGATCCTCGGCATCGTCCCAAGCCAGCAGATGGGCAAGCTGACCATCGAAGTCGGGGTCTGTTGTTGCTAGCCGTTTAATCTTGAGTTCGCTGGTCATGCGTATCTTCCTACCGTGAAAACATCTAAATATTCTGGGATTGGGCGCGTTTTGCTTCGAGCTCGTTAACCGCTACCTGGAGCATGTCGAGAATTGGCTGAATCCGGGTATGCTTCATCTTGAGCGACGCCCGGTTAACCACTAACCGAGAGCTGATCTGGGCAATCAGGGCGCGCGGCTCCAGCCCGTTGGCTCGCAGGGTATTCCCGGTATCGACGATGTCGACAATTTCATCCGCCAACCCCATCAAGGGGGCCAACTCCATCGCTCCATAAAGTTTGATGATATCCGCCTGAATCCCCTGGCTGGCGTAATAACGCTTGGCCAGATTGACGAATTTGGTCGCCACCTTGATCCGTCCCTGCACTGCCTTGGCCTGCACGGGAGCCGCAGTCATCAGCCGACAACGGGAAATTTTCAGATCAAGCAGCTCGTAAACCCCTTCGGCGCCATGCTCCATCAGCACGTCCTTTCCGGCAACGCCCATATCGGCGGCCCCGTACTGGACATAGGTGGGCACGTCTGTCGCGCGGATCACCACCAGCTGTACATCCGGGCGGGTGGTTTCAAAAATCAGTTTGCGGCTCCGGCTAATGTCTTCAACCGGCTCAATGCCCGCTTGCGCCAGCAACGGCAGGGTTTCCTCAAGGATTCGCCCTTTCGAGAGCGCAATAGTCAGCATATCTGGCATAACAGAACCTGTTGAAATCAGCGTGGCAACCGGCGAATGCTCGCACCTAATAATTGCATTTTCTCTTCAATGCACTCATAGCCACGATCGATATGATAAATACGGTCCACCACCGTTGTGCCTTGTGCCACCAGACCGGCAATGACCAAGCTGGCCGAGGCCCGCAAATCAGTCGCCATGACCGGCGCCCCGGTCAAATGATCAACCCCTTCGATAATGGCCGTATTCCCTTCCAGGCGGATTCGTGCGCCCATCCGGCACATTTCCTGAACGTGCATGAAACGGTTTTCGAAAATGGTTTCAATAATGGTGCCCGTCCCTTCGGCCACCGCATTCATTGCAACAAACTGGGCCTGCATATCGGTGGGGAACGCCGGATAAGGCGCGGTGCGCAGGTTAACGGCTCGCGGCCGGTTGCCTTTCATATCCAGCTCGATCCAATCGTCTCCGATGGAAAGATGAGCACCGGCCTCTTCCAGCTTCAACAGCACGGCATCCAGGATATCCGCCCGAGTATCCTTCACCTTGACTCGACCACGAGTAGCGGCAGCGGCTACCAGGAAGGTTCCGGTTTCCACCCGGTCTGGCAGCACATTGTAGTGGCAGCCTTTCAAGGACTTCACGCCATTGATCTCGAGAGTGGAAGTGCCCGCCCCTTTAATATCGGCGCCCATGGCGATCAGGCACTGGGCCAGGTCGACCACCTCCGGTTCCCGGGCGGCGTTTTCGATAATGGTTTTCCCTTTGGCCAGGGTCGCCGCCATTAAGAGGTTCTCGGTGCCGGTCACGGTCACCGTATCCAAAAAGATATGCGCCCCCTTCAGCCCCTGCGGTGCACGAGCCTTGATATAGCCGCCTTCAACCTGAATCTCGGCACCCATGGCCTCCAGCCCCCGCAGGTGCAGGTCTACCGGACGACTTCCGATCGCACAACCACCCGGCAAGGACACTTCTGCCTCTCCGAAATGAGCCAGCATGGGCCCCAGCACCAGAATGGACGCCCGCATGGTTTTAACCAGCTCATAAGGAGCCGTTAAATGCTTGATGGTTGTGGCGTTGGCTTCGACACTCATTTTTTCGTCGATCATTAGCTCGACGCCCATGCGACCGAGCAACTCGATCATGGTGGTGATGTCGTGTAAGTGCGGCAGGTTGCCTACCGTGACGGGTTCGTCCGCCAACAGGGTTGCCGCCAGAATAGGAAGCGCGGAGTTCTTCGCGCCGGAAATTCGGACCTCGCCATTTAATGGCTTACCACCCGAAATTTGTAATTTGTCCATGAAGGATACCGGTCAAGAAACGGAAAAATACGCAAGTTAGCCTTGCTTGGATTGCCACTCCTCTGGCGTATAAGTCTCCATTGGCACCGAGTGCAGGGTACCGTCATTAATCAGGTGGCCAATACAGCCATAGACTGCTTGCGAACGCTTGACTCGGTTTAACCCTTCAAACTGCGCGGAAACAACCGTCACCTTATAGTGGTAACCATCTGTTTCCACGTATACCTGACTATCGGGCAATCCGTTGGTGATCAACTCTTTGATTTGCTCGGCCAGCACTATTGCCACTCCAATATGAAAACTCTATGTAAGACGCGCCCGGAGCCTCGCCAGCCGGCAAGGTCTCGGAACAACACCCAAGACGGGGGCTGTCGCCCAAACCCGACAGGCGCCGCGAATCAGACAGTGGGGCGGCATTGTAACGAATCTGGCTATGACGACCAATATCGGCAAGCCACAACGTCTACAATTCCCCCAGAGTATCTACAACTCCCCTATGACGGACGCCAGGGGCAAGATCGTTTCCATGCCACTGACCCGGGCCACATCAAATAATTTGGCGGGCATGCCGCGGATCTCAAAGGCTTTATCCTGCCGCTTGGCGTGGGCCAGCCAGCGCACCAGCAATGACAATACCACACTATGGGCAGAGGTCAGCCCCTCGAGATCCACTGAAAAGGATGAAGGGGCCCGGTCAATCAACTTTTCACCGGCCTGACGCACCTCGGTCACCGTAGTAAAGTTCACATCCCCCATCACCTGGAGTACACCCGGCTCCTGCCAGGAAACGGCCCCCGTCTTCATCAGTTGGGCTCCGCCTCGAACTCTTCTTCGGCGATCTGGCTGGTCCAGTTGGCGATGACCTGATCGAGATTGCCCCGCCGGGCGGACATTTCCTGGTCAAAACGATCCCGGAAGGCCAGCCCAATGTTCACCCCGCTCACAATCACATTCTCAATGTACCACTTATCATCCTGCTTATTATGATACATGGAGTAGGTGATGGGATATTTGCTGCCACTGGGAGAGGTAATCTCCAGCTCGACACTGGCCCGGCTGTCATCCCGTGCGTTGATCGAGGAGCTTAACACCGCCACCTTGAAATCGCCGGACTCCACCAAGGTTTTGGCATAGGCATTGAACAGGCTTTTCTTGAACACCACGACAAACTGGTCCCGCTGCTCCTTGGTGGCCTGACGGGCATAGCGCCCCATCACCCGGGCAGCAATGCGACGGAAATCCACAATCTCTTCCAGAGACTCTTCCATCAACCGGTAAAACCGCTCGGGATTCTCATGGTAGAGGTTTTTTTCATTTTCAAAACGCTCAATCATCCGCTCGGAGCTTTCCCGAACCTGGGCGGTCAAATCGGCTTCTGTCGTTGCACCCGCCAGCGGTACCCAACAGGCCACCAGCAGCATGAAAACCTTGGCAATATGTCTCATAGTTCTGTCCTGCTCACTAATAAACTTCGACTACAGTGACCCTGCTACCCGGCTCACTTGCCCAGGGAGGAGGCGAAATTACTGACCAGTCGCTCAATCGACAGGGCGCTCTGAGTATCAATGATGGTATCGCCATCGGCCAGGTAGTCCGGATCCCCGCCGACGCTGATATCAATGAACTTCTCGCCCAGCAGGCCTTCCGTGCGGATGGAAGCGATGCTGTCGACGCTTAGGGTATCGACTGACTGGTCAATTTCCATTTCCACCAACGCCACCATCCGATCAGTATCTAATTGGATATTACTGATCCGCCCCACCGTAACGCCCGCAATAGACACCCGCCCCCGCACCGAAAGCCCCCCCAGATCCGAAAACTGGGCATAGAGCTTATAGGTGGGTTTGGCAGGACTCAGCGATAGTCCACTGACCTGCAAGGCCAGCACGGCCAACGCAATAATTCCTGCAAGAATGAATATACCGACGGAAATCTCCACCGTTCGAATGCGCATCAGAAATCTCCAAACATGACCGCAGTGAGAAGAAAGTCCAGTCCCAGGACCGCCAGAGATGAAATCACGACCGTTTTCGTCGTGGCATTGCTGATTCCTTCCGAAGTCGGAATCAGGTTATATCCCTGGAACACCGCAATCCAGGTGCAAACCACTCCAAACACAACACTTTTTATAATGCCGTTGAGTACATCTTCGCCAAAGTCGACCGAAGCCCGCATATTGTTCCAGAAGGAGCCTTCATAAACTCCCAGCCATTCCACACCGACCATCATCCCGCCCCAGATTCCCACGGCGTTAAAGATTAACGCCAGCAGCGGCATCGCCACGAAACCGGCCAGCAGGCGAGGAGCGACAATCCGGCGCATCGGGTCGACGCCGATCATTTCCATGCTGGAGATCTGCTCCGTCGCCTTCATCAGGCCGATCTCCGCGGTCAGCGCCGAACCCGCCCGGCCGGCAAACAGGAGCGCCGTCACCACGGGCCCCAACTCCCGCACCAGCGTCAGCGCCACCATCGGCCCGATAGCCGACTCCGAACCATAGTCCACCAGGATGTTATAGCCCTGCAAGCCCAACACCATGCCGATAAAAAGCGCCGACACCACGATAATGGGCAAGGACAGAACACCAACGCTGAACAGCTGGCGCACGAACAACGGAAAACCCCGCCAGCTCGGCATGACAAACAGGCCATTGACCAGGAAGATGCCGGCCCGCCCCAGCGTGCTCAACGTCTGGAGACCACTTCTACCGAGCCTTTGCAAGGAATCGAGCATTCCCATCTCCCTCTATCAAATCTTGGGCGTAATCCGGCGCCGGATAATGGAATGGAACCGGGCCATCAGGCAGGCCATTCAAAAACTGTTTCACAAAGGCGGAGCCATTGCGCTTAAGCTCGTCCGGACTCCCCTGCCCCATCACCCGGCCATCGGCGATGATGCAGAGATTGTCAGAAATACTCATGGATTCCTGCACATCATGGGACACCAGAACGCTGGTTAATCCCAGGGCATCATTGAGCATGCGAATCAGCTGAACCACCACCCCCATGGCGATCGGGTCTTGACCGGTGAAGGGCTCATCGTACATCACCATTTGCGGGTCCAGGACAATGGTGCGTGCCAGCGCCACCCGCCGGGTCATCCCACCGGACAGCTCACTGGGCATCAGCGCCCGGGCGCCCCGCAACCCCACCGCGTTGAGCTTCATCAGCACAATATCCCGAATCATGTCCTCGGGCAGGCGGGTGTGAACGCGTAGCGGAAACGCCACGTTCTCATAAACCGACAGGTCGGAAAAAAGAGCACCACTCTGGAACAACATGCCCATTTTTTCACGCATGTGGTAGAGCTCGCGACGGTTAACCTTGGTGATATCCTCACCGTCAATCAGAATGCTGCCCCGATCCGGCCGTAACTGCCCACCAATGAGTCGGAGCAAGGTCGTTTTGCCGGTACCACTGGGGCCCATGATGGTCGTGACCTTGCCTCTGGGGATGTCGATGCTGACGTTATCAAAGATACGTCGCTCACCTCGGGAGAAGGTCATCCCCCGAATCTCGACATAGTTGTTCGACTGGTTGCTCATGTAGTTTTCCGCACAACTTTTGTCCAAGTGCGCCGCGATTGGCAATCGACCATTGTAAAGGCTAACCGTGAGTGTTTGTACCCCGACCATCGGCAGGGCCGGTAGACGGGCTTGGCAAAATGACAGATTCTTCACAAATCCCGAACCCTGTCACAGAGACCACCGCCTCGGCAGACGCCCCCCAATCGCCGGGGTTGCCGGGCCATGACAGCCCCTCCTGACAACCTGTATAATTGCGCCCGCGCATTGATCCGCGCTTGCCTTACGCTCGCATAGAGAAGCGCTTACAGAGAGAGGAACCTACACCCGTTTGATCTGCGTTATACTGGTGTATCCCAACTCCCCGTTGTCCGCGGCATCTCCGGGCTACTCCGAGAGCAACCATCAATCTGGCCGCGTTTTCACAGAGACCGTTTCACCATGAACAATCCCCAAGATCTCATTGAGTCCGCCAAGCGGGCGATTCAAATCGAGACCCAGGCGGTTGCCCAGTTGGCAGACCGTATCGACGCCAGCTTCGTCAAAGCCTGCGACCTTATTATGGCCTGCAAGGGTCGGGTGGTCGTGACAGGCATGGGCAAGTCCGGCCACATTGGCAGCAAGATCGCCGCGACCTTGGCCAGCACCGGCACGCCAGCCTTTTTTGTACACCCCGGCGAGGCCAGCCATGGAGATCTGGGCATGATCACCAGCCAGGACGTGGTGCTGGCGATTTCCAACTCGGGTTCTACCGCCGAGATCATCACCATCATCCCCCTGATCAAGCGCATGGGCGCTCCCCTGATCAGTATGACCGGCGCTCCTCAATCGGTCCTCGCCCGCGAGGCCGATGTGAATCTGGACGTAGGCGTTGAAACCGAGGCCTGCCCCCTGGGGCTGGCACCGACCTCCAGCACCACCGTCACCCTGGTCATGGGCGATGCCCTGGCTGTGGCCCTGCTGGAAGCCAAGGGTTTCAGTGCCGAAGACTTCGCCTTTTCCCACCCGGGCGGACGCCTGGGCCGGCGACTGCTGCTCAAGGTGGGCGACGTGATGCACAAGGGAGACCGGATCCCCATGGTCACGGAAGGCACCCTGATGCGTGACGTTTTGCTGGAAATGTCCCGCAAGGGGCTGGGCATGACAACCATCGCCGACAGCCAGGGTTTCCTGAAAGGCCTGTTTACGGACGGTGATCTGCGACGCTCCCTCGACAAGGGCATTGATATCCACAAAGTCACCATTGACGAGCTCATGACCCGCAAGTGCCGCACCGTCCATCAGGACATGCTGGCCGCCGAGGCCCTGAACATCATGGAAGAAGCCAAGATCAATGGCCTGGTGGTCACCGATGCCGACGAGCGGGTCATTGGCGCCCTCAATACCCACGATTTGCTGAGAGCCGGAGTCATATGAGCCTGCTGCCCTATTCTGTTCCCCAGGAGGTCCGAACCAGGGCCTCCCGCATCAAACTGCTGGCCCTGGATGTGGACGGCGTGCTGTCTGATGGGCGGCTGTACTTTTCCGCCCAAGGCGATGAGCTCAAGACCTTCACCACCCTGGACGGCCATGGCATCAAGATGCTTCAACAGCACGGGATTGATGTGGCCATCATTACCGGCCGCAACTCCCCCCTGGTCACCCGCCGCGCCACAGACCTGAAGGTCAAGCACCTGATGCAGGGCCGCGAGGACAAACTGGTGGCCCTGCAGGAACTGGCCGACAAACTGGAACTAACCCTGGACCGCATTGCCTATATGGGAGACGATTTGCCAGATTTGTCCGCGATCCGGGCAGCAGGGCTGGGCCTGAGCGTTCCCAACGGCTATTGGCTGGTGCGCCAACATGCGGACTGGTGCGTGCAAACCCCCGGCGGACTGGGCGCCGTGCGTGAAGCCTGCGACCTGATCCTGGACGCCCAAGGTCTGTTGGCACAGGTGTTTGACGCCCACCTCTAACCCGGCAACGGCCATAACCCCAAGGAGCAAAACAGCTGATGACGCGCCTGATGGACCGGAAAGTGCTGATTTTCGTTGCGGCCCTGGCCGTGGCGGCATTGCTGGTGTGGAGCTGGCAGGATGACAACAGCCTCCTGCCCTCCGCCGGCCAGGAGGCTGAATCGGCACACAATCCTGACGCCTTCGTGACCAATGGCCACTACCGCACCTTTCGCGGCGATGGGCAGCTATCCAGCTTGCTCACCTCGCCCCGGGCGGTACACTATCCCCACGACAACAGCGGACACCTGCAAAGCCCGCAGATCCAGCTGTTTCCGGAAGATGGCCAACCCTGGCATGCGGAATCAGAAGAGGGGCTGCTGGATTTCAACTCCGACCTTGCCACCTTGCGCAAGAACGTTCGCCTCCAGAGCCTGGGGGATTCCCCACACGCCTCCACCCTGGAGACCGAGGAACTGATCCTGAATAACCGCACACGCTTTATCACGACAGACCAACCCGTTAAGATTACCTCCCTACAAGGCGAAGTCACCGCCATCGGTATGGACGCCTACGTGGATGAAGAACGCATGATTTTAAAATCGCATGTGAAGGGTCTTTATGCTCCAGCCTCGCCGTAACAACCTTTTATGCCTGCTGCTGGTGTTATTCGCCTGCACTTCCGCCCATGCCCTGGGCCCCAACCGGGACCAGCCGATCCGCGTCGTCTCCGACCGGGCCGAGCTGGATGAGCAAAAAGGCATTTCCACCTATACGGGCAATGTGGTGATCACCCAGGGGCTGACGCGCCTGGACGCCGAGGAGGTGGTGATCCACAGCACGGAAGCCGGCCAGATCTCCAAGCTCATCGCCACCGGAAAACAGGCTCACTATCAAGAGCAGGAAACGACGGCGGCGCCCGTCACTCACGCTTATGCCGATACCATTATTTACAACCAGGCGGATGAAACCATCACCCTGATCGAAAACGCCCGCCTGGAGCAGAACAAGAACTCGTTTCAGGGCGCTGAAATCCAGTACCACACGGTTAACCGTAAAGTGATCGCCTCCGCGGGTACTCAAGCCGGTAATGGCGGACGGGTGGAAATGATCTTTCACCCGCAACCCAAAGAAAGCACCAACGGTGAGGCCTCCAGCCAGCCATGAGCATTCTGAAAGCACAGCACCTGGCCAAGAGCTATAAAAAACGCAGCGTGGTCAAAGACGTTTCGGTGAGCATCGAAAGCGGCGAAATCGTTGGCCTCCTCGGCCCTAACGGGGCCGGCAAGACCACCTGCTTTTACATGATCGTCGGTCTGGTGCCGGCCGATGCGGGCAGCATCAGCATCGACGGCGTGGACATCACCCCGCTACCCATGCATGGCCGGGCACGCAAAGGCATTGGTTACCTGCCTCAAGAGGCCTCGGTGTTTCGCAAGCTCAGCGTCGCCGACAACCTGATGGCGATTCTGGAAACCCGCAAGGAACTCAGCAAGGAAAGCCGCCGACAAAAGATGGAAGAGCTCCTTCAGGAATTTCACATCACCCACATCCGTGACAGCCTCGGCATGAGCCTGTCCGGGGGCGAACGCCGCCGCGTGGAAATTGCCCGTGCCCTGGCCATGGAGCCGGCTTTTGTCCTGCTTGATGAGCCCTTCGCCGGCGTTGACCCCATTTCCGTCAGCGACATCAAGCAAATCATCACGCACCTGAAATCCCGAGGGATCGGCGTTCTGATCACCGACCATAACGTACGTGAGACCTTGGACATTTGCGAAAAAGCCTATATCGTTAGTGAAGGGCACATTATCGCGAGTGGCTCTCCCGATGACATCCTGAGCAATCAGCGCGTCCGGGAAGTTTACCTGGGAGACCAGTTCCGCCTGTAATCAGAATCTCATGGGCCGGTGAGTCGGCCCAGACGGTCCGGGCCGCGGCAAAGATTCGATAAGTCCCTGTCAGCCTTGGTTTTGCATCACGGCACTAAAAGGCGATTTCCTATTAAACTAAGACTAAACTCTATTGCGTTCGCAGATCATTTTCACTTGAGGCAAAGTATCGGGTGTTAAACGCTTAATGGTTATGAAGACATCTCTGCAGCTAAAAATGGGCCAACAGTTGACGATGACCCCTCAGCTGCAGCAAGCCATTCGCTTACTACAACTGTCGACATTGGACCTCCAACAAGAAATCCAGCAGGCCCTGGACAACAATCCCATGCTGGAGCTCTCCGAGGACGATCATGATACCGACCATTCCCTAGACAACGATTACGAATCCTCCTCCCTCCCGGACGGCGAACTGAAGGCCGAGCGGGAGCCAGTGGCTAATCCCGAGCCGAATATGGATGGCTACTCCGGAGACAGCGATGTTGGCGAAAGTGAAGAACTCTGGACCGAGTCCATTCCAAACGACTTACCGGTAGACACCGCCTGGGACGATATTTATCAGGGCACGGGCAGCATCGGGCCAGCCAATCCCGATGACGATTACGACTTCGAATCCCGCAACTCCGCGGGAGAAAGCCTACAAGACCACTTACAGTGGCAGCTCAACCTGGCGCCAATGTCCGACACCGACCGGATCATCGCTCTGGCGATTATTGATTCCATTGAGCCGGATGGTTATCTGTCGGCCTCCCTGGAAGAGATTATGGGCGGCCTGATTGATAACCATGGCCTTGAGGTCGAGCTCGATGAAATGGCCTGTGTACTCAAGCGGGTCCAGCAGTTTGACCCGCCTGGCGTGGCCTGCCGGGATTTGCAGGAGTGCCTGATGATCCAGCTCAACCAGCTGCCAGCAGACACCCCCTGGCTGCCCCAGGCCAAACTGGTGGTCAGCCATTACCTGACCCTGCTGGGTAACCGGGACTATGCCCAGCTGATGCGCCGCAGCCGGTTGCGGGAAGAAGACCTGCTGCAGGTCATCCGCCTGATCCAAAGCCTGAACCCCAAACCCGGCTCGATCATTGCCGACTCCAAACCGGAATACATCATTCCCGATGTGATCGTACGCAAGAGCAATGGTCGCTGGAAGGTGGAACTGAACCCGGAAATTGCACCACGCCTGAGAGTGAACCCGGACTACGCCTCCCTGGTCAGACGTGCCGACAATAGCGCCGACAACGCCTATCTCAGGGACCACCTGCAGGAGGCACGCTGGTTCATCAAGAGCCTACAAAGCCGCAACGAAACCCTGCTCAAGGTTGCAACGCGTATTGTGGAACACCAGCAAGGGTTTCTCGAATATGGCGAGGAGGCCATGAAGCCGCTGGTTCTGCATGACATTGCAGAAGCGGTGGAAATGCATGAGTCGACTATTTCCCGGGTCACCACCCAGAAATACATGCACACCCCCCGGGGTATTTTTGAATTGAAGTACTTCTTCTCCAGCCATGTGAGCACCGATGCTGGCGGAGAGTGCTCTTCTACCGCGATTCGGGCTATTATCAAGAAACTGATTGCCGCGGAATCGCCGAAAAAGCCGTTGAGCGATAGCAAGATTGCGTCCATGCTGGCAGAGCAAGGTATTCAAGTGGCGCGCAGGACGATCGCCAAGTACCGGGAGGCAATGTCTATTCCACCTTCCAACGAAAGGAAGCGGCTGGTATAAAACGAACAAAAACAATATGAAAAGAATTTGCGCAACCATTTACCCAGGTCAAGGAACCGGGAAATCAATATGGTAGTATGCGTAAAAAACCGAAGTGTAGCAGTTACCAGACACTTCCCTCGCTCAATGATGAAAGAAGGTACAGGAGCATCTTATGCAGCTGAACATTAGTGGTCATCAAGTCGAATTAACGGAAGCTCTGAAAGCATACGTAGAAAACAAATTTCAGAGACTGGAGCGACACTTCGACCAAATTATGAGTGCGCAGGTAGTCCTGACCATCGAAAAACAGCGGCAAATCGCGGAAGCGACCATCCGTATCAGCGGCGCCGACCTGTTTGCCAGTGCGGAAGCGGAAGACATGTACGCGGCCATTGACGAACTGGCCGATAAACTTGATCGCCAGATCCTCAAGCACAAAGAGAAGTCTGTTGATCGCATGCAAAGGGTCACAAACCGATAACTCTATGACTGAAACGTCTATTTCGCTGCAATCCATCCTCTCTCCCGCGCTCACCCGCTGTGGTGTGCCGGGAGGCAGCAAGAAGCGCATTCTGGAAACCATCGCCAAGTTGGTTGCCGAGCATTATCCATTCCTGGATGAAAACGCCATTTTCAACAATCTGGTCTGCCGTGAACGACTCGGCAGTACCGGAATTGGCCAGGGTATTGCCATTCCCCACTGTCGTCTCGAGAACTGTGATCGGGTTATTGGCGTGCTGCTGACCCTGGAGCAAAAAATCCCATTCGACTCCATTGATAACGAGCCGGTAGACTTGCTCTTTGCCCTGATCGTTCCTCAGGAAGCAACCAGCGAGCACCTGGATTTATTAAGTCAGCTCGCAGAAAAATTCAACGACCGCAGCTATTGCGAAAAACTGCGTGCTTGTCGCAGTGACACGGAGCTCTATGAGCTTGTCGCTGCGGGCAGGCTAACGCCCAACTCACTCTAGTGTGGCTTAACCTATGCAGCTGATCATTGTCAGCGGCCGTTCCGGCTCCGGTAAAAGTACCGCCCTTCAGGTTCTGGAAGACGTTGGCTTTTACTGCATTGACAATTTACCCATTGGCCTGCTGTTCCCTCTCACGGAAGAAGCGCTGGCCGAACAGGGGCGCCTGAAGAAAATTGCGGTCAGTATTGACGCCCGCAACCTGTCCAGTGAAATCAGACAATTTCGGCAGATCTATGAAAATCTCAAGGAAATGCCGATTGAACTGGGCATTATTTACCTGGACGCCCAGAACCAGACCCTGCTGAAGCGGTTCCACGCCACGCGGCGCAAGCACCCCCTGAGCAATGATCAGGTTTCCCTGAAAGAAGCCATTAACCAGGAAAGCGAGCTGCTCGCGCCGATCCGCGCCCTGGCGGATCTTTACCTGGATACCAGCGCTATGAACATGTATGAGCTGCGGGATCAGGTCAAACTGCGGGTGGTCGGCCACAGCCGCCAGGAAATCGCCCTTCTGTTTCAATCCTTTGGCTTCAAGCATGGCATCCCCATGGATGCGGACATGGTGTTTGATGTCCGCTGCCTGCCCAACCCCCACTGGGATCAGAACCTCCGCCGGTTTACCGGACGAGACCTGCCGGTCATCGAGTTTCTGGAGCGCCATGAAGAAACCGGAGAAATGGTGCGGGATATCATCCGCTACCTGGAAAACTGGCTGCCCCGCTTCCAACAGAACAACCGCAGCTATATGACCATCTGCATCGGCTGCACGGGCGGACAGCACCGCTCCGTCTATATCAGCGAAAAGCTGGGTGCCTACTTTCGCAAAACCTACAATAACGTGCAGGTTCGACATAAAGAACTGCCCGACCCTACCCAACCATCACCGAAAGAATGATCACTAAAACCGTCGTCATTTCCAATAAGCTCGGGCTTCATGCGCGAGCGGCCGCCAAGCTGGTTACTACCGCCTCCCAATTCAAGAGCGGACTACGTCTTCACAAAGATGACAAAGTCGTGGATGGCAAAAGCATCATGTCCGTGATGTTGCTCGCCGCCGGGATCGGGACCGAACTGGTCATTGAAGCTGACGGGCCCGACGAGGACGCCGCCCTTGAGGCGGTCTGCGCGCTGATTGACGACAAGTTTGGTGAAGGTGAATAAAGGTTCTGTTATGCAAGATTTCGAAGATGACGTCTATGAAGGGGAAGAAGAGCTTCCCAAAAGCAAATCCCAGGTCAAACGGGAGATGCACGCCCTGCAGGACCTGGGCAAAAAGCTGACCCAGTTAAAACCCGACCAGTTGGCTCGGGTCCTCATGAGCGATACCCTGCGGGATGCCATTGCCGAAGCCCACCGGATCAAGCAGCATGAGGCGAGTCGACGTCATCTGCAGCGTATTGGCAAGTTGATG
>Ga0209075_1000975_pt1 | contig 27463 bp, 16 predicted proteins | sample Stecom2011_FD_187523 | JGI IMG/M metagenome (GOLD analysis project Ga0209075, IMG submission 187523) | Agricultural soil microbial communities from Utah to study Nitrogen management - Steer compost 2011 (SPAdes) (version 2) | ecosystem: Environmental > Terrestrial > Soil > Agricultural land...
ATACAGTTGTGTATTTCAACACGTATTTTTTACCCGGATTGAGTCTATTATATATACTTTGACACATTAGTGTTGCTTCGTGGAAACCACACAAGATGAGTTTTAATTTACCCGGATAAGTATTGATGTCACCTATGGCATAAATACCTTCGATGTTTGTTTGGTAATCTAAGGCATTGTTTACGACAATAGCGTTTTTTTCGATTTCTAACCCCCAGTTAGCAATAGGACCTAATTTTGGAGTAAGTCCAAAAAGCGGAATAAAATAATCGGCCTGCAAAGTCATCTCTGCATTTCCAGTATTGACCACTAATGACTCCAAATGTTCGGCCCCGTTCAAACGAACGACTTCTGCCGGAGTAATTAGATTAATCTTCCCTTGTTTCTTGAGTTCTTGGACTTTTTCAACGGAATCCAAAGCTCCTCGGAATTCGTTTCTTCTGTGCACCAAAGTAACTTCTTTAGCCACATCCGAAAGGAAAATACTCCAATCTAGAGCAGAATCCCCACCACCGGCAATCACAATCTTTTTATCTCTAAATTTTTCAGGGTTTCTAACGAAATACTCTACTCCTTTATCTTCATAGAAGTTCAGATCTTCAATAACAGGCTTTCTAGGCTCAAAACTACCTAAACCTCCCGCAATAGCCACTGCTTTTGCATGGTGTTTGGTTCCTTTGTCTGTAGTTACGATAAAGGTTCCGTCTTCGAGTTTATCGATAGTTTCTGCTCTTTCGTTAAGCGTAAATCCTGGTTGGAACTGTTTGATTTGCTCCATCAAATTGTCTATTAATTCCTGCGCTCCTACACTTGGAAATCCCGGAATATCAAAGATTGGTTTTTTGGGGTACAATTCGGAAAGCTGACCACCGGGTTGCGGAAGAGCATCAATAATATGACATTTTAGTTTTAGAAGTCCGGCTTCAAACACGGCAAACAACCCTGTGGGTCCTGCCCCTATGATTAATATATCTGTTGAAATCATTAATTGTGAAATTTGAATTTAAGATTTGAAATACGACTACAAATCTCAAACGAAATAGATATTTATTCTATGACAAAAGTCAGAAAATAAGAATTAGAATTATATACACACAAAGCCTGTATAGCTTTGCTATAATATACTACTCATGAGCTATTAATAAGCAACGTTGATAACTTGCTCTATTTGGGGAGCGTACTTTTTAATTGTAGTCTCTACTCCTGCTTTCATCGTTGAGAAACTAAGATTGCAATCTCCACAAGCGCCTTCTAGACGAACGTTTACAATCTTGTCATTTTCGATAGAAATTAACGTAATATCCCCGCCATCCGACTTTAAAAACGGACGGATTTCTTCAAGAGCTCTCTCTACGTTAAACTTAATTTCTTCTGTTGTTGTCATCCTTTAAGTAGTTTTAAAGTTTATTTATTTCTTTACAGCAGAACATCCTGCCATAGTTGTTATCTTAATTGCTTCAGAAGGCGGTAGACTCTCGTTTCTCAAAACCACCTGTTCTGCTACGTTTCGAGCCAAAGTTTCAAAAGCTTCTGCTATTGGAGAGTCCTCTTGTAAAGCAGCTGGATGTCCGTAATCTCCTGCTTCACGTATGCTTTGCACTATTGGAATTTCACCCAAGAAAGGCACATCTAAATCCTCTGCTAAGTTTCTAGCTCCTTCTTTTCCGAAAATATAATATTTGTTATTCGGAAGCTCTGCCGGTGTGAAATAAGCCATGTTCTCTACGATTCCTAGCACAGGAACGTTGATTGCTTCTTGACGGAACATTGCTACACCTTTTTTAGCATCGGCTAGAGCCACATTTTGAGGTGTACTTACTACCACAGCTCCCGTAAGCGGTAAACTTTGCATGATAGAAAGATGAATGTCTCCAGTTCCCGGAGGAAGGTCTATTAGCATGAAATCAAGCTCACCCCAATCTGCATCAAAAATCATTTGGCTCAAAGCTTTTCCGGCCATTGGTCCTCTCCAGATTACAGCTTGATTCGGTTGTGTGAAAAACCCGATAGAAAGTATTTTTACTCCATAACTCTCAATCGGTTGCATTTTTGATCTTCCGTCTACTGTTACAGAAAGTGGTCTTGCTCTTTCTACGTCAAACATAATTGGCATAGACGGTCCATATACATCGGCATCTAAAACCCCTACTTTGAAACCCATTTTAGCCAAAGCAACTGCTAAATTGGCTGTCATCGTAGACTTTCCTACTCCTCCTTTTCCCGAAGCTACGGCTACAATATTCGAAATTCCCGGAATAGCTTTTCCTTTAATTTCCGGTTTTTCAGGAGTTTCAACTTTAATATTTACTTTTACTTTTGCTTTTTCGTAAACCAAATCCTGAATCGCTTTCATCACATCTACTTCTGCTCTTTTCTTGATGTGCAAAGCGGGATTGGTGAGCACTAAGTCAACCACCACTTCATCTCCGAAAGTAACCACATTTTGCACAGCACCACTTTCGACCATATTTTTACCTTCCCCCGCAACCGTAATAGTTTCCAGTGCTTTAAGAATTTCTTTTCTATCTAATTTCATCGTGTTTTTGTTGTTTTGTATGCAGAATAAAATAATCTGACAAAGGTACTAAATTTAAAGGAAAAGGCGAAACATAAATAGCTCTATAAAATACTTTTAAGATAGAAACTGTATTTTAGAATCGTATTGTTGCGCTTCACCTCCATTTTAATCTTTTTTCCTTCTTCTGATTGAAGTAGGTTTTTGATTTTCTGTAAAGTATATGAATGAGCGCTCTTACCGTTAATAGATATGATTTCATCGTCTTTTTGCAGGCCGGCCAATGCAGCCGGCGAGTCTTTCCGGATGCTGAAAATTTTATAGACAGGTTTTAATTCTAATTTGTAATCAAAACCTTCTAAAATATGTTGTAACAAATTCTTTTCGGTATCGCTATAATGAGACACATGCCTCACTTTTACCCACTGTACTCCGGCATGTTGTACCTCTATCCCACTCATGTTAAACCGGAAAGCTTCTTTATAATTGGAATTTGGTCTGATATAAAGAGCTTGACTTTTGTAGTCAAAAATCACCGTAAATCGCCTTAAGATTTCTGAACCGATAGAACCTGCTCTATCTTGGGCCATTCTCACATTTTGAATAGATAAAGTATCCGGAAAAGCGACATAAGGTTGCTGAAAAACATACTTATGTAATTTGATTTTATCGAGTTTAGCTCTCTTTCCGTGGACTTCTCCGTTGAATCCTTTACCTAAAAAGTCATCAAAGTTGTTTTCAGGAATTGTAGCCTTTGGAATTTTATTCTGAAACAGCCACACGGCATCGCTGTTTCCGGTATCCAAAAGTAATTTCAAAGTATTTTGATAGTTTCTATTCAACACAATTTCTGCTGTTAGGTAAGGTTTGTTAGCCTCTAAAGTAATATCTAATTTTTCGAATTTTTTATCTAATTTCTTCTGAAGAAGACTTAGGTTATTATAGATGTGAATCTTATTCCGAACATAATCAATTTCAACCACGTGATTTTTAAAAAATTCGTAGCCCAAAATTCCGTTTACAGGCACTCCGATACCCGATGAAATATTAAAATCTTGATCAAGAATTACATAAATATCGTGATTGTCATCTACAAAATATTGAGCTATAGAAAGTTTATTTTTAGATGTCTTAAAGCCTTCCACACTCTCTAAACTATTCCCTAAACCTCTAAAAGTTGTTTTTTCGGCATTCAAAAATTGTATTTCATCCACTTCTTCCAAACTAAACAAAATGGTTTTATCAACTCCCGAATCTAATAAAAACATCATCGGAACCTCGTTGACCATAACCTCAATAAATATCAAGTTGTTGATAGAAGTAAACGGAATATTAATCTCACTCTTATCTGAAGTAATAGTAAATCCTGTTTCTTGTGCTTTAGCACCCAAAACAACAAGACCACTCCAAAAGATTATCAGTATATGAAAAAGTTTGTTTTTCAAGAAAAAAAGATTTACAAGGCAGTATCAAAGTTACAAAATAAAATTATTTTTTAGTACACGAATCAAACAATAATGCCATTTTGTCACCATTTTGGGTTTGGTACTTCTTTTGAAAAAAGGGAGTTCGATTTCAAAATTTAAAACTCATCATAAAAAACACAAAATATATGGCAACAGGTAAGATTAATGTATCGGTTGAAAACATTTTCCCACTCATTAAAAAATTCCTTTATAGCGACCACGAAATTTTCCTTCGTGAATTAGTATCCAATGCTACGGATGCTACCTTAAAACTAAAACACTTAACCAGTATTGGCGAAGCCAAAGTAGAATATGGTAATCCCATTATCGAGGTAAAAATTGACAAAGAAGGCAAAAAACTTCACATCATCGACCAAGGTATCGGGATGACAGCCGATGAGGTTGAAAAATACATCAACCAAGTGGCCTTCTCTGGGGCTGAAGAATTCTTGAACAAATACAAAGATTCAGCTAAAGATACCGGAATTATTGGTCACTTCGGTCTTGGATTCTACTCTGCATTTATGGTAGCAGACAAAGTAGAAATCATTACGAAATCTTATAAAGACGAGCCTGCTGCTCATTGGACTTGTGATGGTTCACCGGAATTTACTCTCGAACCACACGACAAAACCGAAAGAGGAACCGAGATTATCCTACATATTTCTGAAGATTCAACAGAATTCTTAGAAGATTACAGAATCCGAGAATTGTTGTTGAAATACAATAAATTCATGCCTATTCCGATTAAATTCGGAACCAAGAAAGAGGCGCTTCCGAAGCCAGAAAATGCTCCGGAAGATTACAAAACGGAATACAAAGACGTTGACAACATCATCAACAACCCGAATCCGGCTTGGACAAAACAACCCAGTGATTTGACCGAAGAGGATTACAAAAACTTCTATCGCGAGCTTTATCCGATGCAGTTTGACGAACCTCTTTTCAACATTCACTTGAACGTAGATTATCCGTTTAACCTAACCGGAATCTTGTATTTCCCTAAATTATCTCCGGAGGTTCACGCTCAAAAAGACAGAATTCAACTCTATCAAAATCAGGTATTCGTAACCAACAATGTTGAGGGGATTGTACCTGATTTCTTGACCATGCTTCGTGGGGTAATTGACTCTCCGGATATTCCGCTTAACGTATCACGCTCTTACTTGCAAGCAGACGGAAACGTAAAGAAAATATCGAGTTATATCACTCGTAAAGTAGCCGATAAACTCAAATCGCTATTTACTGAAAACCGCGAAGAATTCGAGAAAAAATGGAACGACATCAAAATCGTTATCGAATACGGAATGCTATCAGAGCCCAAATTCTATGAAAAAGCTCCTGAATTTGCTCTGTATCCGACCGTTGATGACAAATTCTATACGTTTGCTGAATTAAAAGAGAAAATCAAAGATACACAAACCGATAAAGACGGTAAATTGGTTATCCTTTACGCTTCTAACAAAGATGCTCAACACAGCTACATCGCTGCTGCGAAAGAAAAAGGTTATGAGGTGTTGTTGTTGGATTCGCCAATCGTATCGCACTTGATTCAAAAGTTAGAGGCTGATAACGACAAAATCTCATTTGCTCGTGTAGATGCCGACCACATCGACAACCTTATCAAAAAAGACGAAGAGCAAATTTCTAAACTCTCTGACGAAGAAAAAGACCAATTGAAATCAGTTTTAGAGACTGTGGTTCCGAAAGAGAAATATACTATCCAGCTCGAAGCTATGGATAGCCATGCAGCTCCGTTTATCATCACTCAGTCTGAGTTTATGCGAAGAATGAAGGAGATGAGCCAAACCGGCGGCAATATGTTCGGAATGACTAACTTCCCTGAAATGTATAACTTGGTGGTAAATACCAACTCTGATTTAGCTTCGAAAATCTTGGCTGAAAAAGACGAAACCACTAAGCAAAACTTGATTAACCAAGCCTTGGATTTGGCTAAAATCGCTCAGGGATTGCTCAAAGGTGAAGAGCTTACAAACTTCGTGAAGAGAAGTTTCGAACTGATTAAATAACCTCAATTCCACATAAGCTGAAAACGCTGTTAGAATTTAAGCTCTAACAGCGTTTTCTTTTTTTATTCAGTCCGAAAAATTGACAGAAATAAAAAAACCGCAAACGATTGTTTACGGTTTTGTGGTACCTCCAGGAATCGAACCAGGGACACATGGATTTTCAGTCCATTGCTCTACCAACTGAGCTAAGGTACCTTTGGTAATGCGGGTGCAAATATATAATCATTTTTTCTTTCTGCAAAATAAAATTTTAAAAAAATCTATTACTATCTTTGTTCCTACCTAAACAAAAAATATGCTTTTAGCAATAGACATTGGTAACTCTCAAATTAAAGGAGCTGTCTTTAAGCACAATACAATTTCCGATACGTTTATCTTTGCATACTCTGAGTGGCGAAAAAAAATCGAAAATATTTTTGAGCAATATCCCCTTTTAAGCCATTTGATAGTTTCTTCTGTTGGAAAATTGTCTGAAGACGACTTTTTGTGGATAGATAAAAAGATTCAAATTTCTTTTGTCTCTCGTCAGATGAAGTTTCCTTTTACCAATCTATATAAAACTCCCGATACATTAGGTGTAGACCGAATGGTGCTCGCCAGCGGTGCGGTATTAAAGTATCCTAAAACAAATCGCTTAGTTATTGATGCAGGGACCGCCATTACGTATGATTTTGTGGATGCTATGGATAATTATTTAGGAGGAGCTATTTCTCCGGGACTTCGCCTCAGATATAAAGCCCTAAATGACTATACAGCCAAGCTCCCCTATCTAGAAAAAACCGAAGAGGATTTCTTTATTGGGCAAAACACTTCGGAATCGATTCATTCCGGTGTTGTGAATGGGGTTATCCACGAAATCGAAGGCTTTATTGATAGATACAGAACTACTTACGAAAACTTTATCATAATTTTAACGGGTGGCGATACGGATTTTTTGGCTAAACGACTAAAAAGCACCATATTTGCCAATCAAAATTTCCTTTTGGAAAGTTTAAACGACTTATATCAATTTCAGAACAATGACTAGAAAGATTTTTACCGGACTTGCATTACTCTTTTCAACCTATATCCTAGCTCAACAAAGTACTTCTTCTCCGTATTCATACTACGGTATTGGGGAGACCACTTTTAGAGGGACTCCCGAACAACAAGCTATGGGAGGTTTAGGGATGTTAGGAGACAGTATTCATATCAACTTACTGAATCCGGCTTCTTACAGTTCGTTGAAAATATCAGTTATTTCATTAGCCGGAGGAACGAATTTCAATACCCTCGCTACAGACCAAATCAGCGAAAAAGCCAAGAGAACTTCACTAGATTATCTAACTATCGGTATTCCTATGGGTAAATTCGGAACGGCTTTTGGCCTAAAAGCCCAAACAGCTGTAGGATACAGAATCCAAAGTGTTGCAGAAGACGAAAGCAACTTAGAACAATACATTGGTGAAGGAGGAACCAATCGTGTTTTTGCGGGAGTTTCTTACCAAATTAACCCTAAATTCAGTATAGGAGTAGATTTGAACTATAATTTCGGACAAATTGAAACCACTAGCAAATACTTCCAAAACGGCGTGCATTACGGCACACGTATTCAAAGAGAAGCAACTATAAATGGTTTTAATGCCAATATAGGAGCTATGTATAAGACAAAATACCAAGAACAATACGACTTTTACTTGAGTGCCACTTTCCATCCTTCTTATACATTAAATTCTGAAATCGTAGGCACTATTGCTTCGATTTACCAAAGCAACAGCGGAGTTGATGTAGTAGACTCCTCACAACCTTTACAAGAAATAAACGAGAGCTATAAACTCCCTAGCCAGTTTTCTGTGGGAACAGGTATTGGTGCGCTGAGAAAATGGTTTGTGGGTGTAGAAGGTTTGTTCACCAGGAAAAATGATTTCACAGACGAAAACGGAATGCGTCTTTCTCTAGGAGGTTATTATATCCCGAAATACAACTCTTTCACAAGTTATTTCAGTCGTATGGTTTACAGAGGAGGTCTTCGTTATGAAAAAACAGGTCTTGTCGTAAAAGGCGAAAGCATTAACGACATGGGGATAAATCTAGGTATGACCTTTCCGGTTGGTAATGGCCTTTCTGATGTCACTTTAGGAATGGAGTACGGAATTAAAGGTACGAAAAGCTCAGGGCTGGTTCAAGAGAATTACTTCAATATCAACATCGGAATCTCTTTCGGAGATAAATGGTTTAGAAAAGTGCTTTTTGATTAACGACCGGTTAATTAGTCTTTAAGGTAAGTAATTTCCGCCTAAAATAATTACCTTTGAAAAACGTTATACAAAAAAACACTTAATAATGAGAACAACAATTTTACGATCATACTGCCTATGGTTTGCCTCCGCTTTATTATTTGGGTCTACTGCATTGGCACAAAAAAAGACTTGTGCAGACTATTATGCAGATTTTGATTTATACTACAAGGCAGAATTCAACATCATTTCGATTATTGAAACCAAAGATGCCGAAAAAGCCTATATAGAGCTTTCAAAATTGATGGAGCACTGTGCCGGTTTCAACGAAGCTATGTATGACCAAGGCGAAGCTATGCTTCAAAAAATTATTCAACCTCTTAGCATTGGTGAACAGCGAAATGTGTGGGTTGAGCGTTTGAGCTCACTCTATGATTCTCACAGCAAGCACTTCCCTACTCATAAGAATAAAAACGAACTGAAGAAAGTGCTTCTTCAATACAACAACGGAATGTTATCTGACAAAGAGACTATCAATATTCTTGAAAAGATCTTTAATACAGATAAAAGTATAATGACCTCAGAAGCTTATAGTATATATAGCACTTTGTTGATTACAGATAACCTTGTAGACAAAAACAAACCCGTTGATTTCCTCAAAAAATTAGATGCCGTAGATGCTGCGGCAACAGCTAGAAAAGCCAAAGCAGAACTAGAACTTACTGCTTTAGAAAACAGCTCAAATCTTAGCCGAGAAGAGCAGCGTCAAGTAAAAGTTTTGAAAAACGAAATCTCAAGGTTTGGGTTAGTTTCGAAAAACCTTACAGCTCACATCAAAACCGGATTTGCTTCGTGCGAAGATTGGGTAAATTTCTACAAAGAAGATTTCGACGCTAATAAATCCAACGTAGAGTGGTTGGAGCAAGCCCTAAATCGTTTAGAACAACAACGTTGCATAGACAAAGGCCCTTTGTTTGAAGAGTTGGCTACACTACTTTACAATGCTAAAAAAACCACAAAATCTGCCAACTATATGGGCTTGGTGTCTCAAAGAAAAAAAGACAACCAAAAGGCAGCGACTTATTTTAACGAAGCTGCTGAATTGGAAACAGACCCGGTAGCAAAATCAAAGCTTTACTACCAAGTGGCTACGATATATCAAACATCAGATAAAGCGAAAGCAGGAATTTTCGCTAGAAAAGCTATTGAAAGCAACTCTAATAACATAAGTAGTTATTTCTTACTTGCTCAGCTTTACGCCTCTGCAACCGACTGCGCTAAAAATGAATTCGAAAGAAAAGCGCTTTACCTATTAGCTGCTCAAACCGCTAAAAAAGTAGGTGATATAGATTCAAAATATCAAGTTGCTTCAGAACGAGCAAGTAATGATTTTATGAAAAATGCTCCGACAAAAGACGAAATCAAAAAAGAGAAAATGAGCGGAAAAACCATTGATTTCGGCTGTTGGATTAACCAAAGCATTATTGTTCCGTAAGTAACCCGAAATGAAGTTGAAAATCCTCTATAACATTCTTTTTTGGGGCTCTTTTGCAAGTATATTGGTGAGTTGTGAAAGAGATTATAAAGATGTGCAAAAAATCGGGAAAACGGCTTTTGTACCTACTAGCGAAGTAGAGAATTTTAAGTTGAAATACACCGATTCGGCACAAATAAAGTCTATCCTTATCAGTCCACTAATGTTTGATTTCGGGAGTCTTGACTTTCCGTTTACAGAATTCCCTAAAGGGATTGATTTAACGGTTTACGACAACGATAAAAAAGAAAGCTATATCACCTCGAATTATGCTATTACGTACTCGAAATCAGATATAATCGACTTACAAGACAATGTAAAAATAACTTCCTCTAACGGAGATGTTCTAGAGACCTCTCAACTCTATTATGACCGAAAAAGAGAATGGTTTTTTACGGAAAAAGAATGCAAATTTTCTAACAAAAACGGAGTATATTACTTCAAAGGTTTTGATTCAAAAAGCGACCTTACTCAAGGTGAGGCTCGTAGCTTTAGTGGTGAAGGAACTTTTTCGGAACTAAAAAATTAAACATGGAAGAGAAAAACCTTAAACTAAAACCCGAAGAAATTCAGAAATTAGTAAAGCCAATGGGATATTGTTTTGCTACCGATAAAATCACAATCGAAGGTCTTCCTGTAGGATATATGTACAGAGAAAAACCTACAGAAAAAGACGACAGTGGTTGGCGTTTTTTTTCGGGAACCGAAGAGAGTGATTATTTGGATGACGAAAACAATATTGATGTCTATGACGTCAACACCATTGCCAACTACGACAAAGCAATTATTCCGTATTTGGATGCTCCATATGAAACCGATTTTGAACGAATTCCTAATTCAGATAAGTTTGAAATCGTTACCGACGAGGATTAAACCACACAGATAGATAGCTTACTACAATGACAACACAACAACTTACACAACAAATTCATCAAAAAAAATCATTTCTTTGCATTGGTCTGGATGTAGATCTGAATAAAATCCCACAATTTCTACTTCAAGAAGAAGACCCTATATTTGCTTTCAACAAAGCCATTATCGATGCTACTCACGATTTAGCAGCAGCTTATAAGCCCAACACGGCTTTTTATGAGGCTTATGGAGTAAAAGGATGGACTTCTCTTCAAAAAACTATCAATTACCTCAACGAAAAACATCCTGAAATTTTCACTATTGCTGATGCCAAACGAGGAGATATAGGGAATACCTCTCGAATGTACGCTCAAGCCTTTTTCGAAGATTTGGGATTTGATTCCGTAACCGTGGCACCCTATATGGGGCAAGACTCCGTAGAGCCTTTTTTAGAGTTTGAGAACAAACATACCATCTTGTTGGCACTTACGTCCAACATGGGTTCAAAAGACTTTCAAACGCTTTCTTTTAACGAAAAATCACTATTCGAAAACGTATTAGAAACTTCAAAAACTTGGAAGAACTCTCATAACCTGATGTATGTTGTCGGAGCAACCAAAGCCGATTACTTTGAGCACATTCGTAAAATTGTTCCTGATAACTTTTTATTGGTTCCCGGAGTAGGCGCTCAAGGAGGAAGTTTAGAAGACGTATGTAAATACGGTTTAAACTCTCAAGTAGGGCTTTTAATCAACTCTTCCAGAGAAATTATTTATGCTTCCAACCAAGAAGACTTCGCTCAAAAAGCAAGAGAAAAAGCAAGTGCTCTTCAACAAATTATGAGAACTAAACTTTAATCAAAATAAGAAATCCTGAAATAACTCTTTTGCTATTTCAGGATTTCAACCCTTATTAATTTCCGAAATCTATCTTTTTTACTTTTTTGGCTTTTTGATTTGTAATAGCGATCTGAAGCACTTCGCTCATGTCTTTCACGTAATGGAAAGTAAGGCCTTCGATGTACTCAGGCTTGATTTCTTCTACATCACGCTTGTTTTCGTGACATAGGATGATTTCTTTAATTTTAGCTCTTTTAGCCGCTAAAATCTTTTCTTTAATTCCTCCAACCGGAAGTACTTTTCCACGAAGAGTAATCTCTCCTGTCATCGCCAAATTTTTCTTTACTCGTTTTTGAGTAAATGTTGAAACCAAAGAAGTCAGCATCGCAATACCTGCACTCGGGCCATCTTTTGGAGTCGCTCCTTCCGGAACGTGAATATGGATATTGTAATCCGTAAACATTTCAGGAGCAATACCCAAAGCCTCTGCATTGGCTCTGATGTATTCCAAAGCCAAAGTCGCCGATTCTTTCATCACATTACCCAAGTTTCCGGTAAGCGAAAGATTTCCTTTTCCTTTAGAAAGTATGGATTCGATAAATAGTATATCTCCTCCGACACTTGTCCAAGCCAGTCCTGTAACTACTCCGGCTACCTCGTTATTTTCGTACTTATCTCTTTCTAGCTTAGGTGCTCCAAGGATTTCAACAATCTTTTCGTCTGTGATTTTTGATTCGTATGATTCTCCCATAGCAATAGATTTAGCAATGCTACGGATGATTTTTGCAATTTGTTTCTCCAGACCTCTTACTCCGGACTCTCGAGTATACCCTTCGATAATTTTCTCGAGTTGTCTTTTACCTATGGTAAAATCTTTTTCAGAAAGGCCGTGCTCTTTGAGTTGTTTTGGGAGCAAATGCTGTCTGGCAATTTCGATTTTTTCTTCAACCGTATAACCGGTCATATTAATCACTTCCATCCTATCCCGAAGGGCTGGTTGGATGGTAGACATGTTGTTGGATGTAGCAATAAACATCACTTTTGACAAATCATACCCCATTTCCAAGAAGTTGTCATAAAACTCTGAGTTCTGCTCGGGGTCAAGAACTTCCAACATAGCCGAAGAAGGGTCACCTGAATAACTACTTGAAAGTTTATCTATCTCATCCAATACGAAAACCGGATTCGAAGTTCCTGCTTTGCGGATGCTTTGGATAATTCTTCCCGGCATAGCTCCGATATAGGTTTTTCTGTGCCCTCTGATTTCCGCTTCATCTCGCATACCTGCAAGCGAAATTCTTACATATTCTCTACCCAAAGCCTCTGCAATGGATTTTCCGATAGAAGTTTTACCCACTCCTGGAGGCCCGTACAAACACAAAATCGGAGACTTCATATCATTTCTGAGCTTAAGCACTGCTAAGTGCTCGATGATTCTTTTCTTAACATCATCTAGGCCGAAATGGTGTTTATCTAAAATTTTTTGAGCTCTTTTTAAGTCAAAATTGTCATTAGAATAGGTATCCCAAGGAAGCTCTAAATACAACTCTAGATAGTTTCTTAGAATGCCAAAATCAGGCGATTGTGGATTCGTTCGTTGTAATTTGCTAAGTTCTTTATCAAAATGAGCTTTAACTTTCTCGTTCCATGATTTGGTTAAGGATTTTTGTCTCATTTCTTCGATTTCTTGATCGTATGAAACCCCTCCCAACTCTTCTTGGATGGTTTTCATTTGTTGATGCAAGAAATACTCCCTTTGTTGCTGGTCTAAATCATGACGAACTTTAGACTGAATATCGTTTTTCAACTCTAACTTTTGCAACTCGATATTCAAGTAGCGAAGCGTTTCTAGCGCCCTGTTCTTCAAATTACCGATCTCAAGTAAAGCTTGTTTTTCTTTTACGTTGAGATTCATATTCGAAGACACAAAGTTTATCAAGAAAGAGTCGCTCTCGATATTTTTTATAGCAAAAGTAGCCTCTGTGGGTATATTCGGGCTCTCTTCTATAATATTGATTGCTAACTCTTTAATCGATTCGGTAATTACTTTGAATTCTTTGTCATCCTTCGGCGGACGAACATCAGTAAATTCTTTAATAACAGCTCTGATATAAGGCTCTTCTGAGGTAACTTCTTCAATCTCAAAACGCTTTTGTCCCTGAATAATCACTGTAATATTTCCGTCAGGCATCTTTAGCACTTTCAAGATACGAGCTACCGTACCCACTTTGTGGATATCGTTTGCAGTGGGATTCTCAATTGTTTCTTCTTTTTGAGCAACTACCCCAATAATTTTAGTCGAAGAATTCGCATCATCTATCAATTTGATAGACTTATCTCTCCCGGCTGTAATCGGAATTACAACTCCGGGAAACAAAACCATGTTTCTTAAAGGCAAGATGGGTAAATCTCCAGGTAGTGTCTCTTTGTCCATTTCCTCTTCATCCTCAGGGGTCATAAGCGGAATTAACTCAGATTGTGGTTCAAAATCTTGAAGTGACAAACTGTCAAGTGATAATATTTTTTGTTTAGCCATAGCTTTTTATAAGTCATTTTGTCATTACTTACATAACATTATGTTTTTCCTTTACACAAACAACCATTCATAACATCATGTAAATCAATACGTTTTATTATTAACTCTTTATTGTTCTTACAACAAAAGTCAATCTTTGTGCCAGTTTCAAATCACTATCTGTAAAATCCGTTGAGGATACTATCAAGAATAAAGAAATATACTTCTCAAAAGAAAAACACCTCTAAAATTTTCATTCAGAGGTGTTTGAGTTTATATCGATGATTAAAATCCTATGATTCGCAACTACTACAAGTTACCAGATTGGTTACCAATTCTTTGGAAACACTTTGACTCCTTTGATAATACAGCGTTTTGATTCCAAGCTTCCAAGCTTCAATCATCAGTTGATTCACCTCTTTAATTGGCAATTGAGCCGGAATATTCAAATTCAAACTTTGAGATTGGTCTACAAACTTTTGTCTAATCGCTGCTTGTTGAACAATTTCTAACTGACTGATTTCTTTAAAGGTTTTGAACACTGCTTTTTCGTGGTCGTTCAGCTCTTCTAAGTGTTGAACACTTCCATTTTGAAGCATGATGCTTCTCCAAGTATCTTCGTTGTCAATACCTTTTTCTTCTAAAAGTTTTTTCAGGTATTTGTTTTTACGCATGAAGTTCCCTTTAGACAAACCGGCTTTATAATAATTGCTGCTAAAAGGCTCTATTCCGGGCGAGGTTTGTCCCAAAATAGCCGATGACGAAGTGGTCGGAGCAATTGCCATCAATGTCGTATTTCTTCTACCGTAACCTTTTAATAATTCCGGTTCTCCATAAATTCGAGCCAGTTCTTGAGTAGCTTTTTCAGTTTTATCTTGTAGGTATTTAAAGATTTCTGTTGTCAGCATTTTGGCTTCCATACCTTCAAACGGAATCATCCTTTTTTGCAATAACGAATGCCAACCCAATACTCCAAGCCCTAAAGCTCTATGGCGTTTTGCAAATTTATTTGCCGCAGCCAAATAATAATTGCCTTCTGTTTTCACGATGAATTCCTGCAAAACAGCATCCAAGAAAAATACGGCTAATTTCACAGCTTCGGTATCTTTCCATTCGTCGTAAAGTTCTAAATTCATCGAAGACAAACAACAAATAAACGATTCGTCTTTCGAAGAAGGCAACATGATTTCAGAACATAAATTGCTGGCATTAATAGGCATATTCAAGTCTTTGTAAACCTGAGGTTTATTTCGGTTTACGTTATCCGTAAAGAAAATATACGGGAGGCCTTTTTGCTGACGACTCTCCAATACTTTTGCCCATAATTTACGTTTGTCAATGTCTCCGTCAATCATTTCCTGCATCCAATAATCTGGCACATTAATACCAAAGAATAGGTTTTGAATCGGGTTTCCGATGTCTTTTATGTTCAGAAATTCTTCTGCGTCCGGATGGTCGATATCCAAATAAGCGGCAAAAGCTCCACGACGAACACCTCCTTGAGAAATCGTATCCATAGCCGTATCAAAGAGCTTCATGAAGCTCACAGCACCACTACTTTTCCCATTGTCTGAAACGGCACTTCCTCTTTCTCTCAAAGCTCCAAAGTAACCCGAAGTTCCACCTCCGATTTTAGTTTGCATTATTACCTCACCTAGTTTGTGAGTAATATCTTCGATGCTATCAGGCACATGCACGTTGAAACAAGATATCGGCAAACCTCTTTCTGTTCCCATATTGGCCCAAATCGGAGAGCTCAAACTCATCCAACCTCTTTCAATCATCTCTTGAAAGGCTTCTTTGAGTTCCGGTTTATAGAGGCGTTGAGCGGCTGCAGTCGTAATTCTGTCTATTGCTCCTTCTACCGTTTCTCCTTTAAGCAAATAACCCCTGTTAAGGATTTGCTCGCTTTCTTCGTTTTTCCACCAAAGTTTTTCTCGTACGGCTATTTCTTCCATCGTAAAATATATTTTGTAATTATGCTTCTGTTAAAATAAATCGTCTGCAGTGATGCTCTTGTCGTGTTTCGTATATTCCACAGGTCGTTTTGCAAAAAAGTCATCCAAGCTGTTCGCAAAAACCTCTTCTTCAAACCAAGCCAGCGGTCTGTATTGTTCGCTGGAAACGTGGAAGAGTTTCTCGAACCCGATACGAGTTAAACTCTCATCAACACGAAACTTCATAAAGTTCAATAAATCTTTGCGATTGATGATTTCGATATCGCCTTCAGAAAAAATCCAATCTAGAATGTCTTTTTCTACATCAATTGAATCCTTTACCGTATTGCGAATAAGTTCTATTGTTTCTTCATCAAAGAATTCAGGATATTCTTGTCTGATTTTGTTGATGATATAAATTCCTGCATTAGCGTGAATTTGTTCATCTACCGATGTCCAGGCAATAATGTTGCTTACATTTTTCATATATCCTTTAAAGCGAGTAAAGGACAAAATGATTGCAAACTGGCTGAACAGCGATACGTTTTCGATTAGAATCGTAAATAATATCAGAGAAACGACATACTTCTTACGGTCATCAGATTTGGTGTTTTGAAGTACTTCCGACAAGTATTCTACTCTGTGTTTGATTACCGGAATCTGCATTAAGTTTTGGAATTCGTTGTTATACCCCAACACTTCCAACAATCTTGAATATGCCTCAGAATGGCGAAATTCGCATTCTGCAAATGTGCTACCTAAACCATTGAACTCCGGTTTCGGGAAATGGTGATATAAATTGCCCCAAAAAGATTTTACGGCTACCTCGATTTGAGCAATAGCCAACAAGCTGTGTTTGATAGCCGTACGTTCTGCAATTTCGAGGTGTGAATGGAAATCTTGAATGTCTGCTGTGAAGTCTACTTCGCTATGCACCCAAAACGATTTATTGATGGCCTCTGTAAACTGTAATACTTCCGGATATTCAAACGGTTTGTAGTTTACTCTTTTGTCAAAAATCCCCATAGTTTATGCTTTATTAGTTAATGTAAAACGATTATCATGTTGCCCTTTCATCCGCCAAAAGCAGAGAAAAGATCCAGTTTTATTCGAGAACGTAAAAAATTAAAGGCTTAGAAAATAAGACCTATTTTATGACAAGCTGTAAATGAATACGTAAGGAAAATTAACTCCTAAAATCTTATCATTTTTGTGTGTTAGCAAATTTAATTTTTCCCTCTATTGGTTTTTATAGACACCTTCTAAAGATATCAACAAGATATTTTTGAAATAGTTTACAACTTATTATCTCTCTAACAATCAAACACTTAAAAACAAATTCATGAAAATCATCTTGTTTAAAGAGAATTCAATCCATGTCTCAGATTGAACTTAATTAGTAGGCGTTCGGTTAAGGAGAATTTATAACTCAATATTTCGTAAAAATTTGAATACGACATAAGCTTTCGAAAAACACTTTCGGTTCTCAGACTAAAACCCTATCTTTGCAACCTTAAAAAAATAAAATTATGCTTCATAAAAATATAAAACTTGCACTTGTAGTTCTTTTATTTGGTACAGCCATTTGGCAATTTACAGACAAAGAAATCGGTAACGGAATCTTTTTGGTATTACTGTCACTGATAGTGCTTTTGTTTTATTTTAAAAACGAATATATTTTACTTGCCTTCCTAAAAATTAGAAAACAAGACTTCGAGGGAGCTAAAAAATGGCTTTCGAAAATCAAAAATCCGGAAGGAGCTCTTGTGAGAAAGCAACAAGGGTATTATAATTATCTAAGTGGACTTTTGGTTTCGCAAACCAACCTTAATCTAGCTGAAAAACACTTCAAAAAAGCTATCGAATTAGGTCTTAGCATGGATGCGGATTTAGCTTTGGCAAAATTAAACCTTGCCGGAATAGCCATGACAAAAAGACGTAAAGTAGAGGCGACTCAACTTCTTAACGAAGCAAAAAAATTAGACAAGCACAACATGCTTAAACAGCAAATCGCTCAGATGAAAGAGCACCTGAAAAGGCTTTAATACTTCTTAAAACGGATACCCTATAGCGAAGTTGAGAATCGGGTTTTTGTAATCAAAATACCAACGTTCTCCAACCGGCAGATATGGTGTATGAATTGGTGAAGCCAAATCAAAGCGTATTACAAAATTCTGAACGTCAACCCTTAGCCCTGCTCCTACTCCGATTCCTAATTCATCGATGAATTTAGACGAGAATTTACCTCCGGTGAGGGAATTGTCGTCCGTATTCCAAACGTTCCCGGCATCAGCAAACAAAGCTCCTTTTAAGAACGAAATAATCGGAAAACGGTACTCCAAATTAGCTTCGAGCCTTAAATTTCCGGTCTGATCAAAAAACGAACCCGTTCCCGAAGATTGCTCCGGGTTATAATTACCCGGGCCTAAAGACCGAATCCTGAAAGCCCTGACACTAAACGGCCCACCTGAATAATACTGTCTCGAGAAAGGCATTACTTCTGAATTCCCGTATGGAATTCCGATTCCGGCAAAAATCCTTGTTGCTATTTTCTGAGAACTTCCTACTTGCAGGTGATAACGAAAATCAACATCAACTTTAGCATATTGCGAATATTCTAAACCTAAAACTTCTCTAGGTCTATCTCCTCCTCCGCTGAGTAAGTTCACCAAATTTCCGGCTATATCCAGATTCGTATTAAAGTAAAACTGATGGGTTCGCTGTTGATCGATAAGTCCGTTATACGTAAATGAATACGTAAGTCCGGCTATGAATTTTTGGTCTAAACTGTTTTTCAAAAACGGATTCTGATTGAGTATTTCCTCAAACTCCGGACTTGTATTAGCTAAGTGTAAATAATTGACAGAAATTGGATTGAATTGATGCGAAACATATCGATTAGCATTCCACAAATAACCAAAAGTAGCCGTTGTTCCTACTAAACTGTACAGCTGACTTCGATTTTGAAATTGCATACTTAAAGCAATCTTGGTTTTCGGTATAGAATACCTAAAGAAATTAGTATTGATTGGAATAGGAGATAGCATTCTCGGGAAAATGAGTTCAGGCTCTAAACCGGCCTGAATGGTATGTAACCCTTCTTGACCTCCGCTTGCGATTTGCATTTCGTATCCGAAATTGGTCGAAATATTGAGGGTTTCCCCTCCTTTAAATAGATTTCTATTGGAGATGGTAGCTACAATTCCCGGTCCTGTAAAATTGTTCGACTTCGACACCATCTGAATTTCCGTTCTGAGCACTCTCTTTTTCATCGGAGACAAATAGATATTGGCCTTGAGAGCACCTTCTTCTGATGTCGATAGCGAATCAATCTCTTCGTATTGAATGTTAATAAATCGATATGCTCCTATCGAACCCAACCTACGAGAAGTATATCGAGATTTATTGGGGTTGAAATAATCGCCTTCTTTGAGCAAAATAAATGGGTCTAAACGTTCGGGTTTAAAGAAAACTTCACCTTGAACATAGGTTTTCCCGTTCAGTTCTGTTTCGGTTTCTTCATGATCTCTGTTCCCAAGAATATAGTTTGGATGCACTTCTACTTTTGTCAATCGATAAGGTATCAAAGCAGCCTGAGGCGCTTCTTTTTTCAGGCGAAGAAATAGGTCAAAACTTCTCTTTTTATGTTGATTCGTATCGGCTTCGAAAACCAAAAAATCCGGATTAAAGTTGTAGTACCCTTTTAGTTTTAAGGCTCTGTCGATTCGTTCTCTTTCTACCTTGAGAGCATTCAAATTAAATCGATTCCCTATCTTGATAATGCTCTCCTCCATAGTTTCTCGGATATCTTTATAGATTGGTAAAGAATCCGCTTCGACAGTATAATTTTCTATCAAATAAGGTTCCGCTACGTTCAGTTTATAAACCGCTTCAGACTGTTTTTTCTTTTCTTTTCGAATCACTTCCGAAGAGACGCTACTCAAGAAAAAACCTTGATTTTCCAAACGATTATTTAGAACTTTTTCGATGTGTTGAAGGTCTACTTGAGATTCATAGACAGGCTCTTCGCCCATCTTCTTGTTCAGAAAACGAGTAATGAAGTTAGGATTGTCTTGTGCCTTGTAGTGGAAATAAAGTCCCCATCGCACACCCAGAAACTTCGAATTCGGCTCAGGTCGCAATACGTCTTCCAGCTCTGCTTCTACTCGTTTGAAATCTTTGACATTTTCGTCTTTTTCAATATCGAGCTTAGCACCTGTATACAGAAATTCCTCTTCCGGAATATATTTCCGGACACTGCACGAGGGTGATACTGCCATAGCGATGCTCAGCACTACCAAGAAGCGAATTTGGCTTAATCGTATGTTATTTTTTATTCTCATTGCGGTCACGTTTTCTGCTTCTTCTCTGTTTTTCTTCCTTCACTTCTTTTTGGAACAATTCCTTGTACTTGTTAAATTCTTTCGAGAAAATCAACGCAATTCCGTTGACAAAAATTTGTCCGTCGATTACATTTTCATATTGATTCTTGCGGAAACCTTTCACTCGGAATCTCCCGTCTTCGGTAATCAAATATTCAATCGCTACATTTCCGATGACCGGAGTGCTTTCTTCTCCTGTTTGATCGGTTCCTTGAATGTCGACTTCGCTACCTACACTCAAGATAAGCCTGTCATCAAACAGTTTTTTCTGAGCCGTAATGTCGAGTTGTGTTCGGTCTTGTGGAGCAGCGCCTTGATAGTCCGTATAGCTATTCAACCCAAAGTCGAGCTCTAAACCGGTTTTGCCAAGCAATCGGTCTGATAAGGTATTCAATTGGTCAGACAACGCTTGATTGAGGTTATTTCTAGCCAAAGCCATAGCTCCTCCTCCACTACCATCGCTTCCCGCATCCGGGAAGAATCTATCTAACACTAAAAGAGAGAATACTTGTCGGTTTCGCTCATCCTCTTGTTGGTCTATTTGTCGGATTCGGCTATAGACTTGTCCTCCGATAGCCCCTCGCTCGTCTTCAGGCATATCGATATTGAAACTCAAATTCGGTTGAGTAATTTCGCCTCCCACATTCAGATAAACCAAAAATGGTAATCGCTGTCTGAATTTTGATGCGTCGGAAGGGTCCATACCCGATGTTTGAGCTGCCATCAGTGCCGAAGCCGAAGTTTCTACCTCATAAACCGCACGAATGTCAAGGCTAGCATCCATAAGTTCGCCCGACCAAGTTATGCTACTGCCTTCAACGATATCAAACCTTCTATTTACGATATTGTATAGGTTGAGTTCAAAATGCCCAGCGGTCACTTCATAACGTCCGGAAAGGTTAATTCTACCATTAGAGTCAATATTTAGATTCAAATCGCCTTCGCCCGAAATTCTAAGGTTGTCTTTTGTCCTTTCATTAATGATGACATTAAAAGTTGCATCGCGTTTAATGGCTATCAAAGCTGTCACATCCAGACCTTTTACTATATATGATTCTTCTTTTTGAGGTTGAGTTAAAATATCATCCGGATTGGCTTTGTTGACAAACAACACAACTCCGTCCCGTTCCTCTACCTGTACATCAGATTCCGCTAGAATGTAAGTCACATCTGTGCTCGGGTGCAAATCGAGCTTCATTTGAAGTTTCGGGAGGTTCAGATTTCCGGTCAAATTGGCTCTGACATCAAAAATGGCTTTTCCGTAAAACAAATCGTTATCTTTTCGAGTCGAATTCAACACACTAAACTCATTGGCCGCAATTCTCAAATCGAATTCAGGATTCGTAAAATCTTTTGTCAAGATAGAACCATCAATAAAAAATCGGTTGTCTTTTTCGTCTCGAATGGTGAATCGCTCTAAATAAATTCCAAGATTATCCACAGAGATAGTCTCGTCGGAAATCTTGAATAACGCATTTAGTTTTTTGACGTTGAATACACCGTCTGTAAAGCTTAAATTCCCTTTGTATTTAGGATTTGCTGTTGTTCCGCTTACATTGAATTGTCCTGAGATATAACCCGAAGCCTCTTGAATCTCTCCTCTGCTCAAATTCTCAATAGCTTTCAAGTTGAGTTGGTTGATATCCAGGTCGATTTGAAACGAAGGAGCTACCGAGTCGGACTTATAATTTCCATCCAGATTTAAATCTACATCACCTCCGTTTATGGCTAATTCGAATTCATAATTTTGAGTATCCAAAGCTTTTGCATCGAGCTGGAGATTGCCTAAAGGAGCCTCTAATACGGTTAAATTCGAAATTCCAAGATTTGCCAAAAAACCTAAGTCGCCAAAAGGGTCAATTACCATGACATCACCATTTAAAGCCCCTTTAGCAATGAGTTTTTCAGGATTTAAGTAGTTCATCAAGTCCGAAAGATTAAAGTCTTGAAACTTTAAATCGATGTGGTCTTGCTCGATATTCGGATTATCATCCGAGATTTCTAACCACCTATTCAAACGCGTGAGTCTAAAATCATTAAATTCCAGTTTTTTGTTGGTATAAACTATGCTGTTTTGTTCCGGAACTTCCCAACTAAGGCTGTTTAAAATAAAATCCTCTGACTTTAATCGGAATCGAAGTGTATCAGAAGCAATTGCCAACTCAGAATTTATATTCAAAATACGTTCTCCGTTGTGGAACGAAGCTAAATCTAGCGAAAGTAAATTGTTTTTGAGATTCCCCCCAAGTCTAGTTCGTTGAATAGCCAATAGCCCTGCTTCAATAGAACGGAATCCTAAATCAAAATCCAAAGCCTGGTGGTCAGAATCCAACGAGAAGGCCAAACTATCCACCACATTTCCGTTATAACTGAGGTAAGGCAATCGAACATTGGCAGTCATTTTTTCGGTTTGTTGGTCAAAATCGAAGTCTACATACAGGCTGTCCATACGTTCTAAACCGGTTAGAAAAACATCTTTCAATATCGGGGCTTCGTTAACCTTTAGTTGTAACTGTAACTTTAGTGGATTGACCACACTATCCGTATGTACCAAAAGTGTATCCGTAAAATAATGTTCGAAATGGTGTTTCAAAGCTTCCGAAAAGTATTTTGGATGAGTATTGGCTCTGACTTTTGCCTGAATCATTTTGTTGGTCAAATCAACCGATGTAGAGTCTTTTTGAACTCTAGCTTTCATATCAAAATCTCCCAACAAGTACGTCTGATTTTCTTTTCTAGCAAGCCCATCTTTAATCTGAACGGAAGATACAAAATCATCCGGATTCCCTTGAAAATCGGCATGAAGTTTAAAGGCACTGCGAATATCTGTTTCTGTCAGTCCCACAGCTTGAAGGTTGATTCCTCTAACCTCTATATCAGCCAAGATATAGGACTTTACAGAGTCCAAAGCTATGGCAGTTTGCATATCAATATCAATGTTTCCGTCTTTGTAGGCAGAAGTGACATGCCCCATTCCGTCTTGAAGTTCTCCTTGAATCTCCCAATCTCGAATGACATAATTTTTAAAACTGAATCGCTCCACTCTTGCCTCTAGTTCTGCATCTAAACTGTTGACATCTTTTCCGCTTCCTGAGGCTTTCATCTCAAAATCCAACGTGTCCATCTCGTTGTTTTGAAGGATTTTGCCAATCTCTAAATCTTTGATAGACACATCAGCCTGAAAAGCGAGTTGTTGAGCTGTCGAAAAACCTCCTTCAACCGCTACGCTACCATCTGTTGTTTCGAGGAGGGCTTGAGCCGTTATATCATTGAATTTTCCTTTAAAGTTAGCATTAAGTATCGCTTCGTCCGGTATGCTTATACCTAATTCTCCTTCGTGTACGAAAAGTAACGCATCTTTTCGAGTGGTTCGAACTACCAATTGCGGAAAGTCAAATGTCATTTTTTGTGTATCCAAAACTTCTTTTAGACTTCCTTTGGTAGTTATAGAGGTGCTACCCCATAACAAATTCAGCTTAGCTATATCCAAATGCGTAAGTGAACCTGTTAATTGTAAATTCCCATTGACCAGGTGTTTGCTCAATTGATAGATATATTGATTTTTCTTGAGCTCCGGAGAGAAAAGAAAAGCATCTTTGAAATCTAATTGAAGGTTAGATAAATCAGTGTTCAGAGTAATCATGTCAGGAGTATTGATTAGGTCTTCAAATGACGGATAATCTAACAAAATATCTCCTTTCATGAAGTTATCGTTGATATGGATATCGATATTGCTAAGTGCAAGCTCGTTCTCGGTAAACTCTAGGTCAAAACCAAGTGATTTAATCCAAATCCCTGAAGCTTCCTGAAGCTTTAACGACTCTAAGTTCATCCGAATAGCATTGTCTTTCATGCTTAGGTTGTCAGCCAGCAACTCCAATGATATAATATCTATGGCAGAAGGATTAAAACGTCCTGCCACGGTTTGAGCTTTATCTGCGAAATAACCAATATTATTATTCTTTAATGCAATTTCACCTACAACAATACTCCAATCCGGCAAGCTGAAAGTTTGTGTTTCAACAATCTCATTAACTTCTTCCGCCACCTCCTCGACTGCTTCTTTTACAGGCTCAATGGTAGTGGTTTCTATTAAAAATTTCGAATTTTCAAGCGCTAATCGGTTAACTTCTATATCTCGATTGACTAAGTCTACCTTAGGTACCTCTATAAAAAAGTTTTTGATGTCTGCCAAGGCTTTAATGCCACCCGGTACAGAATGATAATCTAGCCTTATGGAGTTGAGATGCAAGGCATCCACCACAACAAAAGGCATGGCTGTTGCAGCTTCGTCTTCATCGTCGGAATGAGCAGCTAGAGTTTGTAAGTATTTCGCTGTGGTATTTTCAATCCTGAGTTCGGCAATGTGAATTCGCATCTGCTCAAAATCGAGTTTTTTTACTCTCAGGTTCAGTTCACCTAACAAAAGCTGAGTATCTATACCCGATACCTCGTCCTGAAACGAAAGGTCAAAAGCAGTAAAGTTTATTTTCCCGATTTTGAGCTGCAAAGGTTCTTTGTTGAGTTCATCTTGGGGAATATCTTCCGAGGCAAAAGCATCAATCAAGAACTGAAAATTAAACCCAGAAAGACTATCTTTTCGATATACATTGGCTTTTAAACCATTCCAATCTATTCTATTAACGGCTACTCCATTGCCTCTTAGAATAGGCCATAACGGAATATCTGCTTCGAGGGAGTTGGAGTAAACCAAGGTGTCGCCTTTGGTGTCTTCGAGGTAGAGTTTTTCTAAGTAAATATTTCCCGAAAAGGTGATATAGAGTCTTCCTATTTCGACCTTAGTATTCGTTTTGTCAGAAACATAAGAAACCACTTTCTGAACAATGATATTTTGCCCCCACGGGCTTCGGATAAAAAGAATCAATAGCACAAAAAAGATAAGAATCCCGAGCAGAATCCTCATCACAATTCTTAATATTCTATTTTTTCTTTTTATTATTTTTTCCAAAGTAGTTCTTAATTTCTTTACATTATCGCTTTACCTGTTGTTTGTAGGACTGTTACTTATTTTCCACAGCCTATTCTACACTTTTCGGTTTTTCTGTGATATCCGAACAGTCAATATTTTCCAAAAGTAAGCTCCTTGTCCAGTCTCACTATTCAATTTCAGCAATTTATGGAGTTTTTTTGAAGTTCTTTCCTCATTTTGTTGATAGTAACTACAAAATACGCTCCAAAACTCAAATAGTTAGTAAAATCAAATATAAACAAATAAAAAAAACCGACTCAATTTTTCAATTAAGTCGGTTTTCAGAAAGTTATATGTTTAGCTTAAGCGTTAGCTTCTTTTTCAGAAGTTTCTTGTGGCTCTTCTTTCTCGAAAGGGCGCTTACCGAAAATAGCTTCAAGGTCATCTTTAAAAATCACTTCTTTTTCGATAAGGATATCTGCCAATTGAAGGAGCTTTTCTTTGTTCTCTTCCAAAATTTTGATAGCTCTTTGGTATTGGCTTTCGATAATCTCAGAAATCTCTTTATCGATAATTCTGGCCGTTTCTTCCGAATACGGTTTCGAAAAATTATATTCAGACTGACCTGTCGAGTCATAATAGGTAACGTTTCCTAGCTTCTCATTAAGCCCGTAAATGGTTACCATGGCTCTGGCTTGCTTAGTCACTTTTTCCAAATCAGACAGGGCTCCGGTCGAAATTTTGTTGAAAACCACTTTTTCAGCAGCTCGACCTCCCATGGTTGCACACATTTCGTCAAGCATTTGCTCAGGTCTAACAATCTGGCGCTCTTCCGGCAAATACCAAGCAGCCCCTAAGCTTTGTCCTCTCGGAACTATCGTTACTTTCACCAGCGGAGCAGCATGTTCAACCATCCAACTAATCGTAGCGTGTCCGGCTTCATGAACAGCGATAGTGCGTTTTTCTTCAGGAGTGATGATTTTGTTTTTCTTTTCTAACCCTCCTACAATTCTATCTACAGCATCCAAGAAGTCTTGCTTATCTACGGCTTTCTTGCCTTTTCGTGCAGCAATCAAAGCCGCTTCGTTACACACATTAGCAATATCAGCTCCAGAGAATCCCGGAGTTTGTTTAGCTAAAAAATCAATATCTAGGTCATCTACTTTCTTAAGAGGTTTAAGGTGTACCTGAAAAATTTCTTTTCTTTCTTTAATATCCGGTAAGTCTACATAAATTTGTCTGTCAAAACGTCCTGCTCTAAGTAAGGCTTTATCGAGAATCTCTGCACGGTTCGTAGCAGCCAAAACAATTACGCTTGAATTGGTTCCAAAACCGTCCATTTCAGTAAGGAGCTGGTTCAAAGTATTTTCACGTTCGTCATTAGAACCCGAAATACTGTTTTTCCCTCTGGCTCTACCCACAGCGTCAATCTCATCAATAAAGATGATAGATGGGGACTTTTCTTTAGCTTGTTTGAATAAATCTCTTACTCTCGATGCTCCAACTCCTACAAACATTTCTACGAAGTCAGAACCCGATAGTGAAAAGAACGGTACTTTAGCTTCTCCGGCAACAGCCTTAGCCAAAAGGGTTTTTCCGGTCCCCGGAGGCCCTACAAGTAGCGCTCCTTTCGGAATTTTACCTCCCAAAGACGTATATTTTTCAGGGTTCTTCAAAAAGTCTACAATTTCTTGTACTTCCTCTTTAGCTCCTTCTAGCCCGGCTACATTTTCAAACGTAACTTTGATGTCATTCTTTTCGTCAAAAAGTTTAGCTCTCGATTTTCCGATGCTGAAAATCTGTCCACCTCCTCCTGCTGCAGCTCCAGACATTCTTCTCATCATAAAAATCCAAATCGCAATGAAAAGAATAAATGGCAAGAAGCCTATAAAATCTCCCCAGCTGCTTGTGGTTTTATTCTCATACGCAATCAAATTATTTTCCTGTACAGCTTTTTCAAGGCGGTTCTGGAAAATCTCATCGTTTCCGATTACAGTAACGTAATGAGGCCCTTTGTTTGGCTTTTTTAAAAGATCTTGAGTAGGTATATCTATGTGATCTACCCTACTCAAAGCTTCCTCTTTTACAAAACCCTCTGCGGTAGACTTGTTATATACAATTACTTTTTCGAAATCTCCTCTATCTAAGTAGTGATAAAATTCCGTAATCGTCAGTTTTTTAGGATCGTTCATTTGGAAGCCTCCCGAAAAGAAGCTCCACCCGAAAACCCCGACAATCAAAATCACG
>Ga0209075_1000976_pt1 | contig 27457 bp, 20 predicted proteins | sample Stecom2011_FD_187523 | JGI IMG/M metagenome (GOLD analysis project Ga0209075, IMG submission 187523) | Agricultural soil microbial communities from Utah to study Nitrogen management - Steer compost 2011 (SPAdes) (version 2) | ecosystem: Environmental > Terrestrial > Soil > Agricultural land...
CAGAAAGTGATTGCCACCCTCAAGCCGCTTGACGGCGCGGCCGAGTTTGTCAACTGGCTGCGGGAGCGTTTTCAGGTAGTCATCCTGTCGGATACATTCTACGAATTTTCCCAGCCGTTGATGCGCCAGCTTGGCTTCCCGGCGTTGCTGTGCCACAAGCTGGTGGTGGATGAAAATGACCGCGTGGTCGATTACCAGCTGCGCCAGAAAGACCCCAAGCGCCAGTCGGTACTGGCTTTTCAAAGCCTGTATTATCGCGTGATTGCTGCGGGTGACTCCTACAACGACACCACCATGTTGGCTGAGGCGGATGCCGGCATCCTGTTCCATGCTCCTGATAACGTCATTGCCGAGTTCCCGCAATTTCCCGCAGTGCATACCTTTGAAGACCTGAAAAGAGAGTTTATCAAGGCTTCAAACCGCACGCTAACATTGTAATGTGCCTGGCCTGGCTGCAGGCCTGACTACTCAAGTCTTGTGCAGGCAGGCCGATATACGGTCTATCCCTAACGAACGAGAGGACGTCATGAGCAAGTTAGCAGGCAGTATTCTGGACTCGGTAGATCAGCGCACCCAGTTGGTGGGTGAAAACAGGCTGGAAATACTGATGTTCCGTCTCAGTGGGCGTCAACTCTTTGCAATTAACGTGTTCAAGGTGCAAGAGGTAGTGCGGTTGCCGGCATTAACCCGCATTCCCCAGCGGCATCCGCATGTTATAGGTGTTGTCAATTTGCGGGGGCAAACCATTCCTGTGGTGGACCTGGCCCAGGCGATCGGTATGCGTTCGCAGGTGGTTGATGAACATAGCACCATTATCGTGACCGAGTACAATCGGTCGGTACAGGCTTTTCTGGTCAGCGGGGTAGAGCGCATTCTCAACCTGAACTGGGAGGCCATTCAGCCGCCGCCATCCAGTGCCGGCCGTCAGCACTACCTGACAGCCATTACTCGTGTTGATGAGCAGATTATCGAAATCATCGATGTTGAAAAAGTGCTCGCGGAAATTGTCCCTATGGACACCACCATTCCTGAAGAAAAACTGGAAAACCCCGTGCTGGCGGCTGCAGTGGGCCGTGAAGTACTGATCATTGATGACTCTCAGGTGGCGTTGCGCCAGTTGACCGAAACCCTTGTGCAGCTCGGGCTTCAGGTGCATCAATGTACTGACGGCTTGAAGGGGTTGAGGCAATTGCAAGCCTGGGCCGATGAAGGAATTGTTCTGACAGATAAGCTCTTGATGGTGTTTACTGATGCTGAAATGCCGGAGATGGACGGTTATCGCCTGACCACAGAAATCCGCAAGGATCCGCGTTTACAGGGCCTGTATGTGGTTATGCATACTTCACTTTCCGGCAGCTTTAACCAGGCAATGGTGGAAAAGGTCGGTTGTGACAACTTTCTGTCGAAGTTCCAGCCAGAAAAGCTGGTCGATGTGATAGTTGACCGACTGGAGCGCGATCAGTCCTGATATCTGCATAGCTCAGCAAAAAGCCCGCATTTGCGGGCTTTTTGCTGAGTCGTCATTTTTTTTGCTGCAAGTCGCGTTCGTGCCATTCAACCAGTGGTGCCGGAGTTTCCAGCTTCTGGCCATAGATCACCGAGTAGGTCAGCACGTTTTGTACGTACTGGCGCGTTTCGTCAAAAGGAATGGTCTCGATCCAGACATCATAGGGCAGGTGCTGACTGTCACGCAGCCATTGACGTACACGGCCGGGACCGGCGTTGTATGCAGCCGAGGCCAGAATACGGTTCCCGCTGAACTGTCGCATGACCTGGTCAAGATAGGCAGTACCCAGCTTGATATTGGTGTCGGGGTTGAGGACGGCCTGCGGCGAAGCTAGCGGAATATTGTAGCGTCGTGCTGTTTCTTTGGCGGTGGCTGGCATCAGTTGCATCAGGCCCATGGCCCCGGCATGGGAGCGGATGGTTGGCATAAAGGCGCTTTCCTGGCGGGTGATGGCATAGACCCAGCTGGAGTGCAGGCCGCGGGCTTTGGCTTCGCGCACCAGGCCGTCGCGATAGGCCATCGGAAAGCGGATGTCCAGGTCATCCCAATATTTGGCCTGACCCAGGTTGCGGATGGCGGGATTGAACCAGTTTTGTTCAAAGGCAATCCGGGCCTGGGCCAGCAGTTGCGCGTGAGTGAACAGTTGACTGGCATGATGCCACTCGCGGCTGGCCGAGAGTTCGTCGCCAATGGCATGAAATTCGAGTGCGCGTTGGATGCTGGGTGCGTTGCGCACCTGTTCCATTGTCTTGGGGTCTACCGGTGCCGGGCGATGGTTGAGCTGATAGGGCTGCTGGCTGTGGTCGGCAGCCATGTAGGAGTAGAAATCGCGCTCACCGGCGATTTTTTGATACTGCGCTTGCGGCTCTTCGCTGGCGGGGCTGGCAAACTGGGTGCTGCGTGCCTGCCAGTATTGCCAGCGCAGGCTGGTAGCGGTTGCTTCGGGCAGGGCAGCGATCACTTTTTGTGCTTCGTTCCAGCGGCCAAGGCGCAGCAGCAGGCGGGCATGCCACTCGCCGACCAGCGGATCGCTGTATTCGGGGTCAAACTCTTGCATGACTTGCAAGCCGCGTGCGTCAAAACGCTTAGCAAGAAGGGTGCCAATATCACGGGCCAGCTGCCGCTTTTGTTCTGCAGTGAAGGAGAGACGGGTTTTATAGTGGTTCAGCAGTTGTAGGGTCAAAGCGCTATTGTTGCGAACCAGGCGGCGCAGCCCAAGACTGACAATATCGCGATTTTCCATGGTGTTGCTGGCAAACAGGGCGGTTTTCTGCAGCGTTTCCGGCTTATTAGCCACTTCGCTCAGCAGACGGGCGGTATCCGGCTTGCTGTATTCGCCAGCCAGGTATTTTGCCAGCCCGGCATTGCGTGCCTGCACGGCAAGGAACAAGCGATTCCAGATCAGCTGTTCTGTGCGCAGCCCGGCGTCTTTCCAGCTGGCAAACAGGGGGTCGCAAGCGTTGGGTTGGGACTGGCTGCTCAGCCAGAGTTTTTCGGCCAGATCAAAGGCTTCGTTATGTTTGCCGGTGGCCAGCAGACCCTGGCCAGCCAGGCAATCCAGTTCGTTAAAGTTGAGTTCAGGCTGGTAGTGTTTGAAAAACAATGGCCATTCGTTCCGGTCGGCCAGCAGGCGCAGCCAGCGCAGTTTCATCCAGCGCAGCTGTGGCAGGTCTGGATACTCTTTGAAGAAACCCTCAACCTCACTGTTGCTCGCGCTTGGCAGACGCAAGGTCAGGGCGTCATAGGCAAGATATGCCGACAGCGGGTAGTCACGCAGAACGGCCTGATTGTTCAGCCAGGTTTCGCTACGCCCGGCCTCCAGTTCAGTTTTGGCTTTTTGGTACAGACTGCGCTGCTGTTGCAGGCGATTGTCGGCCTGGGCGGGCAGGACAAGCGTCAACAGCAGACTTGTGGCCACCAAAGACAATAAATGTATGCGCATCCATTACTCCACAGAAAAATTCAAATACCGGTTCACGTTGCTTGCATCCATTGCGACCGGGTACCAGCAGGCAGGATAAAAACCGCACACAGTTTACCTGTTTGCTGATGATTCGAGTAGCGTGGCAGCAGGCAGTGACAGTAAAAGGTAAACTAGCCTGCATCTAAACAAGGAGAGCTGCATGACATTGCTGAAAATGAACCAGGTGTCCCTGGCTTATGGTTTGAACCCGCTACTTGATTCGGTTTCCTGGCAAATAGCCAAAGGCGAGCGGGTGTGCCTGATCGGGCGCAATGGCAGCGGCAAGTCCAGCATGCTGAAGCTGGTGCAGGGCAGCCAGTTGCCTGACTCGGGTGAAATCTGGCGCGAACCTGGGCTGAAAATCGGCGAATTGCCACAAGAACTGCCGCAGGGCGAACAGCGCACGGTATTTGAAGTGGTGGCTGACGGGCTGGCCGGTGTCGGTGAGTTGCTGGCCCGTTTCAAACAGCTGAGCCTGTCGATTGAAACCGAAGAAGACTTGCAACAGCTGACCCGCGTCCAGCAGGAGCTGGAAGCCCGTGATGGCTGGCGTTTGCAGCAGCTGGTAGAAAGCACCTTGAGTCGCCTGCAGTTGCCGGCAGATAAACGGCTGGATGAGCTGTCTGGTGGCTGGCGACGGCGTGTCCTGCTGGCCCAGGCGCTGGTCGCCGAGCCTGACCTGCTGTTGCTGGACGAGCCGACCAACCACCTGGATATCGGGGCCATCGCCTGGCTGGAAGAAGCATTGCTGGAATTCAACGGCGCAGTGCTGTTCATTACCCATGACCGGACGTTTTTACAGCGGCTGGCCACGCGCATTTTCGAACTGGACCGGGGTCATCTGCTGGACTGGGAAGGCGATTACAGCAGCTTTCTTGAGCATAAAGAGCAGCAGTTGGCCGCTGAAGAAACCGCCAACGCGCTGTTTGACAAGAAACTGGCCCAGGAAGAGGTCTGGATCCGGCAGGGTATCAAGGCACGGCGCACCCGTAACGAAGGCCGGGTACGGGCGCTCAAGGCTCTAAGGGCCGAGCGCAGCCAGCGCCGTGAGCGCCAGGGCACTGCCAGCATACAGCTGGTGGCGGCTGAGCGTTCGGGTAAGCGGGTGGTTGTGGCGGACAAGGTCAACTTTGCCCACCCGGGTGGACGGCCGCTGGTGCGAAACTTTTCCATGGTGTTGCAGCGCGGCGACCGCATCGGCTTGCTCGGTGCCAACGGCACAGGCAAGACCACATTGCTCAAGTTGCTACTGGGCGAGCTGGAGCCGGTCAGTGGGCAGATCGAGCGCGGCTCGAGACTTGAGGTAGCCTACTTTGACCAGCTGCGCGATCAGCTTGATCTGGAAAAAAGCGTGGCTGATAACGTCGCCGAATCCAGCGACCAGGTCATTATCAATGGCAAGTCCCGTCATGTGCTGAGCTATCTGGGTGATTTCTTGTTCAGTCCGCAGCGTGCCCGTACTCCGGTCGAGGCACTGTCTGGTGGTGAGCGGGCACGCTTGCTGCTGGCCAAGCTGTTTACCCGTCCGGCCAATGTGCTGGTGCTGGACGAGCCGACGAACGATCTGGATACCGAAACACTGGAGCTGCTTGAAGAGTTGCTGCTGGAGTTTCCTGGCACAGTTTTGATTGTCAGTCACGACCGCAGCTTTCTGGATAATGTGGTAACCAGCTTGCTGGTGTTTGATGGCACCGGGCACATCAGCGAATTTGTCGGGGGCTATGAAGACTGGCTGCGCCAGGGAGGTTCGGTACAGCTGCTGGGTATGACTGAGCAGCAGTCTTCAGAGCGAACTGGCAACGAAGCAGATAAACAGCCGCCGAGTGCACAGCAGGTGCCACCGCCTGCAGCCGAAGAAAAAATCGCATCGGCACCGGCCAAGAAGAAACTCAGCTATAAGCTGCAGCGTGAGCTTGATGCGATTCCGCAGCAGCTGGAAAAACTCGAAGACGAACTGGAACAGCTGCAGACCCAAGTGTCCGCCCCCGGGTTCTATCAGCGACCCCATGCTGAAACGGAAGCGGTTTTGCTGCAGTTACAACAAACCGGACAGCAACTTGATGAGTTGCTGGAGCGCTGGGCCGAGCTTGAGGACCAGTAATCACGATTAATGGAGCCGGAGGCTGGCTGCTCCGGCTTTTGGCCGGCGGGTCAGTCTTTTTTCAGGTTGACTGCCAGTACATCACAGGGTGCGGCTGACAAAAGGTCGCTGGCGGTTGAACCCAGCAGCAGTGCCAGGCCGTGGCGGCCGTGACTGCCGACCAGGATCAGGTCACAGCCAATTTCCTCGGCCAGTTGATGGATTTCTGCCCTGGGCTGGCCGTAACGCAGGTGACAGTCTTCCCGCTGCAAGGCGGGCCAGTCTGGCAGAACTTCAGCCAGGCGTTCGTCTGCCTGGCGAGTTTGTTGCTCCTGCAATACGCCCAGGTCGATGGGTACATCAGCACCGAAGCTCATGCTCAGCGGCTCAATGACATGCACCAGGGACAGCTTGCAGCCAAGTGACTGGTGCAGCTTTGTGGCGGGTTCGAGCACCAGGTGACACTCCGGGCTTAGATCGGTGGCGATCAGAATGTGCTTGTAAGCCATGCGGTTGCTCCTTGACCATTGTTGCTACGAGTTTAGCGCAAACAAATCTGTTTCAGCAAAGCTCACTCTACCCGTTAATCTACAACCCGCTGTGCTGATGCCCGGAACCAGGCGCCGGTGTTAGGCTGTGGCGCAGAGAAACCCTGTTGTCTGGGCGGGTTGTTTGGCAGGCAAACCAATAAAGCATTTGACAAACTGCCGGATTTACCCGAATGTGTGCGAACCCGAATCAAACGATCGTATGAATCGCTTGTCGGAATGCCCAATAACTATAAAGCAGCGACCAGGTTGCACGGGATCATGCTATTTCTACATGCCCTGCCTGTTACGACAGGCAGACCCTTGCCGCCCCACAGCTTTTCTATCCAGTGGAGAACAGTGAATGATTTACGCAGGTAAAGCCTTCACGGTATCAGCCCTTGAAGACGGTATTGTCGAATTGAAATTCGACCTTCAGGGCGAGTCCGTAAACAAATTCAACCGCCTTGCCCTCACCGAGCTGCGTGAAGCGGTGCAAGCCATCGCGGCCGACAGCAGCGTGCGTGGAGTGATACTGACCAGCGGCAAGGATGTATTTATTGTCGGCGCTGACATTACCGAGTTCACCGAGATGTTTGCTCTGGCGGATGAACAATTGGTCGAAGGCGTGATGGAAGTCAACCGGACTTTCAGTGCGTTCGAAGACCTGGATGTACCCACTGTTGCCGTTATCAATGGCATTGCACTGGGCGGTGGTCTGGAGATTTCTCTGGCAGCGGATTTCCGTGTCATGGCCGAAAAAGCCAAGATCGGCCTGCCGGAAGTCAAGCTGGGTATCTATCCCGGCTGGGGGGGCACGGTGCGCCTGCCGCGCCTGATTGGTGCCGACAATGCCATTGAGTGGATTGCTGCCGGCAAGGAGGCACGCGCCGAAGAAGCGCTGAAAGTGCGTGCGGTGGATGCTGTGGTACCGGCCGACAAGCTGCGCGATGCCGCGCTGGATCTTGTGCGACGCGCCATCAGTGGTGAAATTGATTACAAGGCCAAACGCCAGCCCAAGCTGGAAAAGCTCAAGCTCAACCCGATTGAGCAGATGATGTGCTTTGAAAGTGCCAAGGGTTTTGTTGCCGGCAAGGCGGGCCCGAACTATCCGGCACCGGTTGAGGCCATCAAGTCCATGCAAAAAGCGGCCAACATGGGGCGTGACAAGGCACTGGAAGTGGAAGCCAAGGGTTTTGCCAAAATGGCCAAAACGCCGGTTGCCGCCAGTCTGGTTGGCCTGTTCCTGAACGATCAGGCGCTCAAGCGCAAGGCCAAGGAGCATGAGAAAATCGCCAGGCCAGTGAAGCAGGCAGCGGTGCTGGGCGCCGGCATTATGGGCGGCGGCATTGCCTACCAGTCTGCTTTCAAAGGCACACCCATCCTGATGAAAGACGTGCGCGAAGAGGGTATCGAGCTGGGTTTGAACGAAGCCGCCAAACTGCTGACGCGTCGCGTTGAGCGCAAGCGCATGGATGTGGCCGGTATGGCCAAGACCCTGAATGCCATTCGTCCGACCCTGTCCTACGGTGACTTCGGCCATGTCGATATCGTGGTCGAAGCAGTGGTCGAGAATCCCAAGGTCAAGCATGCGGTGCTTGCAGAGGTAGAGGAGCAGGTGAGTGAAAACACCATCATCGCATCCAACACCTCGACCATTTCCATCAACTACCTGGCCAAGGCCCTGAAGCGTCCGGAAAACTTTGTCGGCATGCACTTCTTCAACCCGGTACACATGATGCCGCTGGTCGAAGTGATCCGTGGCGAGCACAGCTCCGACGAAGCGGTTGCGACCACGGTTGCCTACGCACAGAAGATGGGCAAGAACCCGATTGTGGTCAACGACTGCCCGGGCTTTCTGGTCAACCGCGTGCTGTTCCCATACTTTGGCGGCTTTGCCAAGCTGGTCAGCGCCGGCGTGGACTTTACCCGCATCGATAAGATCATGGAGCGCTTCGGCTGGCCGATGGGCCCTGCCTACCTGATGGACGTGGTTGGCATGGATACCGCCTATCACGCCCGTGATGTCATGGCTGAAGGCTTCCCTGACCGCATGAAGGAAGAGCGCGAAACCGCGGTTGACGTGCTGTTCAAGGCCGAGCGTCTGGGCCAGAAAAACGGCAAAGGCTTCTATGCGTACGAAACCGACAAGAAGGGCAAGCCGAAAAAAGTAGTGGATGCGTCCATTGCCGAGGTGCTGGCTCCGGTTGTTTACGAACAGCGCGAGCTGAGCGATGAGGACATCATCAATTACATGATGATTCCGCTGTGCCTGGAGACCGTACGCTGCCTGGAAGACGGCATCGTCGAAACCGCCGCCGAAGCCGACATGGGCCTGATTTACGGTATTGGTTTCCCTCCATTCCGTGGTGGTGCGCTGCGCTATATCGACAGCATCGGCGTGGCCGAATTTGTTGCGCTGGCCGACCAGTACGCCGAGCTGGGTGCGATGTACCAGCCCACCGAAAAACTGCGCGAAATGGCGAAAAACGGCCAATCTTTCTTCGGCTAACAGGAGACTACAATAATGAGCTTGAATCCAAGAGACGCCGTCATCGTTGACTTTGGTCGCACCCCCATGGGGCGCTCCAAGGGCGGCATGCACCGCAACACCCGCGCCGAAAACATGTCGGCACACCTGATCGACAGCCTGCTGGCGCGTAATGAAGCAATCAACCCGGCGGAAGTGGAAGACGTGATCTGGGGCTGTGTCAACCAGACCCTGGAGCAGGGCTGGAACATCGCCCGCATGGCCTCCCTGCTGACGCGGATCCCGCATACCAGCGCCGGCCAGACCATCAGCCGTCTGTGTGGCTCTTCGATGAGCGCGCTGCACACTGCCGTACAGGCGATCCAGACCAACAATGGTGACGTCTTTGTGGTGGGTGGTGTGGAGCACATGGGCCACGTCGGCATGATGCACGGTGTGGATCCCAACCCGCAGCAGTCCCTGTACGCTGCCAAGGCGTCCGGCATGATGGGCCTGACCGCCGAGATGCTGGGCAAGATGCATGGCATCACACGCGAAGCGCAGGACGCCTTTGGCGAGCGTTCGCATCGCCTGGCACACAAGGCCACGGTCGAGGGCAAGTTCAAGGATGAAATCATCCCGATGGAAGGCTACGACGAGAACGGTTTCGTCAAGGTGTTCGATTATGACGAAACCATCCGTCCGGAAACCACCATCGAGGGCCTGGCTGCCTTGCGTCCTGCCTTTGATCCGAAGAACGGCACCGTCACTGCCGGTACCTCTTCGCAGATTACCGATGGTGCTTCCTGCATGATCGTGATGTCGGCACAGCGCGCCAAAGACCTTGGGCTGGAACCGCTGGCCGTCGTTCGCGCCATGGCGGTAGCCGGGGTTGATCCTGCCATCATGGGTTATGGCCCGGTACCTTCCACGCAGAAGGCGCTCAAGCGTGCCGGCCTGACCATGGACGATATCGATTTTGTCGAGCTCAACGAAGCCTTTGCCGCGCAGTCCCTGCCGGTATTGAAAGACCTCAAGCTGCTCGACAAGATGGACGAAAAGGTCAATCTGCATGGCGGCGCGATTGCACTGGGCCACCCCTTTGGCTGCTCCGGTGCGCGTATTTCCGGCACCCTGCTGAACGTGATGAAGCAGAACAACGGCCGCCTGGGCGTTGCAACCATGTGTATCGGTCTGGGACAGGGCATTACCACCGTGTTTGAGCGGGTGTAACCACCTGCATTGGCCTGTAACGAAAAACCGGAGCCCCGTGCTCCGGTTTTTTATTGTCTGCAGTTTTGCAACGCTGATGATACAGTCGTCATCTGCTTTCTTATTCCGTAAAGATATTGAGTAGTGTTTTTATATTCTTTTTAAGCTTATGGTTGATCCGGCATAGTACCCGTCCATCACTAACGGGTCCGGTACCGGTCCATTTTCGGCAACCGGGGCAGAACGCAACAACGCAAGAGGGCAAACCATGAAGCCAACAGAGGTCAACTATCTGATTGTTCCGGGCTGGAACGGCTCGCCGGAGAATCATTGGCAATCACACTGGCACCGAACCTTGCCCGGTGCGCAGCGTGTTGAGCAAAGCGACTGGCAGTGGCCGTGTTTACAGCACTGGGTAGCGCAGCTGGAGCAGGATATTCGTGCGCTGCCGGGGCAAGTGGTACTGATCGCACACAGCCTTGGCTGTATAACCCTTGCGCATTGGGCAAGCCAGGCAAGCAAGAAAGATCTGGCCAGCGTGTGTAGCGCACTGCTGGTTGCACCTGCTGATGTCGAACGTGATGGGTGTCCGCAGCCGCTGGTGAGTTTTGCGCCTGTACCCCTGCAGCAGCTGCCATTCCCGAGCGTATTGGTGGGCTCGGACAGCGACCATGCCGCCAGCCGGGAACGGGCGCTGGAGTTTGCTGGTGCCTGGGGCAGTGAGCCGATAATTTTGCAGGGGGCTGGCCATATCAATGTGGAATCTGGCCATCGTCACTGGGAAGAAGGTTTTGCCTACCTGGATCGCCTGCTGAGCAGAGGCAAGGAATATGAGGGATTGCGCTGTGCCTGACAACCCGGGGCAGTTAGCCGCTTCGGGCGTATGGGCAAGATTTGAGTTGAAGCTGGCCAGTTTCGATCCTTAAGGAAGCGCTGACTGATTGCCTGCGTAGCCAGGGCAAGCGGGCCGTCCGGGGTTGAGCCCGGCCGGCCAACTGCGGTGGTCGCTAATTGCCTTCGCGGCGCAGGGCTCCGGGTGTAAAGTTTATGGGTTGCAGTTCAACGCTGAAATCGTACATGGGTTCGTTATTGTCCAGTCCGTCCACAAAGTAGCGTTTGCGCTTGAAGTCGTAAATGGTCTCCAGTGTGCTGAAAAACGCTGGCACTTCGTAATAGTTAATGGAGTGGCTCTCCTGAAGACCGACCAGTTCGCCTTTTTTGTCGTACAGATCAACTGCAAGAACTTGCCAGCTGTCTTCGTCAATATAAAAGCGGCGTTTGTGGTAGGGGTGGCTAAATCCTTTTCGCAGGTTGGCTTCGACAATCCACACCCGGTGCAATTCGTAGCGCAGCAACTGAGGGTTGACAAAGGCGGGCTGCAAAATTTGCTCGTAAGGGATGCCTTGCTGGTGCACTTGGTAGCTGTTGTAGGGCACGATCATGGGCTGCTTGCCAACCAGTGTCCATTCATAGCGATCAGGGGCACCGTTATAGGCATCAACTACGTCGGCGGTGGCCATGCCGCTGGTGTCTGGCTGCAGGGCGTCGTAGGCAAGACTGGGCAGGCGGCGCACACGACGTTCGCCGCGGTCGTAGCGCCATGCTTTGCGTACGGCCAGAATCTGGTCGATGGTTTCCTGTACCAGCAGGGCAGTGCCGGCCAATGCTGAAGGAGCCATAACCCGGTACTTGTAATAGAGCAGGGTGTTGTTCAGGTCCTTTTCGTCCAGGCCGGGCTGACCATAACGAAACAAAATGTCACGCTCGCGCTTGAGCAATGCATATTTTCCGCCGGGCAGAACGGCGGCGTGCTGGGTCCAGGTGCGCACCTGGTCGCCACGGTAGCGCATGATGTGATTCCAGATCACTTCCAGGCCTGATTCCGGGCGTGGGAAGGGAATGCCGGCTGCTGTCCCCTGCACACCGTTACCCCGGGAGATCAGTTTGGCTTGCGTAGCGTTTTTGCGGGTGGCATCGTAGATTCGCTGTGGCACGGCTGCAGAGCGTCGAGTGGGGAAAACCCGGATGCTGTAATCCGGGTGGGTTTGCAGCATTTGCTGCAGGCCGGCAGGCAGGCTGGTACGGTGTTCGTCCAGGTTGGCCGGACTGATGACCAGACGCGGTTGGTCATCCGCATAGGGATCAGGGTGGTGCATGCCAGGCGTATAGCCTGCAGGCGGCTGGGTAATGCCGCCGGTCCAGGCTGGGATCAGGCCATCGCTGCTGCCGGCACGTTCGGCTCCGAGAGGGGTCAGGCTGTTGTCAAGTTTTGTAGCTTGAACACTGAGTGTCATGCCGGCTGCCAGGCAGGCAATCGCTAGTCGGTACATGGAATGTCTCCTGCGACGGGTTGCACTGTTACGACGCCTGCACAGAGGACCTGTCGTTCAGGTGCTCCCGGATTGTTTTTGTAATAGCGGGATTGGCACAGGGCCTTCAGGCAGTCTATATACGGCCTGACCGAAATGGAACCGATTGTGAATAAAACTTTAGAATTGGTCACTATGCGGCCAAAGGCGGGCTGTTGGTTTTTCGGGTTGCCGGCCTGGCCAGATTGGACAAAAGCGGCAGCTGTCCTTTAAGGTGTAAATGCGTTTTCGCACACAGGATTGTGCCAAGGGCAGGCTTGACCAAGCCGCGCCTGCACTATATATAGCCTTTCTGTTATCGTTCCGATGCTGCTGCGGGTAGTGTCAGTATCAGGAAGGTTCTTTTTTGTTTTCAAGCCAGGACAGTTTGAGTTATGGGTAAATCGCTGGTTATTGTGGAATCCCCGGCCAAAGCCAAGACCATCAATAAATACTTGGGTAACCAGTACGTGGTCAAATCCAGTGTCGGACATATTCGTGATCTGCCCACCAGCGGAGGCGCGGCAGCCAAGCGTGGCAAGAAGGACGATAGTCTCAGCCCCCAGGAAAGGGCCCGACGCCAGCTGGTCGGACGCATGGGTGTTGATCCGGACAACGGCTGGAAAGCCCGTTACGAAATTTTGCCGGGCAAAGAAAAGGTGGTTGACGAGCTCAAACGCCTGGCCAAGGACGCCAAAGAAATTTACCTGGCAACGGACCTGGACCGTGAAGGAGAAGCCATAGCCTGGCACCTGCGTGAAGCCATTGGCGGGGACGATAGCCGCTTTAAGCGCGTTGTGTTCAACGAAATCACCAAAAAGGCCATCCAGAATGCTTTTGCCGAGCCAGGCGAGCTGAGCATGGACCAGGTGAATGCCCAGCAGGCGCGCCGTTTTTTGGATCGTGTGGTTGGTTTCATGGTCTCGCCGCTGCTATGGAAAAAAATTGCCCGTGGCCTGTCTGCCGGCCGTGTACAGTCGGTGGCGGTCAAGCTGGTCGTTGAGCGTGAGAAAGAAATCCGTGCTTTTGTACCGGAAGAATTCTGGCAGGTGCACGCCGATCTGATGAGCCAGAAACAGTCAGGCGCCCGCTTCGAAGTGATACGCCAGGATGGTAAAAACTTCCGTCCTGCCAACAAGGAGCAGTGTGATGCCGCACTGGCCAGACTGAAGCCGGCCAGTTACCAGGTCAGCAAGCGCGAAGATCGCCCGACTTCGAGTCGTCCCAGTGCGCCCTTCATTACTTCAACCCTGCAGCAGGCGGCCAGTACACGTCTCGGTTTCGGGGTGAAGAAAACCATGATGATGGCCCAGCGTCTGTATGAGGCCGGGTACATCACCTATATGCGTACTGATTCGACCAACTTGTCGGCTGATGCCGTTGGTATGGTGCGTGAGTTTATCGGCAACGAATACGGCGACAAGTATCTGCCTGAAAAGCCAAATTTTTACAGCAGCAAGGAAGGAGCCCAGGAAGCTCACGAAGCGATCCGTCCGTCCGATGTCAAGCTGCGTCCGACCATGCTCAAGGGGATGGAGCGTGATGCCGAGCGTCTGTATGAACTGATCTGGCGCCAGTTTGTAGCCTGCCAGATGCCGCCTGCACAGTACCTGTCAACCAGCCTGACGGTTACCGCAGCCGAGTTTGAGCTGCGTGCCCGTGGCCGTATTCTCAAGTTTGACGGCTATACCAAAGTGTTGCCGCCACAGGGCAGAAATGCCGAGGATGAGGTGCTGCCTGACCTTAAAGAAGGCGAAACCCTGACCCTGAAAAAACTCGATCCGTCCCAGCACTTCACCAAACCGCCGGCGCGCTACAGTGAGGCGAGCCTGGTCAGGGAGCTGGAAAAGCAGGGTATTGGCCGCCCATCAACCTATGCTGCGATCATCTCGACCATTCAGGACCGTGGCTACGTGACCATCAAGAACCGTCGCTTCCATGCTGAAAAAATGGGCGATATTGTGACTGAACGCCTTGGCGAAAGCTTTGCAGATTTGATGGACTACGGTTTTACCGCACAAATGGAAGAGCGTCTGGATAATGTGGCGCATGGGCAGCTGGACTGGAAACAGCTACTGGACGAATTTTACGGTGACTTCCGGAAAAAGCTGGAACAAGCAGACAGTGCCGAAGGCGGCATGCGCCGCAATATGCCAACCCTGACTGATATTCCTTGCAAAGAGTGCGGCCGGCCAATGATGATACGCACCGCCAGCACTGGGGTGTTTTTGGGGTGTTCAGGTTACGAGTTGCCACCCAAAGAGCGTTGCAAGGCAACCATGAATTTGGTGCCGGGCAACGAAATCGCCGCCGATGACGAGGGTGAGTCCGAGTCCCTGTTGTTGCGCCAGAAAAAACGCTGTGCCAAGTGTGGTACGGCCATGGATGCCTACTTGCTCGATGAAACCCGCAAGCTCCATGTATGCGGCAACAACCCGGATTGCTCCGGGTTTGAAGTGGAACAGGGTGAGTTTCGCATCAAAGGCTATGACGGGCCGACTCTCGAGTGTGACAAATGTGGCAGCGAAATGCAGCTGAAAACCGGACGTTTCGGCAAGTATTTCGACTGTACCGGCAGCGACTGCAAAAACACGCGAAAACTGTTGGCCAGCGGTGAACCGGCACCGCCGAAAATGGATGTGGTACCCATGCCCGAACTGCGCTGTCAAAAGGTGGATGACACCTATGTGCTGCGGGACGGTGCTGCCGGGCTGTTTCTGGCTGCCAGCCAGTTTCCGAAAAAGCGCGAAACCCGTGCTCCGCTGATTATTGAGCTGCTGCCGCACAAAGACGAAATTGATAAAAAATACAGCTTCCTGTTCAGTGCACCTACTCACGACCCTGACGGCTTGCCGACTGTGGTTCGTTATAGCCGCAAGAACAAGGAGCAGTATGTGCAGACCGAGATTGACGGCAAGCCGTCCGGCTGGCGCGCCACCTACGATGGTAAACAGTGGCAGATCGAGGACAAGCGTAAAAAGAAGTAGCCCGCAAAACCTTGTCCTCCTTGAAAATACAGTGGCTGTCCGCAATCAAGGACTGCAGATTCAACTGTAGGAGCCGCTTCAGCGGCGAATACTGCTGTGAGCGAGGCAACCACGGATCGCGGCGGCTAAAGCCGCTCGCACTGTAGGAGCCACTTCAGTGGCGAACACGACTGTGAACGAGACAGCCACGGGTTGCGGCTAAAAAAGCCCTTCGCCCAGGCCGGGGCGATAGCGCCAAGCCAGGGCGATGACCTGGCCGGGTTTTGCTGCTACACTGCGTGGCCCTTTTTGAATTAGCCGCTGTGTGCGGCCAAAAGTGAACCATGTCCAACGCATTTCTGGAAATTGTTGAATTGCCCGATGGGCGCATTGTTTTGCGTCGTTCGGATGAAGAAAGCCCTCTGGTTACCCTGAGCTTTTCTGCCGAGGCGCGAGAGTTTTTGCAGGAGCGCTATATTGATGTGGCGCGTGCCATGTTCCACGCCGGACTGGAGGCGACAGGACAGCTGGCCGAAGACGAAGTGGTTGAAAGTGAGGAAGTTGCTCCGGTCTCCCACACGTTGCACTGACCTGCAGCCATGAACAAGTCCAAGCCAGAAGGTGCCAGCAGGGTAGTGGTAACGGCTGGCAGCCCGGCTGAAACGCTGGAGTTCCTGTGTCAGCGCTTTCCCCGTGTGGGCCGCACAACCTGGCTGAACCGCCTGCAGCGGGGCAGGGTGCTGGATGAGCAGTGGCAGTCACTTGCTCCAGGCTCTCTTTGCTATCCGGGCCAGGTGCTTTACTATTTTCGTGAGTTGGAGCATGAAGTCGAAGTGCCGTTTCAAGAGGTTGTTCTTTTCGAAAATGAGCGCCTCCTGGTGGCAGACAAGCCTCATTTTCTGGCAACGGCTCCTGTAGGCAGCTATGTCGAACAAACATTGCTGCGCCGCTTGCAGCGACGATTCGGCTTGCCACAGTTGACACCGATACACCGGCTTGACCGCTTGACTGCCGGCGTACTGGTGCTGTGCAAAAAACCGCAACACCGGGATGCCTACCAGGCGCTGTTTCGTCAGCAACAGGTTGTGAAAATTTATGAGGCTTTGGCGGCACCTTTGCCGCAGTTGGGCTTTCCGCTTGAGCGCAACAGTTGCATCGTCAATGATGACCAGTATTTTTTTCGCAGCCGTGAAGTCGATCGTCCGGCAAACAGCCGTACACGCATTGAGGTGCTGGAACAGCAAGAGCATTATTGGCGCTACCGTTTGCTGCCGCTGACCGGGCGTAAACACCAGCTGCGTTTACATATGTGTGCACTGGGAGCCCCCATCTTCGGTGATGATTTCTACCCGCAACCGCAGCGCCGTGCCGCGGCTGATTTTACCCGGCCCTTGCAGCTGCTGGCTCGTAGCCTGGCGTTTACCGACCCATTCAGCGGAGAGCAGCTGTTTTTTGCATCGCAGAGGACGCTGCAGCTGGCATGATCAGGCTTAATGCCGTCTTGTAACGGTCGGGCTGGCTTGCTACAATTTGTGCGCCCAAAACCAGGGCCCGTTCAGGAACAGACAATATCCCGCGAAGCCAGGCTTCGACTATTGCGTCCCAGACGTACCAGGAACCCAGAGGTTCCTTATTTCTTTTATATACAGCATTTTGTGCACATACTCACTACAGTTGCCGGGGCGATCGTTTTGATCTTTCATGGGTAAGCAGCTCTTTGGGTATTGCCAATGCATATGAGGCATACCATGACCCAGGAAACCGGCAGCTTTGCTGCGCTCGGCATTTTGTCGCCCATTCTGCACGCCATTGAAAAGGCGGGCTATGAAGAACCATCGCCCATTCAGGCGCAGTCCATCCCCATCATTATGGCCGGTCACGACATGATTGGTCAGGCCCAGACCGGTACAGGCAAAACAGCAGCTTTTGCCTTGCCGATCCTGTCCAAGATCGACCCGCAGCGCCGCGAGCCACAGGTACTGGTGCTGGCGCCAACCCGCGAGCTGGCCCTGCAGGTTTCTGAAGCCTTTGAAACTTTTGCCAGTGAAATGCCGGGCCTCAGTGTGGTGGCGGTTTATGGCGGTGCACCCATGGGGCTGCAGCTGCGCGCCTTGCGCCAGGGTGCGCAAATTATTGTGGCGACTCCGGGCCGGCTGGTTGACCATCTGTCCCGCAACTCCGAGCTGTTGGCCACAGTTGGTTATCTGGTGCTGGATGAGGCTGATGAGATGCTCAAGATGGGCTTCATGGAGGACCTGGAGCTGATTTTCCAGTCGCTTCCGGTGCAGCGCCAGACAGTGCTGTTTTCCGCCACCTTGCCGCACTCTATTCGTGCCATTGCCGAGCAGCATCTGCGTGAGCCGCAGCATGTGAAAATTGCCAGTAAAACCCAGACCGTTGCCCGCATTGAGCAGGCACATATCATGGTGCATGCCGACCAGAAAGTGAATGCGGTATTGCGCCTGCTGGAGGTTGAGGACTTCGATGCCCTGATAGGCTTTGTACGCACCCGGCAGCAAACCCTTGATCTGGCTTCTGCATTGCAGGAGCGTGGCTACAAGGTTGCCGCACTCAATGGCGACATTGCTCAAAACCACCGTGAACAGGTCATTGACTCGCTCAAGGATGGCCGTCTGGATATTGTAATTGCCACTGATGTCGCAGCACGTGGCCTGGATGTTCCGCGCATCACTCATGTGCTGAACGTGGACATGCCATATGACCCTGAGTCCTACGTGCACCGTATTGGCCGTACCGGGCGAGCCGGGCGTGATGGTCGCGCGCTGCTGCTGGTAACGCCCCGTGAGCGTCGCATGCTTAGCGTGATAGAAAGGGTAATTGGCCAAAAAATTGAAGCCATGGAAATTCCGGCTGCTTCGGCCGTCTTGCAGGCGCGCATCAACAACTTGCAGGCAGACCTGGAACCACGTATGCAGGCCGCATCAGGCCAGCACCGGGCCTTGCTGGAGCGTCTGACCCAAAGCCTTGATTGCCACCCGGAGGACCTGGCACTTGCCCTGCTTGGCAAGTTGACCGAAGGCTTGGCATTTGACGCAGCCGGTATTGACAAGGAATACCCTGTTCACACCGTAACGGCGCGTGCCGAGCGCGGGCGTGGCAGGTTTGACCGTGGCGAGCGGGAAGGTCGCCGCGAACGCCGGACACCATCCTTGCCGGAGCTGGGACGAGTTCGCTGTCGTACCGCCCTTGGTCACCGCGATGGCGTTGCCGCCCGCAATTTGCTCGGAGCCATCCTTAACGAGGGCGGGCTGGCTCGTGACGCCATTGGCCGTATCCAGATTCGCGAGACTTTCAGTCTGGTCGAACTGCCAGAAGAAGGGCTGGAGCGGCTGCTGGGCAAGCTGAAAGATACTCGTGTTGTGGGCAAACCGCTAAAATTGCGTCGTTACCGCGAGTAAAACTGCGTGCACTTGTCAATAAAAAAGCGCCGAAAAAGCGGCGCATGTTGTGAAGTGTATGCGCCCGGCCCCTGGCGCCGAGAGCCGTCAGGCAAACAGGCGGGGGGCGAGCGCTGCGACCAGTGAGTTGCTGAGCTTAGCTACAACTCCAAAGGGCAGGTGTCGCAAACCCGCACAGCAGCGTGTGGGCTCGGCCATTGATCCGGGGTTCCATAAAGTCTAAAGCTGTACCGCCGGGCCGGGGTACGGCTTTTGCGTTAAGCTGTATATGCTTTTTGCTGGTTGGGGAGAGACTGTATGCCATTGAAAATCTGTATTTTGGAAGCTGATGACCTGCATCCGCAGCTACAACCTGATTTTCATAGTTTTGGTGCCATGTTCGTTCGCTTGCTGGATAACCAGGCCATTGCGGCAAATTTTTCCATCTACAATGTAGTGCGCGGCGAGTATCCCTGTGAGAGAGAGCACTTTGATGCCTTTTTGGTGACAGGCAGCAAAGCCGATGCATTCGGTAGTGATGCCTGGATCGTAGAGCTTAGAAACTATCTGCTGCTTCGCTACCATGCCGGTGATGTGTTGCTGGGCATCTGCTTTGGTCACCAGATTCTCGCGCTGGCACTGGGCGGGCATGCCGAGCGGGCTAAGCAGGGCTGGGGAGTGGGCGTGCATAGTTACCGGATGCTGATACCCGGTCTCGCGGGCAGGGAGTGTCCGGAAAGCCTGCGCATGCTGATCAGTCATCGGGACCAGGTGACTCGCTTGCCGGACGGGGCTCAGCTGCTGGCCAGCAGCGATTTTTGTCCCAATGCTGCCTTTATGCTGGAAGAACGTGTATTGTGTTTTCAGGGACACCCAGAGTTCACTGCAGACTTCTCCCGCTCGTTATTACAGCTGCGCCAGGGGATCTATACGCCGGAGTTTTATGCCGAAGGGCTGAAAAGCCTGCAGCAGGAACATGACGGCCACAAGGTGGGTGGCTGGATGCTGGAGTTTGTGGCCAGGGCGCGCGAGCGGCGCCGCTAAACCGCCGTCTAGTGCAAGGTTGGCTTGCTTTCTGCCGCGTCGACAGGAGACCAGGTTCCTGTAGACACGGCAGTGTCGGGCTTTAGTGGGCCGCCCAGATGTTTTAGCAGCTGCCGTGCGGCGGCGAAACTGCGGGCGTGAAACTGCTCTTCAAGTGCGGCAAAGGTTTCTTCGTGTTTGCGTTTTTCGCTCCTGTCGAGCGCTTTCCAGGCTTCGTGGGTGGGAATGTGTTCGGTAGCAACAAACACCTCCTGAAAAACTGCATACTGCTCGTCGTGACTGAGCTCGAAATTGTAATGCTCAAGAATCACCTTGAGGCGAATGCAACCTTCAACCCAGGGCATCTGTTCGTCCAGCAGGCTGGAGCAGAGAATTTTCAGGTCTTCGGCCAGCTTGCTGGATGCTTCCCTTTTATGTGTTTCCAGCAGCGCACGCCGCTTCCATACCAAACGCCACATATGGAACGCATAGCCGCCCAAGGCGGCTACCAGAACTGTGCCGGCTAGAAGGGTAATCAGTAGTGTATTGTCCACGGTCAGAGCCTCGGGCAGGTGTCAGTAAGAGTTGTTCAGGTATTCGCCCGGAGTAAAACTGCCTTGGCGACGCACCGGTACCTTCTTGTTGAACATCAAACCTGTCTTGAGTTCCGCATCCAATGAATAGCGAATTGGCTGGTCAGGGTTTTTCAGCAGTGCGACAAGGTTTTTCAGGTGTCGCCACAGGTTTGTGTGCGCTCGCAGTTCGAAACGTGCACTGCCATTGGCCGGAACTGTCAGCCACTGGTTGCTTTGTCCGCGTCCAAGCGAAAAGCCGTTGATGTCCAGGTTGTAGGTCATTCCACGCACTGGCAAGCTGTGCTCATTGGGGTTGTCGATGCGAAACTCGAGCAGGAATTCTTGCTCCAGCAAGCGTGCGTAGACCAGTTCGATGTTGGTCAGCTGTATCTCGGGCTCATGGAAATCCCGGCTAAACCAGGTACTGCAGCCGGTTAGAAAAGTGACCAGAACAAACAGGAGGAGATGGCGTGTGCCGGCGCGACACTTCGACAAAAAAAGGCTATTCACTTAAAACCCTTGCAAAAACGGAAGGAACGCAGCTTAAGTTTAGCTCTGCACCGGTAAAATACGAGCTAACGCTGATGAATGCAACACGACAGCACTCCAACTTCAGTGGCAGGTCGCTGTCCGGTGAGGCCGGGTGTGACGTTATGTGTTTTAATCTGCTACCTGTCTGGGGCGAAACCACCAAGTTTGAGGGTAGATCATGGGTGTATATGAAGTTATATTTTCCGGCCAAATGGTTGCAGGTGCTGACCCGCTGCAGGTCAGGCAGGCCGTGCAACGCCTGTTCAATGCCAGTGAGCAAATGCTGGACCAGCTTTTTTCGGGGCGCAAAGTGGTGGTCAAGCGCGGTGTGGACCTGGCAACTGCGGAAAAGTACCGGCAGGCCTTTGTTCGTGCCGGTGCCCTGGTTGAGGTGGTGGGCGATACAGTTGCTGAGTCTGCTGCCCAACAGGAGGTGGCAGCTGCACCAAGCGGCAACCCGCCGGGCAGCGCTGCAACGGCAAGCCGGGGCTTGCCACCGCTTGAAGTTGCACCGCGTGATGAATACATGGCCGCGTTCAGCCATGTTCAGGCTCCGGACTTCGGGCTGGCAGCTACAGGTGAAAACCTTTTGCAGGAGACCCGGGAAGTGGCAACTGCAGATATTGACGTCTCTGCCATCAGCCTGGCTCCGGCAGGCAGTGATCTGGAGCAGCTTCCGGGTGCCGAGCCGATAGCAGTGCCGGACACATCGCATCTGAAAATACAGGGCCTTGAGGATGCCTAAGCCTGTTGCCGGGAGTTTGTCTGGCAGCAAAAACCGGCACGCATGGGCAAATCCGGTTATCATGTGCCACTGAATAAATATCCAGTGGAACGAGTTGGCGACAATGCTTACGGATGATACAAAACAGGCCATTCAGGGGGCCTACACCAGGTTTCTTGAGCAGAAAGGACTGAAAGCCCGCTACGGCCAGCGGCTGATGATTGCCGAGGTCGCGCGTGGACTGGGCAACATCGAAACCGGTGACGATAACGAACGCAGCGGTGATCCGGCTGTGGTGGTGGTCGAGGCCGGTACCGGTACCGGCAAGACGGTCGCCTACAGTCTGGCAGCCATTCCGGTGGCACGGGCTGCCGAAAAACGGCTGGTGATTGCCACCGCAACGGTGGCGCTGCAAGAGCAGATCGTCAACAAGGACCTGCCCGACATTATCAAAAACAGCGGCCTCAAGTTCAGCTATGCCCTGGCCAAGGGCAGGGGGCGCTATCTGTGCCTGTCGCGGCTCGATCACTGGCTCGACAGTCACGGCCAGGAGCGCCGGCAGGCCGACATGCTGGCCGAACAGGGCTACCATATCGACGTCAGTGACGAGCATAAGGAGCTGTTTGGCGACATGATGGACCGCCTGTCCCGCGGCCGCTGGGACGGAGACCGCGACAGCTGGCCGGACGCCATCGAAGACAGCACCTGGCGCATTATCACCACCGACCACACCCAGTGCATGGGCCGCCGCTGTGGCAACTACGACAGCTGCTCCTTTTACAAGGCCCGTGAAGGGCTGGAAAAGGTTGATGTAATTGTTACCAACCACGACCTGGTGCTGGCCGATCTGGCACTGGGCGGCGGCATGGTGCTGCCGCACCCGAAAGACACCTTTTACATTTTTGACGAAGGCCACCACCTGCCGGACAAGGCAATCAACCACTTTGCCCACAGCACTCGCCTGCAAGCCACCGCCGAGTGGCTGGGCCAGACAGAAAAAAACCTGACCCGCCTGCACGCGCAACACCAGCTGCAGGGCGAGATGGGCAGCCTGATGGAGCAGATCCCGGCCCTGATCAGCAGCCTGCGTGAACAGCAGGGCTTTGTCTTTACCACCTGTCGCGAACTGGCCGAGTTTGCTCCGGTGGGCAATCACGAATATGAACAGCCCAGACACCGTTTTCAGGGCGGCGTGGTGCCGGAGGCGCTGCGCGTGCAGGGGCTGGAGCTGAAAAAAGGCTTCATGCAGCTGACCGACATTTTCAGCCGCATCAATGACCACCTGAAAAAAGCCATGGAAGACGAGCCCGGTACACCCATTGACAGCCAGCTGGCCGAAGTGTGGTTCCCGTTGTTTGGCAGCCTGTATAGCCGTGCCGATGCCAACCTGGCGCTGTGGTCGTCGTTTACTGCCGAGGACAATGCAGAGGCGGCTCCTTCGGCCCGCTGGCTGGCCCTGACCGACTCGGGGGCGGACATTGAGATCAACTCCAGCCCGATTCTGGCGGCGGAAACCCTGCGTCGTCACCTTTGGCATGCGGCCCATGGCGTCTTGCTGACCTCCGCCACCCTGACCGCGCTGGGCCGCTTTGACCGCTTCAGTATGCGTGCCGGCCTGCCGGCTTCGGCACAGACAGCGGTGGTGCCCAGCCCGTTTAACCATGCCGAAGCCGGTGTGCTGCACGTGCCGGACCTGGGCGTGGACATTCGCGATGTTGATGCCCACAGCCGGGCCATTGTGCGGGCTTTGCCGGATTTGCTGGAGCACAACCTGAGTGCACTGGTGCTGTTTTCTTCACGCAAACAAATGAACGACGTGTTTGAAGGGCTGGACCGGGACTGGCGCAAGCGGGTGCTGATCCAGGGACGGCTGTCACGCCAGGAAACCCTGCAAAAACACAAAAAGCGCATTGATGACGATGAAGTCAGTGTGCTGTTCGGCCTGGCCAGCTTTGCCGAGGGCGTTGACTTGCCGGGCGATTATTGCCAGCACGTTGTCATCGCCAAGATTCCCTTTGCCGTACCGGATGATCCGGTCGAAGCGGCGCTGGCGGAGTGGATTGAGGCACGTGGCGGCAATCCGTTTATGGAAATTACCGTGCCGGACGCCTCGCTGCGCCTGATCCAGGCATGCGGGCGGCTGTTGCGCAACGAGCAGGACCGGGGGCAGGTCAGCATTCTGGACCGCCGGCTGGTGACCCAGAGATACGGCAAGGCTTTGCTGAATGCACTGCCGCCGTTCAGAAGACAGATAGACTGAGCCGGATGCGCCAGGAGAAAGCTATGCCACGCTCAATTCAGGGTACATTCGAGCCAGGGTTTGCCCCGGTGGTGCAGATGTTGCAGGACATGCTGCAACAGCCGGAGCAGCGCGGGGCGGCGCTGTGCGTGTATCAGCATGGCCAGCGGGTGATTGACGTCTGGGCCGGGGTTGTCGACCGGGCAGGGCGGCAGCCATGGCAGGAAGATACCCTGGTCAACGTATTTTCCAGTGGCAAGCCGGTGCTGGCAGTGGTCGTGCTGCAACTGGTGGCAGAAGGGCGCTTGCAGCTGGATGCCCCGGTGAGCAGTTACTGGCCGGAGTTTGCACAGGCCGGCAAGCAGGCAATTACCCTGCGCCAGCTGTTGTCGCACCGCTCGGGCTTGTCGGCCATTGGCGAGCCATTGCCGCCTGCAGCGTTATTTGACTGGCAGCGCATGGTGCAGGCGCTCGAACAGCAGCAGCCCTGGTGGACACCGGGCAAGGCCCACGGCTATGCACCCATGACTTACGGCTGGCTGCTGGGCGAGCTGGTGCGCCGGGTGGACGGCTGCATGCCGGGCGCTGCCATTGCCCAACGCATTGCCGGCCCGCTGGGGCTGGAGTTTTATGTCGGCCTGGGCGAGGCGCAATTGCAGCGGGTCAGTGATGTTTCGCGCATCAAGAATGCACAGGGTGACGAAGTTGCGCGGCGGCTGTACGCACGCATGCTGCAAACGAAAACCCTGACCGGCAAGGCATTTGCCAACCCGCCATCCATGATGACCAGCAGCAATAAGCCAGAGTGGCGCACCATGCAGCAGCCCGCGGCCAATGCCCATGCCGATGCGCGGGCGCTGGCCGGTTTTTACAACGGCCTGCTGCAAGGGCGCTTGCTGCCCGGAGACCTGCTGAATGAAGTGCAGCGTGAGCACAGCAGCGGCATGGACCGCACCCTGCTGGCCGAAACCCGCTTTGGCCTGGGCTGCATGCTTGAACAGCAAGGCAAACCCTATGCCAGCTACGGGCTGGGCATGCGGGCATTTGGCCACCCGGGGGCTGGCGGCACGCTGGGCTGTGCCGATCCGGAACACGGCCTTGCAGTGGGCTTTGTCACCAACAGCATGGATGCCTATGTCATGATGGACCGAAGGGCGCAGGCACTGAACCGCTGCCTGCTGACCTGCATCTGAGCAGCCAGGCTCCAGCTTCGCTGCAGGACGGATGACCGGGTTAAAGTTTCCCGGCGCTCTTGTCTTCCAGAAGGGTGTGGGCAGTTTTGTGGCCGTAAAGCCAGAACAGTCTTGATGCGCAGGCCAATCCCATGGCCTTGTTGCCATCAGGCTGACCGGACTCTTGGGCAAAAATGCGGATTTGATCGCCGGTTTCAGGCGTGCAGCAGCAAAAACTCCATCAGTGCCTTTTGGGCATGCAGGCGGTTTTCCGCTTGCTGCCAGACTACAGCACGGGGATCGTCCAGCAAGGTCATGCTGATTTCCTCGCCACGGTGTGCTGGCAAACAGTGCATGAAAAGTACGTCATCGGCTGCCTGGTCAAGCAGTTGTTCGGTTACCTGGTAGCCCTTGAAGGCTTCCATGCGCTCTTTGGCTTCTTCTTCCTGGCCCATGGATGCCCAGACATCAGTACTGACCAGATGTGCGCCCATGATGGCCTTGGCCGGATCGTAGATGATCTGTACACGGTCACCGGCTTGTGCCAGTAGCTGGGCACTGGGTTCGTAGCCCATGGGGCAGCCAACACGTAGCTGGAAGTCAAACTGCATGGCCGCTTCGATATAGGAGTTGCACATGTTGTTGCCGTCACCAATCCAGGCCACGGTTTTTCCCGCTATGCTGCCGCGCTGCTCGACAAAGGTTTGTACATCAGCCAGCAACTGGCAGGGGTGGGAGTCGTCAGACAGGGCATTGATTACCGGTACGCTGGAGTAGCCGGCAAACTCTTCCAGTCCGGCGTGGGCGTAAGTACGGACCATGATCAGGTCGAGCATGCTGGACATGACGCGAGCGCTATCGGCCAGCGGTTCTCCACGGCCAAGCTGGGTATCACGCGGAGACAGGAAAATGGCGTTGCCGCCCAGCTGAAAAATGCCGGTTTCAAAGGAAATACGGGTACGGGTGGAGGACTTCTCAAAAATCATTCCCAGCATGCGGCCTTTCAGGGTTTCGTGGGCTATGCCTTGTTGGCGTTGCTGCTTGAGCTCAATGGCTCGTTGAATGATTTGATTGAGCTCGGCTTGAGAGCAGTCAAACAGCGACAGAAAGTGCCTGATGTTCATGCTGGAAGATCCCGTTTTAAATAGGCTATGGCAAAGTGGTGAATTCTATCGGGTAGAGTGTTGCAGGTGCAAATCTGAATGAGTGATCCGGATCAAGAAGCAGCGGCTGATGGCAGATGGCGGGACACTGGCTGCATGAATATAGTTGACTGCCGGGCTGGGGTATAGGCTAGAATGGTTCGCAGCCAAATACCGCTCAGGTACCAAAGTACTGTCTAGTCTAGAGGTGAAATGTGGATATTATCGAAACCATCAAGGAACAAATTGCCAGCAACACCGTCCTGCTTTACATGAAAGGGTCGCCTAATGCACCCCAGTGTGGCTTTTCACAGCGTGCCTCTCAGGCCCTGATGAGCTGCGGCGAGAAGTTTGCCTTTGTTGATATCCTGCAGAATCCGGATATCCGTGCGAATCTGCCCGGTTATGCCAACTGGCCGACTTTCCCGCAACTGTGGGTTGCTGGTGAGTTGGTTGGCGGTTGCGATATCGTCACCGAAATGCATGAAAGCGGTGAGCTATGCAAGCTGGTTAAAGAGGCCGTTGAGAAAGCTGATGAATAAGCTTTAGCCTCATTATACAAAAAAGCCCCTCAGCTGCAGGGGCTTTTTTGTACCTGCGGTATTGGGTTTGCACTGTGGCGTCTGGGCCGGTCGGGGCGCTACGCCGGGCTGCGCTGGTTCGGTCCAGCAGGCTGGCCCAAACCGCTAAAGGCCCGGCTTCGGCCCCGTCCGTCCCGAATCTGCCTTGTGCGGGGAGAGGGTTTGTGGCCCGCTGCTTGCAGCGGGCTGCTGTCGCGTGGTGGTTTGAAGGTTTTTGCGTGTAGATCGGGGTGGTTTGCACTGTGGCGTCTGGGCCGGTCGGGGCGCTGCGCCGGGCTGCGCTGGTTCGGTCCAGCAGGCTGGCCCAAACCGCTAAAGGCCCGGCTTCGGCCCCGTCCGTTCCGAATCTGCCTTGTGTGGTTGAGAGTTTGTGGCCCGCTACGCTGTAGCGGGCTGCTGTCGCTCTGTAGCTGGATGATTGTGCTTTGCCTGATGCGATTGTTCTTGTTTGGGTTTTGGTGATTATTCGTTTTGGTGCACATTGATCACAAACTTGTGCTCTGTTTCTACGTAGTAGCACCTAAGCCACAAGCCCTGCATTCCACAGGGCGACAGCACCCCGTCAGCATGGCTGGCGGGGCCAATCTTTCCTCCCCGTACCAGGCAAATTTGGATGTGTCGGAGTGTTGCGTCAGGCCTTAGCGGTTCCTGGCATTTTAATGACAGGGACCAGCGTCAGCCTGATGCAGCACCACGACACATCCCGGCGCCGCAGTACAAAACCTCAATACAAAACCTGCATTAGTTCTGCAGGCTGCGGTTCAGGGCACTGAACAGCGCCTTGATGCTGGCGGTAGTGATGTTGTGGTCAATACCGACACCAAATACCGGACGTTCGCCGTCCCGGCGCAGTTCGATGTAGGCGGCAGCCCTGGCATTGCTGCCGCTTCCGATGGCGTGCTCGCTGTAATCCATGATCTCAATTGCTTCGGGCAGGCTTTCGGCCAGTGCGGCAATCGGTCCGCTGCCGGTGCCATCAAGCTGCAAGGGCTCGCCGTT
>Ga0209075_1000977_pt1 | contig 27438 bp, 23 predicted proteins | sample Stecom2011_FD_187523 | JGI IMG/M metagenome (GOLD analysis project Ga0209075, IMG submission 187523) | Agricultural soil microbial communities from Utah to study Nitrogen management - Steer compost 2011 (SPAdes) (version 2) | ecosystem: Environmental > Terrestrial > Soil > Agricultural land...
GTCATGTACATTCTCTTTTCCCAACCAAGCATTTGCTTTGACGACAAATTTCCGTGTTAAATCCACATCATTTTCTAAAAATGGATAGCCTTTACTGATTTCTACAATCGCTTTTGCACCATGGGCTTCAGCAATGAGTTCTGCTTGTTTTATTATTTGCTTTAAAGCTTTTGCCCGCCATTCTTCATTCATTGTTCTGAATGTTCCTTTAATGTGAACTTTTTCTGGAACAACATTAGTTGTGCCCAATCCTTCGAAGTGTCCAAAGTTGAGCACGCAAGGGATTTTCGGATCACATTTTCTACTCACAATCTGTTGAAGTGAAGTAATGATTTCAGCACCGACTAAAATACTATCTATCGTTTCATGTGGCGTGGCACCATGTCCACTTTTACCAATGATGTCAATGTAAACCTCATCACAGGAAGCCATGTACAATCCTTCTTTTGTTCCTACTTGTCCAACAGGTAAATCAGGGAAAACATGTAAGGCATACATTTCCTTAACCTTAGGATTGTCTAAACAACCTGCTTTGATCATTAAGCTTGCTCCGCCTGGATTTTTCTCTTCTCCTGGCTGAAAAATCAACTTTACAGGATCTTTTAATTCATCTTTTAGTTGAAAAAGAATCTCAGCGGCGCCTAATAAAACTGAAGTATGAACATCGTGTCCACAAGCATGCATCACTCCTTTGTTGGTCGAAGCATAAGGAACATCATTCATTTCTAAAATTGGAAGAGCATCAATATCTGCACGTAAACCTATACATTCTTGGTCTTTCGAATGGTGATTGCCCCTGATTATTGCGACAATTCCAGTATCCGCAATTTTGGTTTCGTGGGGAATACCAATTTGAGTGAGTTGTTTTGAAATGTATTCCATGGTATTGTACTCCTCGTACGATAGCTCGGGATGCATGTGTAAATGCTTTCTGTATCCAACTACTTTATTAAATAGAAGTTCTGTTTGTTGGGTGACGTATTGCTGCTTGCTCTGATTCATCTTTTCAATGTTTGTATGCAAATTTCTAGGTCTAATGTCAAATAAAATTATTCCCAAGACTAAAATAAGAAGCATTCTATAATAGAAAATGCTTTTTTACGAATTTAATGTTTATTTGAGCAACAAAGATGCTAATTTTGAGATGAAATTATGAATAAAGTAAAACATCGCTTTTATTTGCATTAAAGATTTATAAAATGAAAATTGTAAAGTTTACCTTCAATCCAATTCAAGAAAATACTTACCTCGCAATAGATGATGAGAAAAACGTGGTGATTATTGATCCTGGCTGCTACTTTGAAGAAGAGCGTCAGTTGCTAAGAGACTATATTAGCAAAAATGAATTGAAGGTTTTGGCTTTGTTGAATACGCATGGACACTTAGACCATATTATGGGGAATGCATTCGTGAAACGTGAATATGGCGTTGATTTGTATTTGCATGAAGCAGATGTGGTTACATTGCAAATGGGTGGAAGAAGTGCTCAACTTTATGGTTTGAATCTTTTTGAAGACTCTCCAATGCCTGATGTTTTTATCAAGGAAGGTGAAATCTTGCAATTTGGAAAAATGTCTTTCCATGTTATTTTTGGCCCAGGTCATGCGCCAGGTCATGTTGCTTTTTACAGTCCGGAAAACAAGTTGATTATTAATGGCGACATTCTATTTAAAGGCAGTTACGGTCGTGTAGATCTTCCGGGAGGTGATTTTAATCAACTGAAACACACCATTACGCAAAAACTCTTTACCTTACCAGATGACACACTTGTGTATACAGGGCATGGTGAGGAAACAACAATAGGGGAAGAGAAAAAAAACAACCCAATATTGTGGTAAATCCATTACGCCGACTTTGCTAAAAAAGCTTCTCTTTTGACCAGATGAAATGGTTTGTTTTTTACTTTCGAGGTCAGCCAAACATGGAAGTCAAAATATTCAAATGCAACAGATTCAAAAGGGTCGTTTTTCAGCGCTTCGATTTCACTTTCAATGTTTTGTAAAAGCTGTTCTATCTCGTATTTATCTTGAGCGTTCGAAATTTTTGTTAAGTGCTTTAAGAAAATTGTTTCGAATTTAAAAGTTCTCTTACGCTTAGATAAAAAACGTTTAGTGTTCTTAATGGCATAGGGTAGAAGTATGTTGTTTTTAAGTTCAAAATGTAGGAGTAGATTAACCAAGTGTGCAAATGAAACAATGTCTTCTTTTTGATCCAATTCCTTGCTGTTTAAAATGAGGTTTATCCATTTCAAACTTTGATTAAATTCATCTTTACCAAAATAGGCAATCGACATGTTGAATGCCAAATAGGCTTTTCTTGAAGGGGTTAATTCTGCGTTGTATTGTTCCATTCCTTTTTTAATTTCTGGAGCGAGTGCAATGGCTTTGTCAAAATTTCCTTCATGGTTCAGTATTTTTAATTCTATACTGTTGATACTAGAAAATAACTTGATCGCTAGGTCCTCAGTTAGGCTAGATTTTAATGCGTTGGGTAAAGCTTTAAGTTCATTGAGGTAGGTGTGAATGGCTTTGTTGTTACCGTTTTTTGCCTCTAAATGAATGATATTTGTAAGAATTGAAAAGTATTGATTTGGATACTTTTTAAATTGACCATTGTTATTCTTGAAATGAGATAAATTTTCTTTCAGCATATTTAAAGAGTTTTCATGCTCTAAAATGGCGAAATAATAAGCACTTTTAAAGTGATAAATGAGGTATTGGTTTTCAAAAGATATGTTTTTTGGTTGCTTAATAGCTTTATAGGCATCATAGATTTTTTCATATTCGAAAACATCTTCTTTCGATCGTACTTGACCTGTTTGATTTAAAAGAACAAACAACTGACTTTTTACAAGCCATAGGTTGTTGTAGAAATCTTGTTGATTGGTTAAATCTATGCTTTCTTCAGCGTGCAATTTTAAGGTTTCATAGTTTGCATTTTGATAACCACGAGTTTCTATAATTCGCTTTTCTTCATTTGCAATTTGTAAAAGAATTGCAATTTTGTTGTGTTTCTTAGCGAGTCTTTTGGTCTTTTTTATTTCTCTATTGGCATGGTCATAAAGTCCTTTGCTGTAAAGAATTTTAATGGCATGCAGCATCGTATATAGTTGAGCGTCTATGTCATTTTTCGCGTGAAAGGCATCTAGAGCACTGATGATTTGTTCGTAGAGTCTGTTTTTGGTAATTGGAAATTGATTCAGAAAAGCCTCTCCTTTAAAATGAGTGTACAAAGCTTCTTCATCGAATTCTTCTTGTTGATCAATAAAATCAAAAATTCTAATTCCATTATTCACTTCTCCAATGGTATGTCGGGAAGCGTAAATTTTGAAATACCTTTTTTCGCTCTTAGTAAGGCTCTTAATGAGCTCGTATAATGCGGGTGAAGCTGTTTTTGACATAGTGTTCCAATATTAGTTCTTTATCAATATAGCTTATATAATCATGTGATTTTTAATTAGATGGTGAAGTGAAGGTTTTATTGATTGACCTGTATATATATTCGAGTTTAAGAATCTTGTTTGTTTTTGTTTCCAAGGTTGAAAACAAATGAGTGTAAACAGTTTTACATAACTTTGTATTTCAGCACAATATACTTCTGTAAAATTGATTCCTCCTTGCACTCCCCGATAAAACCTGACCTTGTAAAAAATAAAAGTAACCATTGATAGAGGTGCCGTCCAGACTTTCGACTGAATCTGTTTTTGACCTGTGCCTTAAGGTGCAAAGAATCGGCCTTCAACCTGTAACTATAGAAGGTTTGAGGAAAAATTAAGCATAAAAAAAAGCTACCCGAATAGATAGCTTTTGGTATGTTTAAAGGTGTAAACCTTATTTTTTCTTTATTTTACGATCGTCGTCTTCGTCTCTATTAGGATCTGTAATTGTAAAAGTAGAATCGCTTCTTACACCATCACCAAAAGATCCACGAGTGTTAGACTTGTTTGTATAATCGTTATCATCTCCAAAATCTTTAGTTAATTGAAAGTCTTCAGACAATTGATTATTGTTCATGTTTGGACGAATTTCTTCTTTCTTACAACTTGAAATTGTGAAGAGTGTAAAGCCAATAAAAATGTAAATGTATTTTTTCATGACGACGGGTTTTTAGTAAATCGTATTATCAAATATATAATAATTAGTCAGTTATCCCAAATATTGTTTCATTATTTTGAATGTAACGACAGTTCCATTGAGTAAACGGTTATTTTCTTTGATTTGGTGGGGACCTATCATCTCTATCGAGCGTTCAGAAATTTTTTGAAGTAATTCTATTCGACCTTTAGCTATAATCATTCCTTGTGACCTGTGGTTGTCAAGGTCTTCTTTCTTGTTGGTTTGCGAGTTTTCTATTCCTACACCATTGTCTTTAATTTCAATGCGAATATGGTCGAGGTGGTCTGAAATAATAATTTCAATTTTTCCTTTTCTGTCTTTTAATGGTAAGACACCATGAATAATACTGTTCTCAACAAAAGGTTGAAGAAACATGGCTGGTACCTTTAATATTTCCGTTTCTACTCCGTCTTCAATTTCAATAGCATAATCAAAGCGATCTATAAACCGCATACTTTCCAAATCTAAATAGAGCTTTAATCGCTCTATTTCATCCGATAGAGCTACCATACCGTCTTCATGGTATGAGCTGTCTAAATTTTTACGAATGAGCTTCGCGAATCTAGAAAGGTATTTATTGGCTGATTTTGTGTCTGAGGTGTTAATGTAATATTGTATCGAATTTAGCGCATTGAAAATAAAGTGTCTATTCATACTTGCATTCAAAGATTGCTGTTCGAGTTTAGAAAGTTTGTTTTGAAACTCTAATCGCATTTGATAATTCTTATTGTCAAGGCGTTTTGTTCGTGCCCTATCTATGGTTAAAATGATGAAGATAATGACTCCTCCTACAATAGCAAAGAACCACCAAGTGAGGTAAAATGGAGGAAGCACTTCAATAGGAAGTTTGAAAACCGAGAAGGTTTGATTGTTACCGTTGCTTACTTTGAATTTAAAGGTGTATTGACCTGGAGGGAGATTAGTGAAACTGGCATTGGGGTTTTTAGTTGCTCTTGTCCATTCGCTGGAAAATCCTTCTAAGAAGTAACTGTACCTTAAACTACCTGGATTGGTCATGTATATTCCATCAAACTTAAAAGAAAGGTTTTTATCTGCATATTTGATGCTTAGTTTTTCATCGTTATTTTTTTGACTTAATGTGTAAACGCGTTTATTACTGAGCTCTTTATTGTTAACAACAATTGAGGTTAATTGTAATTTCGGCAAGGTGTTCTTGATGAGCGATGATCGAATACTGAGATCCATTTTCATTAATCCTGAAGCTGTTCCAAACCACAGGTATCTGTTTTTTTCTAAAAAATTTGAATTTAAGTTCGTCTCTAAATCGATTAGACCAGCAGTGATTCCATAACGATAAATAGTGTGATTGTAGATGTTTATTTCATAGAGTCCGTTATTGGTTCCAACGAACATAATAGAATCGTATTTTTGCAAAAAGTTTACAAACTCTAAACCTTCTTCCTTTTCTAGATAGAAGCGTTCAAACTCTCTTTTATTTTCAATAAATAAACCACTTTCTGTACCGACCCATAAACTTCCTTTGTCGTCAAGTTCGATACAGTTAATTCCGGAATCAAACTGTTTGCGCTGAATACTATCTCCAATTAACTTGTAGATTCCACTAGGTGCAGCCGCATAAAAAGACTTTTCATCGTTTTCAAAGTCTCTTAGGTTTGGAGCTTTATTGAGGGGGTGAAAAGCGTTGATCGTTTTGTTTTTAGCTTTGTCAAATAGAATTCCTCCTTCTGTAGTACTGATTAAAAACGTAGAATCATCAATAGAATGTATTCCTCGAATCCTATTGGAGGGCAGATTATCTTCTTCTATGTAAAAACTACTAAATTTCTTGTAGTTGTAAGAAATCAAACCATAGTTTGAAGCAAATAGAACGAGATCTTTATCGCTGGCAATTTGCCACACAGGGCTGGTGATAAAATCAATCTTTTCAATTTTCCCTTGCGGGTTGACTTTAAACACCCCTTGATCTATAGTAGAAATCCATTTATTGTTATAGGAATCTATCTCCATGGCAATGATGATATCACTAGGATATCCACTGCTGCTATTATAGTAGGTGAATATTTCATCAGTAAAACGAATTAAACCTTTACCGTTTGTTCCTATCCAGATATTATTTTCAGCATCTTCAAAAATAACATCTATATCATTCGAAGGTAAACCTAATTCCTCGGTGATAGTTAATGTATCCGTTTCTTTGAGTACTAATATGCCATTTCGTGAATTGATCCATTTGGATCCGTTGTGGTCAACAATTACATTTCTAAATAAAAAATAATGGTCTTCAATCAGTGGACTTATTTTTCCTTTTGTTAAGTCAACATTGTAAAATGTTCTGTTGAATGATGTGGCCAAAAGCTTTCCATTGTATTGGGTAACTCCCGAAAAAGAGATGTCGTTGGAGTGGTCTATTAATTGCGATTTTTCACCGTCAAATGAATACAATCCTGTACGCGTTGCTAAGTATATCTTTTCATTTACTTTCGTGAGACTTCGTATTCTTAGCGGACTTCCTTTTATGTGTTCTAAGGTGTTTTTTTTGGCGTTCAAGACAAATAATCCAGCTCCATTGGTACCTATATATAGGGTTGAATCAATTTCGGCAAATCCTGAAACATCCTCTAATATATTAGGATCAGAATAGGGGATTGAAGTAAAGGAATTGTCATTTTTTTTTATAGAAATACCTTGTGGATGACCTATGTATAGAACTCCATTGATGAATTGGAGTTTAGTTATTCTATTGTTGAGTAAGCCGTTGTTTCGACCAAAGTTTTTAAAATTTTCACCATCAAAACGTGCTAATCCACCATAGGTTCCTATCCATAAATAACCCGCATCATCTTGTGCAATAGTGTTGACTTGTGATTGAGGTAATCCTTTACTGGTGTTGTACTGGATGAATGAAAATTTTTGGGCCAGTACTGTTCCTGAGAAAAAAAGTAGAACAATTAAAACTAGAATTAACCTCATGCTTTACCTTTAATGGTTTTTAAAAAGGCACTTACTCTATTGCGAGCAACAGGGAGTTCAACATCGTTCTTTAACAAAACTGAATATCCGTCTTCACTGATGTATTCTTTGATCATATCCAAGTTGATGATGTAGGATTTGTGGATTCGGTAAAACTTTAGGGAGTTTAAAATCTCTTCGTACACTTTTAATGTTCTGGTATCTAGGTAACGTGTACCATCTTTAAAGTAAATCATGGAACAATTCCCACTAGCTTCGAGATAGGCAATATTATCATCTTCAACAATTTTCACTCCTTTAGTATGGGAAATAGCAATGCGGTTGGTTGCTTTATTGTGTATTAAACGATCGGCCAAATTTTGAAGCGCGTTGAAGTAATTATCGTAGTTTTCAGGGTGCTTTGTGAATGTCTCTTTGGTAGCAATGAGCTTGTCAACAGCTGTTCTTAAATCATCTTCGTCTATGGGTTTTAAAATGTAATGTACAGCATTGGTTTGAAAAGCACGAATGGCATAATCTTTAAAAGCAGTAACGAAAACAACTAAGAAATTTCTGTTCTCCAATCGCTCCAAAAGGTCAAATCCTTCTGAACCACTGGGCATTCTAATGTCCAAAAAAACAACATCTGGCTGTGCGCTTTTAATGATACTTTCAGCTTCATCTATATCACCTGCTTCGCCTATTACATCAATTTCAGGACAATAATTTTCTAGCATGATTGCCAGGTTCTTTCTTGCTAAGTCTTCATCATCTACAATAATTGCGCGTAGTTCCATTTTTCGTTTGTTTTGAACTAAAATAAGAATAATTTAAGATTAAATAATTGATAAGAAATTTTTTCTCATGTAAAGTAAGTGTAAGATGAATGCATTTGATGCAATTTTCACTTTACATGTTTCCGATGGTTTACTGAAATAATCCGTTGAATCAATGGTTAGGTGTGTTAAGGTTTTTGAATCTGAAGATTAGTTCTTAAAGCTTATATTGATAATGAAATCTTAAAATTATAGTTATGAAAAATCAATACAAAAATCAGATGAGCGTAGATCTTTGGGTGTTTAATGATAATGGCAATTAATGTGCCTAAATTTCAACGAATTGAATTACAGTGGAGAAATAGAGGTTTTCGTCTTTAACAATTGGAGGTTCGTCTAATAATTGGAGCTTTAGTTCTTTATAATAAAAGCACCTGTTACTTTTGTTATAGAACCAAACTTAAAACTGATGCTAGTTCCTAATGTGAATTCACCAGATGCACCAAAGGTAAAATTGATCTCCAATAAGTTGATTATTGAGACATCAATTAATTCGAAATTTAATTATGCCCTTTCTAAACCCGATGGTTCTGTTCTTCAAAAAGGAATTTTTGAAGAAGAGGTTGAATTAAATATCGAAGCGTTAGAAGCAACCAATTGTATGCAATTAGATCTATTCGACGGAAACCAACATTTCATTTATAACTTTGTTGTTCCAAAATCTGATTCAAAAGAGTAACTACTTCATCAGTTGATTCATCATGACCCATATGGCCAATATCTTTGATGAGTCTATAATTAACCCCTGTTTTTTCTGCTGTTTTCAGCATGTCTCCTGCGTCAATTAATGGATCAAATTCACCTTGAATTACATGTGCCTTTTTTCCTAATATTTTCAAAACTCCTGTTTTATCTTCACGGTCCCGCATGGCATATAAGGTCTGAACAATTGCTTCTTCATCCATGTTGTAGGCGTCTTCGATGAGGTGATTGATTTGCGTTTCAAATCGTTCAGGTTTATGGTAAAGACTAGGAATTGCTTCTTTTAAAAATAAAATCTTACTGTACTGTACAATTTTAGCGACTCTATTTCTATCGGATTTCTTAGCAAGTGGGTCTGCCCATGGATGAGAATGCAGTAAAACAACTTGGTTCAGTTTTAGATGCTCATCTTCTGCAAGGTGCAGGGCTGTGTAGCCTCCCAACGAATGACCAACTATTGAAAATTTCTCGATGCCTATATGTTCCAGGGTGATCTTTACCCACTGGGTAATGAGTTCCAGACTTAAATCTTCTTTGGGAAGTATTGATTCTCCATGACCTGGAAGTTCAATGCAAATGGCTTTAATGTTTGGTAAGCCCTGAATTACCTTGTGCCACATGGCGTTGCTTTCCAAAAAGCCATGCAAAAAAACAACAGGATAGCCTTCCCCGACTATCCTGTAATTTAATGTGTTTAAATTCTTATTCATTAGCTATTCATGTAGTCTTCAACTTCATCTGCTTCTAAAGGTAAACCTGGCATCATGTTGATGGGGGCTCCTTTTTCTTGAACAATTAAGTCATCCTCTAAACGTATTCCTAAACCTTCTTCCGGAATGTAGATTCCTGGTTCACATGTAAATACCATTCCTGCTTGGATGGGTTTGTGGTATAACCCTGAATCATGAGTGTCTAACCCAATAAAGTGAGATGTTCCGTGCATAAAGTATTTTTTATATGCAGGCCAGTTTGGATCCTGATTTTTAATGTCAGTTTTATCGATTAATTTAAGTTTTAACAATTGTTCTTGCATCAACAATCCTACTTCTTTATGATATTCTGGAATTAAAGTTCCTGGAACAAGTAGTTTTTCCGCTTCTTTTTTTACATGAAGAACAGCATTGTAAACTTCTTTTTGACGCGGTGTGTATTTACCGTTTACGGGTACAGAACGCGTTTGATCTGCTGCGTAATTAGCATATTTTGCACCAAAGTCCATTAGAATCACCTCTCCATCTTTACATTCTTGATTGTTTTCAATGTAATGTAAAACACAAGCGTTTTTCCCAGATGCAATAATTGGGGTATATGCAAATCCGTTGGAGCGATTTCTAATGAATTCGTGGATGATCTCTGCTTCAATTTCATGTTCCCATACTCCTGGTTTGATGAACTTTAATACACGCTTGTAGGCTTTTTCTGTAATATCACAAGCAGTCTGCATTAAATCTAATTCGATGTCCTCCTTAACACTGCGGATTTCATGCAAAATAGGTGCGCTTTTATGTACTTGATGTGCTGGATAACGTTTTTTACATTCAATGATGAATCGGTCTTCTCGTGTTTGCGTTTCAGTGTTTGCGCGTAAATGTTCGTTGGTATTGAAATAAATACCTTCAGCTTCCGCCATCATGCTATTGAAAATCGTATCAAATTGACCTAACCAATATACCGTTTTTATTCCAGCGGTTTCAAATGCTGCCTCTTTGGTTAACTTCTCACCCTCCCAAACGGCTATGTGATCGTTTGTTTCTTTTAAGAATAAAACTTCACGGTGCTTTTCATCTGATGCGTTAGGAAACAATACTAAAATGCTTTCTTCTTGATCAACTCCCGATAAATAAAAAATATCTCTGTGTTGCTCAAATGGCATTGTGCTATCTGCACTTATTGGGTATATGTCGTTAGAGTTAAATACCGCAACCGTATTTTCCTTCATTCTTTTTGTGAATTTTGCACGGTTTCTCTCAAATAATCTTTTGTCTATTCTTTCGTATTTCATTGGTTTGTATTTTTTACTTATTGCTAATGTTAAGCGCATTTGTATTGTGTTTGGGCAAGATATAAAATCTAGTGGGGAATTTAAAGAAATGTGGTCTTTTTATCACTACGTAAATAGATTACGTTCTGTACTTGTAAGTTTGTCATGTAATTAAAAACAAGAGATATGAAAAATGCTTTTAGAAATATGACGATTCAGCACATTCAAATTGAAGAACGTACACAGTTGGCCGAGGTTGAAGTTCAATTTGTTCAAGATAAAGTGTTTATTGAAACAGTATTGGTTTTAGGGCCTACAGAATTAAACCAACTTTTCGCAAAATTAAATAGTCAAGGTGTTTCCATTGATCTAAGCGAAGATTTTGAGTATTATTCAACACCTCAAGGAATGTTGTATACTTTAAACTTCAGTAAACGAAATTGGGACCAAATTGAAATTGAATACTTTTCACCAAAGCAACCGGTGAGACAAATCAGAGCTTAGGCTTCTGCCTTAGATTTCAGTAATCCTAAAATGTCTTTAATATTAATTAGTTTGAGGAGGAAGAGTAGAAGTACGCCGATAATAATCGTTGTAATTAAACTCCAAAGCACTCCAAACTTTTCGTTTAGGATGAATGCGGTGAAAGTATAGATTCCGGCCAGAATACAAACCCGAATGATGGTTGGCCAATGAATAGAAAATTGAAAAACTTTCATCACTAATCCTAGTTGCAATAAAGCAGTTGCAGATTGTGTAATTACGGTTGCAATTGCAGCACCCTCAGCCTCCATTCTTGGAATTAAAATAAGGTTTAGACCGATGTTTACTCCAATTCCAATAAGTGCCATCCTATTGAGTAAACGTAAACTATTGTTTGCTGTTAAAAGTGTTCCAAAAACATGAGAAAGTGAAAGGGGAATGAAACTCAGAATTAGCCATATAAAGACCTGGCTTGAAGCATCTATATTGTTTTTGTAGATCAGCGAAATGGTCAGCTCGGAATTGATGGCTAACCCTACACCGACCACAATAGCAACCCCGGTCAATAGTTTTCCCGCCATTTGAAGAATAGGTTGAATGATAACTTTTTCACTAATCATGCGAGAAAACATTGGAAGTAGAATTCCTGCCACTAAAAAGGCAAACATATTTACGGCATCTAATAACCTAAAACCTTGGGCGTAAATTCCTGCTTGTTCTTTTCCATTGGGCAGCATTCTTTCAATCATCACTGAATCCATTCGTGTATAGAGCATCATTAGTAGAATCAGAATGGCAAACGGTGTGCTTTTTTTTAGAATGGCAATCGAGAATACTTTGTTGGCTTTTATTCGGATTTTTCCAATTTTCACCCAAGTCAATAATAATCCAACGATCAAAGTTGATGCATAAGCAAAGGTTTGAGCGTAAATGAACCATTCTATTCTGAATGCTTGTGAGGTAAAACTTCCGTAAATTAGTAACAGTGAAATGATGATTAGCAATAAACGATCGAGAATAGAGAGTAAAGCATCAATTTTAAACAAATGAAGTCCTGCGAAATTACTTCTAAGGTACAAGATCAGCCCAGCTAGAATTTGATTGAACACAAAAAAACTCAACAAATACATTTCTTGATCAGAATACCCAACAATCAAAGCAAAACCGATGGTGATAATGAGGTATAGAATACCCAACATCATTTTTAGTCCTAGGTATGAACCGATATATTTTGTTAGTGAGGTGGGGTGTTGCGCTGTGTTTTTGGTGTTATAATTCGTAACTCCAATGTCGAGAAACATATTGAATAAGAAAGAAAAATTAAGCAAGGAAAAGTACATTCCATAGGATTCAGATCCAACTATATTTTGCACTTGAACATCTATCCCAAAAATGTAGAATGGTTTGATGAGCACATTCAATAGGATGATGAATAATAAATTGCCGAGGAATTTCTTTTGCATGCAAGGACTTCTTATTTTTAAGCCAAGACAAATATAATAAAAGGAATGATTAAGATTTTACTCTTTCTCAGAACTATGTGAACCAAGTAGATGAAAGAAGTGTCATTAATATATAAACCTTAACTTTATAATATGGAGCATGAGCAAATAACAGAATTGATAAAAGCACAGAATATTTTCTTCAATACGAATTCGACAAAGGAGATAAAGTTTAGAGTGAAACAACTCAAGCAATTAAAAACTGCTTTGAAGAGTAATGAAGAGAAAATGTACAAAGCAATTTACAATGATTTTAAAAAATCAAATTTTGATGCTTTTACCAATGAGTTAGCGTTGGTGTATTTAGACATTGACGAGGCTGTTTCCAAAGTGCAAAAATGGTCCAAACGAAAGCGGGTAAGAACTAACTTATTGAATTTTCCAGCGAAGAGTTATATCTATCCAGAGCCTTTAGGGACTTGCTTGGTAATTGGAGCATGGAATTATCCTATTCAACTTTCTTTTGCTCCAGTTGTGGCTGCAATTGCTGCTGGAAACACCGTGGTGTTAAAGCCCAGTGAGGTGCCTTCTGAAACAAGCAATATTATTGCAGAAATTGTCAATTCTAATTTTGAGTCATCATTTTTCCATGTTGTTGAAGGAGGGGTTGAGGTCACCACAGATTTGCTAAGCATGAAGTGGGATAAGATCTTTTTTACGGGAAGCATAAAGGTGGGGAGAATTGTTTATCAAGCTGCTGCAAAACACTTAACGCCGGTAACTTTGGAGCTGGGAGGGAAGAGTCCAGCATTTGTTTCTAAAAACTGCAATCTAGATGTTGCCGTGAACAGAATTGTCTGGGGGAAATTTTTGAATGCTGGTCAAACTTGTATTGCTCCAGATTATATTTTGGTTGAATCTTCAATTCAAGATGAGTTTTTACAAAAAATGAAGAACAGAATTCTAGAAATGGATTTTGCATTTAAGAATGAAAATTATGTTCAGATCATCAACGACGCCAATTATGATCGTCTTAAAGGACTGATTGATGAAGAAAAGGTATACTTTGCCGGTGATTTTGATCCAGCCACGCGATATTTTCCGCCTGTGTTGATGAAGAATGTTGATTTCTCTGATCGGATCATGGAAGATGAAATTTTTGGTCCTATTTTACCGGTTATTCCTTATGAAGATTTGTCTTGGGCCATTCATCAGGTGAAAAAACAGCCTAAACCTCTGGCGTGCTATATGTTTTCAAACAACAGTTCATACAAAACCAGAATTATTGATGAAATTTCCTTTGGTGGAGGGGCTGTAAATGATACAATCATGCATATTGCAAACAGTCAATTGCCTTTTGGTGGGGTAGGAACTAGTGGAATGGGAAGTTACCATGGAAAGGCTGGGTTTGATACTTTTACACACCATAAAAGTATTTTAAATAAGGCAACTTGGTTGGACCCAAGTGTGAAATACCCACCTTATTCACCCAAGAAATTAAAACTGATCCGCTGGATTATGGGAGTGTAATTAAGGTGTCCAGTCCTTGTCAGAAATATGTACAGTGCCTTTAAAAAGCGCAATCGTTTTCTGGTCTTGATTGCAAACGGTAACTTGATAAACACCAATGGTTTTTCCTCTGTTTAATTCTTTGCAGGTAGCGACTAAAATGTCCCCAATTTTTGCAGGGCGAGTGTGTGAAATAGAGGTTTCTATACTCACACATTGTTTTCCGTGTGCGTTTGCAGCGAATGCTAAAGCCGAATCTGCAAGGCTGTAGGATATGCCTCCATGGGCAATTAAAAAACCGTTGACCATTTCTGGAACAACGGTTGTTTTTAATATTGAATAACCGGGTTTAATATCTACAACTTCAATGTTCATCCATTGAGAAAAAGCATCTTTTTCCATCATTTTTTGAACAATTGATTTGGCCTCCATAGGTTATTAATTAATCGATAAAGGCTCTGTTCATCAAAGCGATAAGTGCAATGCCAACAATGAAAACATTTGTTGCCAAATCTTCTTCCATCACAGCTCCTGTTTCATCTGCACCACTGATTTCATGGGCAAGGAAAGAAAGCATCATGGGTTGATTACATAGACTATTGATTAAGTCTTCATCATCGGTTTCCATATATTCATCTAGGGTTTGAATATATTCCTCTTGAAACTCATCGATAATTGTTTCGTCAATTTTTTTCATTTTAACGCCTTGCATCGCTGCTGCTTCAGAAAAAATATTGAAATAATAAATAAGATAATCCAAAAGACTATCATTTTCATATTCAATTGCGGAAGATAAAATGTATCCAACAAAAACATCTTGTGCAAGTACATGCGTTTCAGATAGTTTTTCTAAACTGTCTTCGGTTAATCCATCAATTTTCCGAACTGCTTCTGTAATGTATTTCTCTGTAATTTGTGCCATTCTTTAATTGTTAAGAGTAAATTGCTTTTAGACTTAAATCCATTGATTTAACAGAGTGTGTAAGTGCTCCAGAAGAAATGTACTGGATTCCAGTTTCTGCATAACCACGAATGTTGTCTTTGGTTATTCCTCCCGACGCTTCTGTTTCAATAGTGTTTGGTATTTTAGGAAGAACAGCTTTGATTTGCTCTGGTGTAAAATTGTCGAGCATAATTCGATCAACATTTCCTACTGCTAAAACTTCATCAAGCTCTTTCTCATCACGAACTTCAATTTCAATCTTGATGTCCAAATTATTTTTTTTGAGGTAATTATTTGCACTCACGATTGATTTTTCAATTCCCCCAGCGTAATCAATATGGTTGTCTTTTATCATGATCATATCATACAATCCAAAACGGTGATTGTGCCCTCCTCCAATTTTCACAGCCCATTTTTCTAAGGCACGAATTCCTGGAGTGGTTTTACGTGTGTCTAGGAGTTTAGCATGTGTTCCTGCAATACTGTCAACAATCGATCTTGTTTGTGTTGCAATTGCACTCATGCGCTGCATGAAATTAAGGACTAAGCGTTCAGTAGCAAGAATTGATCTGGATTTACCTTCGATTTCGAAAACGATATCACCGAACTTTACTTTTTCACCATCCTGAATATACTGGGTGATTTTTAGCGTGGGATCGTAATGATGGAAAATCTTTTCAGCAAGTTCAACTCCAGCAATTACCCCATCGTCTTTTACAAGTAATTTTGCTTTCCCTACTGCGTTTTCAGGTACACAAGAAAGTGAAGTGTGGTCTCCATTTCCTAAATCTTCTTTAAATGCAAATTTTATTATTTCGTCAATCATGGTACAAAATTAATTAGAAAAATGGATTGCCCTCTTTTGCTTACTTGTTTTTCCATGCGATATCGGTTAAAACCCGATATTCAGCTTCATTGCTTCCACCAACAACGGTAAACTCTATGTCTACTGGGCGAAACTTATACTTGTCCAAATTGTTTAATAAGTCTTCTATGAATGGTGTCATTTCATCAATACGAAGTGCTGTGGTGTAACGTTCCTGATTTTGTGGTTTGTTCTCACCCAAGAGAATAAACAAATTATCGGCTTTAATAACACTGATGAAATACGTTTGAAATTCACCTGATCCATTTAAAATTTTGTTTACCTTTTCTAAAGAATGATGTTCAGTTGCAATGTTTTTCCAATTTTCGAACTCTATTTGGGTATAATCTTGAGCTTTTCTTGTTTGGGTAATTACTGGCATGTCATCATTATAAAGCGTACGCTTTTCAATATAGTTGGTGATGTTAGAATCTATCCAAACATCAGCAAGTTCTATAAAAGCAATAAGCTTTTGGTCTTCAAGGTAGTAGTTTCTTTCTCCTTGTGGTCTGAAATTACCATCAATGAATTGCTCTGTAATTTTCATTGGAAAACCATCTTCGTTTAGGAAGGCTGAAACTTGAATGAATTCTGAACCATGGTCCTTAGTTTGCTTCTCCCAGCGAAGTGATTTTACAACACGCGATGGATCAACTCGCTCATCGATTTCAATGATTTTTTTTGCATTTGGATATTGCATAAATGCAACTTGATTTGGATGGTCTTCTCCTTCTTCAGAAGAAAGTGTTTCTTCAGTTTCTATGGCGTTGTTTTCTCCAGCTTCTGCAATTTTTTCTTTTTGATCGCAAGATAGGGTAAGGCCTGTAAGGAGTATAAAGAATAAGAATACTTTAATGTTTTTCATCGTTTTTTTATATTAAAAATGTCCGTGACAAACCTGCCACGGACATTAAAATTAATAATATTTATTTATTTAAAAATAATTGTCATCTCAACACGTCTGTTGGCTTGTCTACCTTCTTTCGTGTCATTTGACTCTATTGGTTGTGTTTGACCGAAGTAAAGAACAAATAATCTTTCTTTTTCAATTCCTCTTTCAATCATGAAGTCCCTTACAGACTCTGCACGTTTCTTCGAAAGAATTAAGTTGCTTTGTGCGTTTCCAACATTGTCTGTGTGACCCGCAATTTGTAAACTCCAGTCTTCTTTCTTCAACAATACTTCTGCAAGTTCATTCAATGATTCTATAGATTCTTGCTTGATTGTTGCACGAGCAGTTTCAAACTCTAGATTGTCAAATGCAGTTTTAAGAATTTCTTGAACTTCTTCGTCGATTTCTGGACAACCATTGTTTTCAACTGAACCAGGCGTTTCTGGACAATCATCATCTTTATCTGGTACACCGTCTCCATCTGTATCAGTATAAGGACAACCGTTGTTTTCTTTCGGACCAGGTAAGTTTGGACATTCATCGTCTTTGTCTAAGATACCGTCACCATCTGTGTCTGGCCATGGACAACCGTTGTTTTCTTCAGGACCTGGTATTTCAGGACATTCATCCAAGAAGTCTAAAACTCCATCTCCATCGGTGTCAGGACATCCATTGTATTCTTTTGGACCAGGTACATCTGGACAAGCATCTTCGAAATCAGGAATACCGTCGCCATCAGTGTCAGGACATCCGTTGAATTCAGCTAGACCAGCCTCATTTGGACAATCGTCATCTTTGTCTGGAATTCCGTCTCCGTCAGTGTCAGGACATCCATTGAATTCCGCTAAACCAGCTTCTTCTGGACATTCGTCATCTTTATCTGGAATACCATCTCCGTCTGTGTCAGGACATCCGTTGAATTCAGCCAATCCTGGCGTCATCGGACAATCGTCCTCAGAGTCTTGAATTCCATCACCATCCGTATCAGGACATCCTCTAAACGCCCATACTCCCGGTACATCAATACATTCGTCTTTTTTGTCGGATACCAAATCATTATCAATATCACTTGGATGACCATAAAGTACAGGTACACGCAGGCCTGCATAGAACCCAGCACCTCTCACTTTTCCTCCTGGGAATAAAGTTTTTAAATCAGGTACCCCAACAGTTAGAGGACCTAGACGCAATCCTAATCCTGCTCTAAATCCTGCATGTGGATTATAGGATAGAGGGACACCCACACCAGCCCACTTAAAATCGTAAGTTGGAGTCACCGAGAATTGGTTCATCATACGAACGTTTGTAGCATTCGATTTTGGGTTAACATTAATGTATGCTGTAGCATTCACATAAAAGTCCTTGTAGATGTTGTAATCAAACTGAAAACTAATTGCCGTTGGGGTATTCATGTAATAGGTTTCAGAAGTGTCTTCACTGGCTGTCCAATCAGGATCATTTTGGATTAAACTATCAATAATTTGAGTGAATTGCCCTGGTGTTTCAGCATCATCAAAAATGGTTAAATCTAGTTGTGTAGTGTTTACACTAAAGTTTCTACTCTTATCTGCTTTGGTGAATTGCATTCCTCCGAAGTCAAGTAGTGAGAACCCAGCACGAATTTTATACTTGTTACGGTCTCTTCTCCAAATGTTGGTTTCACCGTCCATGTCGTATTTATATTCTTTCCAATCAGGTCTCCATTCGTAAACAACTCCCAAATCAACTCCTATTCCTAACTTTGAAGTCAATTTATAGAAATCTCCAAAAGTCGTTGTTCCTGAAGTGTTGGAAAAATATTGATTTATATTCTCAGAATACCCAAAGTTAAAATCACCACGCATTGTTGTAGCCGTATCCTTGTTTAATAATTCGAAGTCTAAATCTTTAGAGTAAACATAAGAAGAAGCAATCCCTTGGTTGAATTTTAAACGTCCTCCAACTTTCCAGAAATGTTCACCTTCATCTGCTAAAACTTGCGCATAATTAACTCCATATTCGGCCCATGCTAAAGCATTTTGAGACAGTAATGAACCGTCTATTTTTGTACTCCAAAGAGGATTGTAATTTAAGCCTTCCTCTGCAAGTTTTAATACTTGTGGGTTAATTTCATCTAAATTGTTTATAAATCGCAACTTTGCAGAGAACCCTACAGCTATCTTTGGGTTGATGTGAAACATGAAATTCAAAATATCTAGCTGAGAACTCATATATGCACCCCGGGCTTTAGCATTTGGATCATTGTAGTCTTCTATGTCATGAAAGTAATTCTCGTACAAGTTCGGTGTACTTTGCCATGCAGTGTCTTTTCTTAAGGAATGCAACCAACTTCTTTTAGGCAGAATACTAGCGTCAAAATATTTAGCATTTTGCCAAACATCAACATTGACGCTAAATAGGTTAACATCAACCATGAATCGGTTGTCTACTATCGATGCCGGTTGGAGGTCGGCCCCCATGATTCCAGCGTAATTACTATGGATAACTCCAAGGTAATTTTGAGCCTTTGAAGTAGGGATGTTGAGTAACAAAAACGCAAAAATCGTTATTGTCAAAAACTTAATTTTCTTCATAAACCTGTAGTTTAGTGTTTCGTAATGTGTTTCTTAAATAGAGTAATCTCTAGGACAAATCTAATAAAAGCAATTAGAAATACGACTTTGAGACTAGTATTTATTCTTATAACAAATAATTGATTGGGCAATTATCGTATAAGTGTAAAGTGTATTGTCGTTTTTATTGAAGTAGGAAATCGTTTTATTTCTACCTTCTTTTGGAAAGCCTTCAAGTGTTTCTCCTAGTTTGTTAAATGCATGGATCTTGTTTTGAAGATAATCAAAAACAACACTTGTTTTGCTTGCTGAATGGTAGTCGAATGCACCTACTTCGTTAAATGGCAGTTGCTTACTGTAAAGAATTTCATTGTCATGATTAAATACCTTGAAATTGTTGCCGTTAGAAATGATAAAGTATTCAGCGTTGACTTTAAATAACTGACCGTTATCAATGAGTCGAGCATCTTTGTTTTCGACTCCTTTTATATCTGAGACTTGACTGTAAACTTTTCCGTCCTTCTGAAAATAAGTGATTACTCGTCCCTTATATTTTATCGCATGTTGAACTGTCGTTTTACCGATTAGTTGAGCCTTAGCAGGTGTTTCTAGGTATCCGAGGTACTGTTGAAAGTCAGCGTTAACAGCCCACACCCTTAAGTTCCCCTTAATGTTTAACGCATAAGGAGTTGAAACGATTCCTTCTTTTCCAACCTGAATGATGTTCAGTTCAAGTCCAGCGCTGTTCAACATGATGATTTCTCCTTGTTGGTTACCAATTAAAAAACGTTTGGTCCCATTCCATACAAATTCACTGATCCCCGTTGTTAAATCGTGCTCTGATTGGTAAGGGAAACCTCCTACATCATTTCCGTTTAAATCAATTAAATGAATTTGTCTTTTTGTACGGAATAAGAATTGGTGTTTGTTGTTATTGAATACATCCACCACCATAACTTCTCCTTGAATTGGAGATTTAATATCGCCTTGCCATAGGGTCTTGCCATTTGGACTTACAAGTTCATACTTCCCTGATTGGTCATAACTTAAAACAGAGGTGCCATTCCTTAAATGATCAATGATTGGAACTAATTTATAAGTTTCATGCTTCACCGAGGTTGACCACGTTGTTTTATCAGCAATGTTTAATTGTTCACTTGGCGGTTGTGTATTCACCTCAAACATGAGTTTGTTTTTCCATGTTAAACTGGCTTTTTTATCCATTGAAATGTCACGCATATTAACATGGGAAGGGAGCCCACCAAAAAACTGCTCTTGACGGTCTGGACTCAAAGCTAAAGTTTTTCCTAGCTGGTAATTAACCAAAATCTTTCGGGCAATACTTTTTGATTCAATAAATAAGACTTTATCTTCAATTTCAATAACATAAAATCGGGACTTTTCCTTTAAAGGGAAGTCATGGGTAAGTTGAAAACCACTAAATGAGTGCATGTCTTCTAAAACAAGTACAGAATCCTCGTTTTTAGATTGTTCGATTAAAATTAAGCTTGGGGTTTGTTGTGAGCGATAATCGCTTACCAAAATATGGTGTCCTTCGTAATCAATAGTCACATAACCTTTATCAACCCATAAATTCATAGGGCCATCTTTAAAAATAGAATCTTTGCTCGCTGCAAAGAAACGCTCTTTAAATAAATAGGATGAGCTTGAATGCGGAATGACAGAGGAGAAGATTGGAATATCTTTTACCGCTTCACCATACACCGCGTTGGGTTCGCTAGATCTGTATTCGAAAAATCCTTTGCTCAAATTGTATACATCTGTTCGTTTCCATTGTTGACCAAGATTCACCCAAAAATTTGCAGAGGCTTTTTTATCACCTTCAAGCAAAAGGTTTTTAGTGAGTTTATTTTCACAGTATTGGTAATCTTTTGAAATCATTAGGTGTCTACCTTCAAATTTATAAGTAACATCCTTTAGTTTGAAAAAGGAGTTGATGTGGGCAGCCTCAGCGCTTTTCCATTTACTGTCTTTTTCGAAAATAATAATCGCACGATTACCGCTTGCATAAATTTTCAATCCTTGATAAGGTAAAGAGTCAAGAGCTGGTAATGTGAGGGCTAAGGGATTACCTTTAATGGCTTCAAAGTAATTGGCATCTTTTGTTTCCTCAAATTTATTAATCAGTAGTATGGATTGATCTTCATTGCAAAAGACGTTCTCCGGATTTACAGTATTGTCTACATTAATCCATAACTCATAACTTGAATAAGCAATCCAAGCAATGGCAGACAATACTATACTGATAAGAATAAAACGCTTCATCCAATTATTTTTTTCAAAACTAAGGCTTAAAGATAAACAATCTCACTGCTTTGATGAATTTTATTAACGAATTAATGTTCTTTTGGATAATACAGTTGAGATTTAAGAAAAAGAATTAAAGCTTAAATGTTTTTCTGTGATATTTTGTTGCTCCGTATTGAAGAACAGCAGCTTTGTGCGCCTTTGTTGGATAGCCCATGTTTTTTTGCCAATCATATTCTGGATGTTCTTTGTGAATGTTTTGCATAAATTCATCTCTTGCTTCTTTGGCCAGGACTGATGCAGCAGCAATGCTAAGGAATTTAGCATCACCTTTAACAATGCATTCATGTGGAATTTCAGGGTAAGGATTGAATCGATTCCCGTCGATCAATAAAAGCTCTGGCTTTTGATTTAATCCATCAACGGCCCTATGCATTGCTTCAAAACTGGCGTTAAGAATATTGATCTCATCAATACGTACTTGGTCTATAAAGGCAACCGAATAAGAAAGAGCCATTTCTTTTATGAGAGGGACCAATTGCTGACGTTTTTTGGCGCTTAATTGCTTTGAGTCATTTAAACTTGGTAGAATACAGTCTTTTGGGAGAATTACAGCAGCAGCAACCACTGGTCCAGAGATGCATCCTCTTCCTGCTTCATCGCATCCAGCTTCTATTTTGTCTTCTGTGAAAAATGGGTTCATATTGTTTGTTTTTATTACGGTGAGTAAATATAAAAATCTATCTCAGTATTTAGAATTATTCAATTTGAATCGTTTATAAAAGAGATTTTTGAATTTTTGTATTGAGTTTTCCTTGTTTTGACTTACATTTGAAGAAGACTAGTGCGTTTAATTTGATGTTTTAGCCTAGTATTTAACATCGTGGCACATGTTTTGACCGAAGGTTATTAAATAAATAAAATAAAGAAGTTAATTTGTAGATGCAACTTTTTATCCGCATATTTAGTCTTCTTTAAAAATAAATAGAGTTATGAAAAAAATAATTACACTTATCGCAATAATGTTTTTCGCTTTAGTGAGCTTTGCTCAAACAGCTAAAGTAGAAGGAGATAAAGATCTTTTGAAAGCCAATCTCGCTAAAAAAGAAGTTATTTTTGTTATGCCAAGTGAAATAACCTCTGAAACTATTGATAAGTCAGCTCAATATTATACTGATTACTTCACAGTTGAGTATAGTGATGAAACTAAGGTTGCTAAAATATTGCTGATTTCTGAGGCAGAAAGTGACAGAAGGGTAATCATGAGATTTTTACTTTCTTCTGGAGTTAGAACCATCCAATTCGATGGAAATGATTACACCATTATGGAATTTTACTCAAACTTTTTAGAATAGAAACTTAAGCTTAAATTGAATATAGAAAGGCTTTTCGAAATTATCGGAAAGCCTTTTTCTTTTATCCCTTTAATATTGAAAGTGCTTCAGTTATTTCTTGAGTAGGTGCTTGACAAGCAAAGTCTTCGCAAATGTAAATGGTGCTCTGTTGTGTAAATGCTTTGTCTTGCAAAAACGGAGTAGTCACTTTATTCCCGCCACCGTAAACCACATTTGGAATATAGCTTTCGCCCAATTCGTATCGAATTTGTACGGCGTCCTCACCTGTGATGGCTACTTCATGAAAAGGCTCGGTATATGAAAGTGCCAATAATGCCCAGTTAGAATATCCAGCGCCATACCTTGGCATTTGATCGTATACATTGGACAACATCTGCTTCGACATCTGAACATATTTATCAGAATGGTAGAGTTTACCAAGTTTGAATAAATTGTGCGCCATCACACTGTTGGAAGCAGGAATAACATTGTCATTGACCTCAAGCTTTCGAGTGAGCAATTCTGTATCCTTATCTGTGAAAAAGAACATTTTAGACTGCTCATCATAAAAATGATCGATCGTAAAATCCAATAATGTTTTGGCAAGGTTAATCCACTTCTGTTCAAATGTTGTTTCGTGAAGTGTGATAAAGGCATCAATAACATGAGCGTAATCTTCCAAAAAACCATTGATTTTTGATTTTCCATCTTTTCGTGTTCGGTATAGGTGCCCGTTGTCGTTGTTCAATTGATGATCGACCAACCAATTTGCTGTTTTTTTTGCTTCATCGATATAGTTCGTGTTTTGCAATGCTAAACCAGCTTCTGCTAGTCCTTTTATGGTCATTGCGTTCCAGGAAGTTAGTTGTTTGTCATCCAAACCTGGATGAGTTCTTTGGTCTCTAACTTTATTTAGCTTTTGATGTGCAAGTTCTAATTGTTGTTCAAATTTTATGAGCGACATTCCTTTTTCACTGCACCATTCTTCCTTTGTAGACTTCCTTAAAAGAATATATTGATTATCCTCCCAATAGCCCACATCGTTTACATTATAGAATTCACTAAACCAATCAAAATCTTCTTTTAAAACATCTTGGAGTTCTGTCTTTGTCCATGTGTAAAACTTCCCTTCTACGCCTTCAGAGTCAGCATCTAATGCCGAATAAAACCCATGGTCTTTATGGCGCATTTCACGCATCATCCAAGCTATGGTTTGGTCAATTACATCTTTGTAAATTAACTGATTGTCGTGTTGATAGGCTTTCGCATAAACAGACAAAAGCTGTCCGTTGTCATAAAGCATTTTTTCAAAATGAGGAACCTTCCATAAATGGTCAACGGAGTACCTTGAAAAGCCACCTCCTAATTGGTCATAAATTCCGCCCAAAGCCATTTTTTTTAGCGATTTATGCGCGTGGTTTATTGCTGTTTGGTCGTTTAATTGGTAACCATAACGCAATAGAAATTCGAAATTATTTGGCATGGGAAACTTTGGGGCTCTGTTATCACCACCCTCTTCAAAGTCAAAGATTTGCTTCCATTTTTGAACCATCTCCGTTAATGTAGCAGGATCGAAATCTTGTTTTGGTTCCACAACTTCAACCAATTCTGAATTGATGACCCCTTCGGTGAGTTGTTTTGCATATTCTTCAACACGTGGTAAGTCTTCTTGATAGGTTTTCCATAGTTGTTGAATGATCTCCATCCAATTGTTTTTGGGGAAATATGTTCCACCAAATATTGGACGACCATCAGGAAGCGCAAAACAGTTCAATGGCCAACCTCCTTGTTGGGTCATGAGTTGTACGGCGTTCATGTAGATTTGATCTACATCAGGACGTTCTTCTCTGTCGACTTTAATACACACCAAGTATTTGTTCATGAGTTCTGCCACAGCTTCATCTTCAAAGCTTTCGTGTTCCATGACATGACACCAGTGACAAGCAGAATAACCAACGCTAATCAAAACAAGCTTTCCTTCTTCCTTTGCTTTTGTAAAAGCTTCTTCACTCCATTCGACCCAATTTACTGGGTTGTGTGCATGTTGGAGAAGGTAAGGACTACTTGAATTGATTAAATCATTGGTGTATTTTTTCATTGTATTTTAAAAGTTTAAAAACTGACCTAGGTTTATGTCTAAGTCTTTGAGGTTGATCTTTTTAGTTTGGTCAATGTGTTTTCTCACGGGAATTCCAACAACTGAAGCTTTAAGGACTCCCTCTAGTCTTAAGTTTACAGTTCCACCCGTAGCAATCTTCATTAAGGAAAGTAGAACTCCTTTTTCTAAAAGTACTTCTACCGGAACATTGTCTAGGGTAGTGGTCTTCCTTTTCATTTTGTATTTCTGAAGAAGCTGAGCATTTCCAATATACTTGTCGTTGAGGTAGAGTTTAAAAGAAGATTTTCTCACTTTCAAATTATAGCCATTTGGATTGTAGGCCGAAACATCAATGTTAAAAGATATTTTTTCTTTGTTTAATTCATCTAATTTAAAATTAGATACGCCTTTGAATTCTGGATCCTCTAGACATCCTGTAGTAATAAACAGGACAGATAATAATACGACTAAGTACTTGAAGTTTTTCATATATTACTTGTTTAAGTTTGCAAATTCTTCATAAAAATAAGGGATCGTTTCAATTCCTTTATAGAAGTTGAATAAGCCATAATGTTCGTTCGGCGAATGAATAGCATCACTGTTTAATCCGAACCCCATCAATACTGTTTTCAATCCTAATACCTGCTCAAACAATGCCACAATAGGAATACTTCCTCCGCTTCTTAAAGGAATAGGTTTCTTTCCAAATGTTTTTTCCATTGCATTACTTGCAGCTATATAACCCTTAGAGTCGATTGGGGTTACAGCTGGCAAGCCACCATGGTGTGGATTTACCTTAACTGTTACAGATTCAGGAGCGATACTTTCAAAATATTGCTTAAACAATTCCGTAATTTCATCTGGATCTTGATGAGGTACCAAACGCATAGAGATTTTCGCAAAAGCTTTTGAAGGCAATACTGTCTTGGCTCCTTCACCAATGTATCCTCCCCAAATTCCATTGACATCTAGTGTTGGGCGAATTGAACTTCGCTCTCTTGTCGTGTATCCTTCTTCACCTTGCACAGCATTGATTTTGATTGAAGATTTATACTCTTCTTCATCATAAGGTGCACGCGCCATTTCATTTCTTTCTTCCTCGGTTAATACTTCAACTTTATCATAAAAACCAGGGATAGTAATTTTGTGTTTATCGTCTTGCAATTGCCCAATCATATCTGATAAAACATTGATTGGATTTGCTACAGCTCCTCCATAAAGTCCAGAGTGTAAATCTCTGTTTGGACCTGTTACTTCTACTTCTACATAACTTAAGCCTCTTAAACCAGTTGTAATAGAAGGCACATCATTCGCAATAATTCCAGTGTCAGAAACCAAAATAATATCTGCTGCTAAACGTTCTTTTTGTTCTTTGATGAAAATCGCTAAGTTTGGACTACCTACTTCTTCTTCCCCTTCAATCATGAACTTAGCATTACATGGAAGTTCACCATTTTTACTCATCGCTTCAAAAGCTTTGATGTGCATAAAAACTTGCCCTTTGTCATCACAAGCTCCCCTTGCAAATATTGCTCCGTCAGGATGAATGTCTGTTTTTTTAATGATAGGTTCAAATGCAGGAGAGTCCCAAAGTTCGATAGGGTCAGCTGGTTGAACATCGTAATGGCCATAAACCAATACTGTAGGTAATTTTGGGTCTATAATTTTCTCTCCGTAAACAATTGGATGACCTGCAGTCTGACAGATTTCAACTTCATCTGCTCCGGCTTCTTTCAAGTGTTTTGCAACGAGTTCTGCTGCTGATTGTACATCGCTTTTATTCGCTGGATCTGCGGAAACAGATGGAATACGAAGTAATTCAAAAAGTTCGTCTAAAAATCTTTGTTGATTATTGCTTATAAAATCATGTGTCTTTTTCATTGAAATTCTTTTTTTGTAAAGTTAAAAAATTAAACATAAACACCTTGCAGGTACAATGGTGTTAGAACAGAATGCAGTCAAAATTGTTTTTACTGTTCTCAAATAGAGCCAAAATTATGAACTCTAGGGCGTTTCGTTTTAGCTTCTAAAAAACCGCTATACATCAAATCTTCACCTATTTTTTTAATATAAAGTTTTATTCTCATGAACCCCTATATGTTACTTTTTGTCTTCAGTGATTCTGCTAATTCATTTTTTAGGTGTTAAAAAGAAGGGTAATTCTCTATCGCAGAAGAGTCAATTTATACCTGGTGCTGTTCTGTTTGCGAATAATATTTATATTCATGCAACTTTATAGACATGCATAGAGTCTAATGAATACGATATAAATAATTCAAGAATATGAAAAAGCAATTTTTACTCACATTTATAGCAGCCCTATTGATGGTCTCATCAACATTTTCCCAACAAATAAACTTGGTGAATCCAACGATGACACCAGTTCAAGCCGTTGAAGATGTACTCTTAGGTGCCGGAATTAATGCATTTAATATTACCTATAATGGGTCTGCAGTAAATGCAAACACCGCCCAGCAATCAGTTCGT
>Ga0209075_1000978_pt1 | contig 27428 bp, 25 predicted proteins | sample Stecom2011_FD_187523 | JGI IMG/M metagenome (GOLD analysis project Ga0209075, IMG submission 187523) | Agricultural soil microbial communities from Utah to study Nitrogen management - Steer compost 2011 (SPAdes) (version 2) | ecosystem: Environmental > Terrestrial > Soil > Agricultural land...
GCTCAGTAACCATGATATCAACAAGGGCATCATTCTGATTGATATCGCAGGTATTCAAATATGCCACTGCTTTCATGTCAGTGCCTCAATTAAGTTATGATTAACATATTCAATTCATAGTACGTTATTCTAATCCAGCGAGCCAATTAATATGCTAGTGTAAGTCGCTGAATTTGTAGTCAAGGACTCATTATGTTTCGATGGTTTGAACAACGCTTAAATCCATTCCCTGAGGGAAAACCGCAGCAACCTCCAACGTCGTTGGTGGCGTTCTGCCTGTATTATTCAAAAGGTGCTTGGCCGTTTATCTTGATTGCCGGGCTACTTATGACACTTATAGCTATTACCGAAGTGTGGCTGTTTAGCTTTATCGGTAATATTGTTGACTGGCTTGCAGTACAAAGCCGAGAGACTTTTGTTGATGAGCAACTCTGGCATTTAGTTGGCATGGCAGCCTTAGTTCTCATTGGATTACCACTACTGGTGATTGGTCATTCATTGATTACTTACCAAAGTTTGCTTGGTAATTATCCCATGCGTATACGGTGGCTGGTGCACAAATACCTGCTCAACCAATCGGTCACCTTTTATCAGGATGAATTTGCTGGTCGTATCGCCACGAAAGTCATGCAAACTGCGTTAGCAGTGCGTGAATGCGTGATTAAGCTGTTTGATGTCCTCAACTATGTTGTGGTGTACTTTATTGGTACGGTAGTCATCATTAGCGCTGCCGATTGGCGCCTCGCATTTCCATTAGTAATTTGGCTGGGGTGTTATATTGTCTTATTGCGTTATTTTGTTCCTCGCTTAGGCGCAGTGGCTGCTTTGCAAGCTGATGCTCGTTCGACCATGACGGGGCGTATTGTCGATAGTTACACCAATATTCAAACTGTGAAGCTATTTTCTCATGCACAACGTGAACTTGGTTTTGCCAAGGAAGGAATGACAGAGTTTTTAGCGACTGTGCATCAGCAGATGCGATTAGTCACTAAGCTTTACATCTACCTGTATTTACTAAATTCGTTGTTATTGTTTAGTGTTGCGGCAACTGCCATTTATCTGTGGCTTGGCGACCTCATCACTGTTGGGGCTATTGCTGTGGCCTTGAGTTTGGTCTTGCGGTTATGGGGTATGAGCCAATGGATTATGTGGGAAATCTCTGCATTATTTGAAAATATTGGTACTGTGCAAGACGGTATAAAAACTGTTGCTGTCCCGCAATCGATAGAAGATAAACCAGATGCTAAGCCTTTGGTGGTTAGCCAAGGCGCAATCGAATTTCAGTCGATAAATTTTGCCTACCATACAGACATTCCAATTCTGACTGACTTAAATCTGAGCATAAAACCTGGAGAAAAAATTGGGTTAGTAGGGCGTTCCGGTGCCGGTAAATCCACGCTGGTGAATTTATTGTTGCGGTTTTATGACTTAGCTGAGGGCAAAATAACTATTGATGGACAGGACATTGCCTATGTCACGCAAGATAGTCTGCGACAAAATATTGGCATGGTGACTCAAGATACGTCGTTACTGCACCGTTCAGTACGTGGCAACATCGCCTACGGGCGCCCCGACGCAACGCAGGAAATGATTGAACAGGCAGCTAAACGTGCTGAAGCGGATGTTTTTATTGCCCAATTAGAAGATTCCCAAGGCCGGCGTGGCTATGATGCGCATGTGGGTGAGCGCGGGGTGAAATTGTCTGGTGGTCAACGGCAGCGCATAGCGATTGCACGGGTTATGCTAAAAGATGCACCTATTTTAATCCTCGACGAAGCTACTTCCGCGCTTGATTCAGAAGTTGAGGCGGCAATTCAAGAAAACTTGTATCGTCTGATGGAAGGTAAAACAGTAATCGCGATTGCTCACCGTTTATCCACCATAGCAGCGATGGATCGCTTGGTAGTCATGGATCAAGGGCGGATTGTCGAACAAGGAACACATGAACAGCTGTTAGCACAAGGCGGCTTATATGCACAACTGTGGGCGCGTCAATCAGGAGGCTTTTTGGCAGATTAACCATGACTCATTGGTTTCAACGTTTTAATCGAATATGGCTCGTTGAATCGGTACGCCGGTACGAAGTAGAACATGGTGTTCAGCACCACGAACGTATTCAAACCATCGCCCGAGAGCAGCCAACACTTGCTGAACGCATTATAGTGCGAGCTGAATTGCTAGCGCCCGAGCTTGGCCTGGGGTGCTCGGCGCAACAATGGCAACAACTTTATCGCCTCGTGTGGGGTGTGTTGTTGGTGCTTGCAATAGTTAGCGCCATCGCTATCGTTCGAAGTGCGTTAGCTATTCCGCAGCCGATTTCCCTAAGCTATGCGCTACTCGTTTTACTCGGGCTACAATTCGCAATGTTTGTGCTTTGGCTCGTAAGCCTTACCACAAAAGCTCATATGGGGGCGGTGGGGAGGCTGTTATTATGGCTATACCGCCATGTTGGGAGAAATCCTGATCGGCAACAGCTGCAGAATCAGTTTATTAGTGTGATCAACCAGTATGGCTTAACGACACCGTTAACGTCGTTGTTATCTCATGGGTACTGGTTACTTGTGATGGTCGCTGTATGGCTGCTACTGGCGTTACATTTAAGTACAAATGCTTACCACTTTACGTGGGCTACCACCATTTTGGCACCGGAAACCTTACAGTTATTGGTCGACAGTATCCACTGGTTACCGCAGCAGTTAGGCGTCATAGCTCCAAATGTCGAACAATTATGGTCAGCTCCAGATGCAAACCTGCAGCTGACTGCGGGACGTTGGTTGTTAAGCTGTGTATTTTGGTATGGCGTTGCATGGCGTGCACTTTGTTGGTTACTGTCACTGCTGGTATTAATGAAAAAGCTAGCCAACGTGCAGGTCGATACGAAATTGCCGGGCTTTGCGGCGGTAATTCGCCTGCTCGAAGATAAAGCAGCAGCTCGGGTGGTGGATGCGGATATGTCGCCACCCACATCAGTTACAAATAAGACAATGGGCGCCGCTTATGGTCACGGAGAAATGGTACTGAGCTTGGATTATGAGGCCGATCAGGAGTGGTTGATGCGCCACGCGCAGCAACCTGACTATGCTGGAGTTATTGCTTCTCATCAGGACAAGCAACAGCTTTTGCATCGGTTAGGTGAACATCCTGTCGCACGGATTACCGTACGCATTAATACTCAATTATCGCCGGATCGGGCAGCATTACGATTTTTACAACAGTTACGCCAAGTGACTCAGCATTTACAGGTGCAGTTGGTACAGCCATCAACAGCAGATGGTGTTCGGATGCAGCATTGGCAGGAGCAATTGAATGCGGAGGCAATTGCATGGAACCACTAAAACTAGCTGTAGTTGGCCATACGAATACCGGTAAAACATCACTACTGCGAACCATCTTGCATGACTCTGACTTTGGTGAAGTGGCGTCACGACCAAGCACGACCCGCGACGTGATTCGTACCGATGTCGTGATTGAACGACAGATGTTACTGCAATTGTTTGATACTCCGGGGTTGGAAGCTGGTACAGATCTGTATGAACAACTGAATCGTACTGATGATGGCCATCGACATGATGGGCCGGCGCATATACAAGCATTTCTTCAATCGCCAGAGGCTGCGACCGATTTTGACCAAGAAGCAAAAGTGCTGCGACAAATGTTGCAAGTCGATGCCGCTTTATATGTGGTGGATGTTCGAGATCCAGTCTTGCCAAAATTTCAAGATGAACTAGCCGTGTTAACACGCTGTGGCAAACCTATCCTCCCAGTTCTTAATTTTGTAGCGCAGCAGCCTAACCACCGGTCGGCATGGCAGCAAGCTCTCAGTAATATTAATTTGCATGTGCAAATTGAGTTTGATGCGGTAACACCACCGATTCGTGGTGAGGTGACACTGTGTGAGCGATTAGCCGCATTGCTACCAGCATTTCAACCACAACTAGAAGCCTTTGCCAATGCACGGGAGGAACAGCGATTACAGCGCTGGCGCACAGCTCTGCATCAACTGGCTGAACTCCTGGTAGATGTAGCAGCATACCATTACTGTCTTCGGGGGCACGAACTTGAGGACGAACATCAACAGTTTATCCTGAAACAGCTACAAGCAAGTGTGAAACGACGCGAAGAACAGTGCGTGCAAGAGCTGTTAGCACTGTACGCATTTGAGCGTACAGCCGTTGAACTGCCGCAGCTACATGCTCAGACGGGCCAATGGCGTAACGATCTATTCGCGGCCCATACGTTTGCTGAATTTGGGATTAAAACAGGCTTGGGGGTAGGTAGCGGTGCCGCAGTTGGTGCTGGTGTTGATGTACTAGTTGGTGGTTTAAGCCTAGGTGCTGGCACTGCAATTGGTGCGGTAATTGGAGGGGTATGGCAAGGGTGGAATCATTATGGCAGAAGATTGCTCGGCCACTTAAGAGGTGAACGTGAACTCATCGTTAATGATCAAGTGGTGCATGTTTTGTGCTTGCGTCAACTAGGGCTGATCGAGCGATTGGCGCAACGCGGGCACGGTGCACAATCCATTGTACAGGTGCAAGAAACGTCAAAACCACGCCAACAATGGCTTGAAAAGTTATTGAAAGTACTTAGCCCTGCGCGTAAACAGCGGCATTGGTCGAGTATGCACAACAATCAATTTGTCGATAGTAAAGAACGACAACAGTGTGTCGAACAGGTGCGGAAACACTTAGAAGAAATTTGGTCGGCGTGACTGGATTTGAACCAGCGACCCCTGACACCCCATGACAGTGCGCTACCAAGCTGCGCCACACGCCGACCGAGGTCGCTATATTACTGAATCTCACCAATTTGGCAAGGCCTAATCGGTGCGACTGCTGTTTTATTCATCAGTGTTGGTTGATTCACCGTCTTGACTAAAGCGTTTTAGTTTTCGAATACCATCTACCAGTACCGGTGTCGCTGGAGAAACCCCAGGTAATACGGTTAAGTCTGCATTGCTAAATGTTTCGATGGTGGCATCGGCATAAATCACTGAGGTGATTTCACGGTCGTACACCACTAAATCGTTGCCGTAGCTCGTCATTAATGGTAACCGTCGTGGCTTGTTAGTTAAATCAACGCCGATTGAATAGGCCTTCGCATCATCAACACAGTTTAGATAGTTGGCCAATACGGTTGGCATTACATCGGTCAACGATGCAATGTGGTGGTTTTGAATTGGAATGCTGTCGCTGTAAAGAAAGTTTACTCGCATCGATTGTTGCGCATAGGGTTGTTCACTAGCAGCCTGATGTGGGGTTAGACCAACAAGCATGATTTGCGTACCTTGTTCTATTTGATAGCGCAGTACGCGTTTTAATGCCGGCGTTAAACGCGTCGCTGCAGCAATACCAATATAGGCAGTCGGCTCGGCGAGTTGGAATGAAGTGAACTCTGCCACGGCCTTAGGCCACAATTCACTCGGTAACTGTCGATTTAGTGATACCTCAATTTGATAATCGCGCAAGGCATCAAAATAGACAGGCTGTTGCTGCGTGCGACTTATCGCCGGCTGATATAAATCAGGTAACGCATACAACAGCTCAAACAACGCACTGCTTAAGTTGCGGTGGCCTAGCATCGTGTTTTTAAACGCTTGCAAGTTACTAAATTCATTTTGAAGTTCTGCTACTGTTGCATCATCGAAACGCGCTAACCCAATGATCAACGTATTAGGTGCTTGCGAGACTCGTGCACATTGAAGCTCGCGGGCTGGATACACTAAATTGACATCGGTGCCACGGCGAATCAGATTTTCAGTTGCTTCTTGGCGCTGTTCAACGAGTAAACCATGTTTACTCATCAGCGTTTTCGCTGTGGTTGGGTAGCTTAATGGGAACATATCGTCTTGCTTAGTAATCGGAGTGTAAAAGACAGCGTCTGCCCAAATATGCATGCTGTGACTACCTAAAAAGCACACCACAAATACCGCACTAAGACTAGGTCCCCAATAACGTGCCTGGAGACGATCCAGCCGTTTCCACGCAATGTTTGCTAAACCTAATTCAAAGATTAGCAAAATGACGAAAACCAGTAGCAAGCCAATTAGAATGACAAAACTTGCCCCAGCGAACACCGTTTCGGCATCCATTGCTAGCTGTGATAGAGAATAAGTATTTAAGTGATACCCGTATTGTCGATAAAACAATGCGTCAGCGACCAAGGCAATAAGCCCAAAGGACGCCACCAGCGTACCTATACCACGCAACACCCGAGTGTAGGGTACGATTAAACAAAACGGGAATATTAGTAGGATAAAAACAATAAAAGGTAGAAACGCAAAGTGTCCTAACCAACTCATGATTAGATAAAGAACACCGAGTGCTGAGCCAGGGGATTCGGTAGCTTCGATGTACAGTGTGCCTATGGCCAGCACCAGCAGAATATTAAAGAAGGTGAACCAATGGCCCCAGCTGATCAATCGCGCAATTTTGTCGCGGCGTTGTTTTCGTTGTTTCATGGATGAGGCGTACCTTTTTCCTTGTTTTTCTTTCGATTGTAGCAGGAGTTTTCAAATTTGTTCAGCGATTTACTGTAACTGAGCCAACAGTCTTAGTTATACCGTATTTTTTCGGAAACAGCACGGTATTGAGTGACATCGTGGTAAACTACAGCTCATCGTATCACAGGGAATTTAAGAGGACACCGAGTTACCATGCAAGCCGATGTGAAACATAGCATTATCCATCAGTTTTATACGAACGACGGACATATTGGTCTGCGCTTGGCACCAAGCACGCTTGCCGTCGATGATGACGTCCACTTGCTATTATCAGAACTTACGGACGTTTATCATGCCAAGCCAAGCAAAGGTTATGCACGATTCATTGATGCCGAGCGTGATGATACTGATAGCGAACAACTCAGTGAGTTTCCTACACTGCTTGACGCATGGAGAAAGGGCGACGAAGAATTCGTGAAATTTTCGCAGCGTACCGCTCATATTCTTCATCAACAGCTGCAGCACTACGGATTTTTGGAGAGTGGCTTTTTATTAATAGCGAGTTTTATGGAGCGTGGGCATGACCACTTGGTGGTTGCATTTTTACCAAATAAAGAAGGTGTTTCAATCGCCCCAGACTTGTCTGTCGATCGATCCACTCAGTTGGATATCAATCGTGTGTATTTAGCTGCTACGGTTAACCTGACTGAATGGCATGAAGAGCCCGAGTCAACAAGCTACATTTCATTTTTGAAGGGGCGAGTAGGGCGTAAAATTTCTGATTTCTTCTTAGACTTCTTAGGCTGTACCGAAGGCCGTAATGTTAAACAACAAAGCCAACAGTTGGTTGAATCGGTGCAACAATATGTTCAAGAACACAATCTAGCCCCAGAACAGGCCCAAGCTGTTCGACAATCGGTTTATGAGATTTGTGATCAATCTTGGAAAAATGATGAGCCAGTTCGCGTTGTTGATTTATCTGAGCAACTATCGCAGGCGGTAGATACAACGCAAAGTTTTGCTGATTTTACAGCCAAGCTGGAGCAACCACTGCCAGAAGAGCTGCGTACCGATCGTAGTACAGTTCGTAAACTCGTAAAGTTTCAAGGGCAAGGTGGCGGCATTAGCATTGGATTTGATCAACAACTGCTTGGCGATCGTGTCGAGTATAACCCTGCGACCGATACCTTAACGATTCATGGTACACCACCGAATCTTCGCGACCAGCTACGACGCTACTTTGGCATTGACAGTTAATAAACAAAAAAACGCCGACGTAAGTCGGCGTTTTGCAATATACGTAATCGTATTATTTATCGTTTTGGATTGGGATAATGTTGGTTGCGTGAAGTCCCTTGGGACCTTCTTCGAGTTCAAACTCAACACTTTGCCCGGCTTTCAAGGTTCGATAACCCTCCATCTCTATGGTTGAATAGTGAGCAAAAATATCACCTTCGCGATCTTTTGCCTCAATAAAACCAAAGCCTTTCGAGTTATTAAACCATTTTACCTTACCGGTAGCCATACTTCTGCTTCCTTATAGGTTGTTCTGTAAACACACATATTATTTTTGTTAGAATGATGACTAACAAAGTACCATTTCGGCATGTCACTTGAAACGGTACATTGTTAACACCATGTTTTACTCTAGGTAAGTTATTTTTATAGTCAAGTACTTTTTGACCGAAATGTAGACAATAGTTGTTTTTCTGTAAGTAAAGTTGGTTAGGAACGCACAAAAACTAACGCTTGTTGGAAATTTCAGGCTATATATTAATTGTAGGTTGTTGATGACGATGGCTGACAATCGTAGACAAGGGCAGGTGCAACTGCTTGATAAAACAAAGTTGCAGCCACCCTCGATGTATAAAGTAATTCTTATTAATGATGACTATACGCCGATGGACTTTGTTGTCGAAGTACTGATGCGCTTTTTTCGGATGGATCATGAACGGGCTACCGAAACCATGCTAATAGTACATTACAAAGGTAGTGCAGTATGTGGTGTATACTCATATGAGATTGCTGAGACAAAAGTTGTTCAAGTGAACCAATACGCACGCGCCCATCAGCATCCGTTATTGTGTTCAATGGAACGGGCTTGAAATGAGCAAATCGCACAAGGGTCGCAAAAGGAGTAGCTCATGTTAAACAAAGCGCTAGAAAATACTTTGAACGACGCATTTCGGATTGCGCGTGAATATCGTCATGAGTTAATGACCGTTGAACACCTCTTACTGGCATTATTAGATAATCCTGAGGCGTCGCAAGCGCTGCGTGCCTGTGGGCTTAACTTCGCAAACTTGAAGGGGGAGTTGGAGGAGTACATCGAATGTAGCACTCCCCAGCTCGATATCAATAATTCTGATGCGGAAACTCAACCCACGTTGGGTTTCCAACGCGTGTTACAGCGCGCGGTATTTCATGTGCAGTCGTCTGGTAATACCGAAGTAACCGGGGCAAATGTTTTAGTCGCCATCTTTGGTGAGCAAGAATCCCATGCGGTTTATTTGTTAAATAAGCACGATGTTACTCGTTTAGATGTGGTGCATTATTTATCCCACGGCCTGTCAAAAATTGATGATGAAGCGCAACCAGACGAATCAGTCGACGAGGAAACCTTAGAAGAACAGCAATCGAGTGAGCGGCAAAGCTACTTAAGACGGTTTTGTACGAACTTAAATGAACGAGCACGGATGGGGCGGATCGACCCGTTGATTGGTCGTGACGCTGAGGTGGAACGTTGTATTCAGATCCTTTGTCGGCGGCGAAAAAATAACCCATTGCTGGTGGGTGAAGCTGGAGTGGGTAAAACAGCGATTGCTGAAGGGCTAGCTCATCGAATCGTTCATGGGCAAGTACCAGAGGTGATGACTACCGCAGTGATCTATTCATTAGATATGGGAGGCTTGTTAGCTGGTACTAAGTATCGTGGTGATTTTGAAAAACGTTTCAAACAGCTGTTGAAAGAATTTACTGAACATCCCGATGCCATATTATTTATTGATGAAATTCATACGATTATTGGGGCTGGCGCTGCCAGTGGCGGTGTGCTCGATGCCTCCAATTTGCTTAAACCTCTGCTTAGCAGCGGTGAATTGAAATGTATCGGCTCAACCACATACGCTGAATTCAAAAATATTTTTGAGAAAGATCGTGCATTGGTACGTCGTTTCCAGAAAGTCGATATCACTGAGCCCTCAGTCGAAGATACCACTCGTATCTTAATGGGTTTAAAAGAGCATTACGAAGAACATCACGGTATTCGGTATACGCAGCCTGCAATTCGAGCTGCTGCGGAACTGTCAGCACGTTACATTAATGAAAGACATTTACCAGACAAAGCGATCGATGTACTCGATGAAGCAGGGGCTAACCAGCGCTTATTACCGGCGTCGAAACGAAAGAAAACGATCGGAGTTCAAGATATTGAATCTATTATTGCGAAGATCGCCCGGATCCCTGAACAATCGGTATCACGTAGCGATCAGCACATTCTCAAAAATCTTGATCGCAACTTGAAACTGGTCGTGTTTGGTCAGGATCATGCCATTGAACAACTCACCGCTGCTATTCGTTTATCACGCTCTGGCTTGGGGCACGAGAATAAACCTATAGGCTCGTTCCTGTTTGCAGGCCCAACCGGTGTTGGGAAAACGGAAGTGACAAAACAGCTCGCCAAAGTGATGGGAATCGACTTTATCCGGTTTGATATGTCTGAGTATATGGAGCGTCATGCGGTGAGCCGCTTAATCGGGGCTCCGCCAGGGTATGTAGGCTTTGAACAAGGCGGATTACTGACCGACGCTATCATTAAATCGCCTCATTGTGTCTTGTTGCTTGATGAGATTGAAAAAGCTCACAGCGATATTTACAACGTGTTATTACAGGTCATGGACCACGGCAGTTTGACTGATAACAACGGGCGTAAAGCTGATTTTCGCAACGTTATTGTCGTCATGACCACCAATGCAGGGGTACAGGAAACTGTTCGACAGTCGATCGGTTTTCAACAACAAGATAATGCACCCGATGCGATGGTGGAAATTAATAAAACGTTTTCCCCGGAATTTCGTAATCGACTTGATGCCATTGTCTGGTTCAATCATTTGGATAAAACTGTGATTGAACGCGTGGTTGATAAATTCATGATGGATTTACAAGTCCAACTCGATAAGAAAAATGTATCGCTCGAGGTTACTTCAGCAGCCTTGGATTGGCTTGTAGAGAAAGGTTATGACCGGGCTATGGGTGCGCGCCCAATGGCACGAGTCATTCAAGAACATTTGAAGAAGCCGTTGGCCGATGAGATCCTGTTCGGACGTTTGACAAACGGTGGTTCGGTAACAGTTGGAGTAAGGAAAGGGCAGTTAAATTTAACCATTCATGAGCGTGAGGCGCGCGGCTCAATCGCTGATTGAACCGCGCGAATGGCTTGAATTACCGAGCACGGAAAACGATACGACCTTTTGTTAAATCATATGGGGTCAGCTGTACCGTAACTGTGTCACCGGTCAAAATGCGAATGTAGTGTTTACGCATTTTTCCAGAAATATGTGCGGTCACTACGTGGCCGTTCTCTAGTTCAACACGAAACATTGTGTTAGGTAAGGTTTCAAGAACCGTGCCTTGCATTTCAATACTGTCTTCTTTTGCCATTCAAGCCCTCGATAAGTTATCTATTTAATAAAATTCAGTTTAAATTTATGCCATCTGATATGTGCGTTTTTCGCACACAGAGAAAAAGTGGCAGAATTTTAGCCGCTTTTACTCTGAAATGCCAATGATTCTAAGCGTTACTTCGGTAAGCTATCCAGAAAGCGCTCCGCGTCGAGCGCTGCCATACATCCTGTTCCAGCAGAAGTTATCGCTTGACGATAGGTATGATCCATCACATCGCCCGCGGCAAAAACGCCAGGTACGCTGGTAGCAGTGGCGTTTCCGTTAAGCCCGGATTGGACGACAATATAGCCGTCTTGCATTTCCAATTGCCCCTCGAATAAACCAGTGTTCGGTTGATGGCCGATGGCAATAAAGCATCCCATAACATCTAATTCACTGGTGCTACCATCGATAGTGTCTTTGATGCGAACGCCCGTTACGCCAGCGTCGTCACCAAGAACTTCGTCTAAGGTTTTATTTAAATGCAACACCATATTGCCGTTATTGACCTTGTCCATGAGGCGATCAACTAAGATTTTCTCAGCACGAAAGCTATCGCGACGGTGAATCAAATGTACTTCACTGGCAATATTGGACAAATACAGAGCTTCTTCAACCGCAGTGTTACCGCCGCCAACAACAGCTACTTTTTGGTTGCGGTAGAAGAACCCATCACAGGTCGCACAAGCAGACACGCCACGCCCCATAAAGGCTTGTTCAGATTCTAGCCCTAAATATTTTGCTGACGCGCCAGTGGCAATAATGACTGCATCGGCAGTGTAGTGGCCGCTATCACCCTTTAATGTGAATGGGCGCTTGGAAAAATCCACCTCATTGATGTGATCAAAGATAATTTCGGTATTAAATTTCTCTGCGTGCTTTTGCATGCGCACCATCAAATCAGGGCCGGTTAAACCTTCCGGATCGCCAGGCCAGTTCTCCACATCAGTTGTGGTTGTCAGCTGGCCACCTTGCTGCATACCAGTGACTAACACTGGGTTTAAGTTTGCTCGAGCGGCGTATACAGCTGCTGTGTAGCCCGCAGGTCCAGAACCAAGAATTAATAGGCGGCAATGTTTGGCTTCAGCCATAGGGTTTGTACTCCGTTGTTCTGATTAAGGTTCGCAGATAGCATTTATATGGGGATGATTGTAGGGATTACAAGTGCTCCAAACAAGAGGCCCGCAGCGATTTAACACTGCGGGCCTGCTGTTCACAACCTACCAACGAGTGGTTGTTCATTAGCTGTTAAGAGCAGCTAACGGGTCTTGATAGTCAAGTCCTAATTGTTCGCCCAATACATCGTGTACTGCCTTAAAGGTAATTTTGCCACGGTGCATATTCAAGCCGTTCAATAAGTGTGGATCATTAGCGACGGCTTGTAGACCTTGGTTCGCAATCGCTAAGCCAAAAGGTAGAGTAGCATTGTTCAGCGCCATGGTTGAGGTTCGTGCAACACCACCTGGCATGTTCGCAACACAGTAATGAATCACATCATCGACAACAAAGGTTGGATCTTGGTGAGTCGTTGGTTTTGAGGTTTCGAAACAACCGCCTTGGTCAATAGCAACGTCAACGACGACTGACCCTGGCTTCATGTTTTTCACATGTTCACGGGTCAGCAACTTAGGTGCCGCAGCACCTGGAATCAATACGGCACCGACGATAAGGTCAGCTTCACGTGATAAGGTGTCAACCGCATCAACGGTAGAATAAACAGTTTTCACGCGGCCACCGAAGATATCGTCAAGTTGACGTAGGCGAGGTAATGAGCGATCAAGGATAGTGACATCTGCACCTAAGCCAACCGCCATTTTTGCTGCTTGTGTTCCCACTACGCCACCGCCAAGGATCAGTACTTTGGCCGGTGCTACACCAGGCACACCACCGAGTAATACGCCACTACCACCGTTGGCTTTAAGCAAGTGATGGGCGCCGGCTTGAATGGACATGCGGCCAGCAACTTCACTCATTGGTGCTAAAAGAGGTAAGCCACCGTTGCGGTCGGTTACGGTTTCGTAGGCGATAGCAGTCACACCGGCTTTACCGAGCAGTTCAGTTTGCACTGGATCTGGTGCTAAATGAAGGTATGTATAAATGATTTGACCTTCACGTAACTGTTCACATTCATGGGGCTGCGGTTCTTTGACCTTAATGATCATGTCTGCTTTTGCAAAAATTTCTTTTGGATCAGCGACAATGGTTGCGCCCGCTAACTCATAATCTTCATTGGTGAAGCCAATAGCCAAACCACCGTTATGCTCAACCATGACTTGATGGCCATTAGCCACATACTCGCGTACTGCAGTAGGAGTGAGGCCGATACGGTACTCATGGTTTTTAATTTCTTTAGGTACACCAATTAACATGGATATTGTTCTCCAATAAATAAATACGTGACTTCGTGGCGGCAATTATAGTTGATTTCAAAAATCTTTTTTGCACTTTTTTTCATCCTGCACTAGTGTATAGCAATGTTATTATTCTTGTTTATAGAGAAAAACAATGTTTTTATTAGATAACGCCGTCGAAGTCACTATTGATCGTATTGACCGGAAAATACTTCGCATTTTGCAAGAGCATGGCAGGATCAGTAATGTTAGCTTAGCGCAACGGATTGGACTCAGTCCAACAGCCTGTAATGAACGGGTGCGTAAACTTGAGCGTGAAGGCGTTATCACTGGTTATCGAGCTTGTATTGACCCAACTAAGTTAGGCAGTCAGTTGGTGGTGTTTGTGGAAATTACACTGTCACGCACATCACCAGATGCATTTGCTGAATTTGGCGAAGCGGTGAAAGCCACTCCTGAAATTTTGGAGTGCCATTTAGTGGCTGGTGATTTTGATTTCTTGATTAAAGCACGGGTCACAGACATGCCTGCCTATCGAAAATTGCTAGGGGAAACTATTTTAACGATGCCCGGCGTTAACGAATCGCGTACCTATGTAGTAATGGAAGCGGTTAAGGATGATCCTAAGGTACTGATTAAAGGTTAGGAAAAGGCGATTGAAATAGCTGAATAACCCTAACAACCGCGCTACAATGGTTGGTAAAAACTAAATAACAAGCCTAATAGCGCACATTAAAAAGGTAACACAATACCATGGTAAGTCGAACAACAAGCTGGAGTATGCGATGAGTGGCGTGCAACGTGTATTGGAGGTTGGATTAATCCTCTGCGGGGCATTCGCTATCTTCTTATTCTTAGCGCTTGCCAGCTTTCATCCTGCTGATCCTAGTTGGTCGCAAACAGGATTTGAAGGAACCATCCAAAATGCTGCAGGAGTTATCGGTGCATGGTTTGCCGATGCACTGTTATTTGCTTTTGGTTTTGTTGCCTACTTAATCCCGTTTGGCTTAGCTACACTGGGCTACGTCCTGTTTCGTAAAACCCATAAGCTGTTAGAACTTGATTATCTTGCGGTTGGACTTCGTTTGATTGGCTTAGTGCTTTCGTTGATCGGTGCTTCAGCCCTTGCAGCGCTTAACTTTAACGATATTTATTCATTCTCCGCCGGAGGTGTCGTCGGGGACGTTATTAGTACGTCGTTGCTCCCATACTTCAACCGCATTGGTACGACGTTATTACTATTAACGTTCTTGTGTACTGGATTAACACTGGTTACTGGCATTTCATGGATTTGGTTAGCAGATAAAATAGGTGAGTTGGCCATCGCGGCAACATTGTGGCTCATGAAGTCATGTCAACAGGCTGTCGCTTATGTGCGTGAGAAGCAACAAGGGCGGAGCAGTACCGAACCCCAGTTATCAATGCCGAGCGAACAGACGCAGCCAGCAGTTCAAATCCGTCATGAGCCAGATTTAACGCTGGATATGGAGTTGTCGATGACAGCGGTGGATGAGCCAGTTATTGCTCTAAGTGACGATGTTGAAGCGCATGCTGACGATTACAGCCGGTTTAAACCTAAAAAAGCCCAGGCTCAGAAGAAAGCCGACGTGGTTCATGGTGGAACAACAGATGATGTTGCTGACGAACCAGATACTGCAGCAACAACACCGCAGCGATTAGATCCGTTGCCATCCATTGAATTACTTGATCGTCCCAATAAAACCGGGAATCCATTAACACCTGAAGAGCTACAGCAAATCAGCGACACCGTTGAAGCAGTATTACAAGATTTTGGTGTCGAAGTAAAAGTAGCCAATGTCCAACCAGGTCCAGTGATCACGCGCTTTGAGTTAGATTTAGCACCGGGTGTGAAAGTATCCAAGATTTCTAACCTTGATAAAGATATTGCCCGCTCACTAAGTGCGATTTCAGTGCGAGTGGTGGAGGTCATTCCTGGGAAATCTTATGTTGGCTTGGAACTGCCAAACAAAACCCGTGAAATGGTTTATTTCAGTGAAGTGGTGGCCTGTGATGCATTCCAGCAAAGCAAAGCGCCGCTCACTATGGTGTTAGGTAAAGATATTGCAGGGTTACCAGTGATTGTTGACTTGGCGCGCATGCCACACTTGTTAGTTGCTGGTACAACAGGCTCAGGGAAGTCTGTAGGTGTCAACGTCATGATTTTGAGCCTGCTCTACAAGAGCTCGCCTGAAGACGTACGGTTGATCATGATTGACCCGAAAATGCTCGAGTTGTCCGTGTACGAAGGCATTCCTCATCTGCTCACTGAAGTGGTTACGGACATGAAGGATGCCGCGAATGCATTGCGCTGGTGTGTGGGTGAAATGGAACGCCGCTACAAGCTCATGTCGGCGTTGGGTGTACGCAATCTAAAAGGCTACAATCAAAAAATTCTGGAAGCACAGGAAAGTGGTGAACCACTACGTGATCCATTATGGAAACCACGTGACTCGATGGATGAATTACCACCTTACTTAGAGAAATTACCAAGTATTGTAGTGGTGATTGATGAATTTGCCGACATGATGATGATTGTTGGCAAAAAAGTCGAAGAACTCATTGCCCGTATTGCGCAGAAAGCACGGGCAGCTGGTATTCACCTGATTTTGGCAACCCAACGGCCGTCTGTGGATGTTATTACAGGCCTAATTAAAGCCAATATTCCGACGCGGATCGCATTCCAAGTTCAGTCAAAAATTGACTCTCGCACCATTCTCGACCAACCCGGTGCTGATCAATTGTTAGGGCAGGGGGACATGCTCTATTTACCACCCGGCAGTGGCGTACCAACACGGGTGCATGGGGCTTTTGTCGACGATCATGAGGTACATGCGGTTGTTGCTGATTGGAAGAAACGCGGCAAACCAAATTACATTGATGAAATTTTGAATGGAAGTCTCGACGAGGACAATTTATTGCCTGGTGAGCAACTAGATTTTGGTGATGAAGAAAGCGACCCGTTGTACGATGAGGCAGTAGCATTTGTGACCGAAACTCGGCGTGTGTCGGTATCGAGTGTCCAACGTAAATTTAGAATTGGTTACAATCGCGCCGCTCGTATTGTGGAACAAATGGAAGCTAGCGGTGTCGTTACTAGTGCCGGCAGTAACGGTCAACGTGAGGTGCTTGCGCCTCGCCCCCCAAGAGATTAATTCGTTGTAGGAACAGCTATGCAAACGAGGCAGTATGTAAGACGAGTGTTGGTCGGTGGAACCATGCTAGTGGCGTTAACGGCAGCAGTACTAAGTACTGCCAACGCCCATGATGATGAACGCCAAGCGTTATTGGCACGGCTGAATCATTTAACCACGCTAGAAGCTGATTTTGCGCAGCAGGTTACCGATGCTCAAGGTGAATTGGTGCAACAATTACATGGTCATTTAGCGTTGGCTCGCCCTAATTTGTTGTACTGGCAAAGTGATGCTCCCGATGAAATGGTGATGGTTGCTGATGGTCAAAACCTTTGGTATTACAACCCATTTGTTGAACAAGTGACTATTTATCAGCAACAAAATGCGATTGCACAAAGTCCACTGCTATTATTACTAGATGGAACAAGTGACGCCTGGGCGCATTATGAGATTAAAGTGGAAGGTACAAGTTTTGCGTTACAACCCTTACCTAGTGCAAGTAGCGCTCAGAGTTTGCAATTAGTGTTTGCTGAACATGGCTCGCCAGCACAACTTACCCGTATTATACTTGATGACGGGCAGGGGCAAATTAGCACCATTGAGCTGGAAAACGTTACATTGAATCAACCAGTTGATAAGCAGCTCTTTACCTTTAAGGTTCCCGCAGGAGTTGATGTGGATGACCAACGGTAACTTGGGGTTGGCGCTTGAACCCGATTTTCGCCCTCTAGCAGCAAAAATGCGCCCACAGAAACTGCATGAATATATTGGGCAGTCACACCTGCTCGCTCCGGGGAAACCGTTGTTTGAAGCCATTACCCGGGGCGTCTTGCATTCCATGATATTGTGGGGGCCGCCTGGTACGGGTAAAACTACGTTAGCAGAAATGATTGCGCAAAGTGCTAATGCTCAATTAGAGCGTATTAGTGCAGTAACGTCGGGTGTTAAAGAAATTCGTCAGGCCATTGAACGAGCCCAAAATCATGCCATCAGCCACCAGCAACAGACTGTGCTCTTTGTGGATGAAGTGCATCGCTTCAATAAAAGTCAGCAAGATGCATTTTTACCGTTTATTGAAGATGGTACCGTTATTTTTGTGGGAGCAACTACAGAAAATCCAGCATTTGAGCTTAATCATGCGTTACTGTCTCGAACCCGCGTGTATCATCTTCGCCATCTTACTGAAGCAGAACTTGAACAAGTGGTTACAGCAGCTCTCAATGATCACGAACGTGGATTAGGCCAACGGCAGTTAAGCATTGCGCCAGATGCGTTACAGTTTCTTATTTATGCAGCGGCTGGTGATGCACGACGAGCCCTGAACTTCCTTGAAATCTGTGCTGATGCGGTGGCCGCCAACACCATTGATATTCAGTTAGTGCAAGAAGCAGTCGGCCAACGCCAAGCTGGCTTTGATAAACATGGTGATTGGTATTATGAGCTGCTGTCAGCATTGCATAAATCGGTACGGGGTTCATCACCGGATGGTGCGCTGTATTGGTATGCTCGCATCCTGCAGGGGGGTGGTGATCCGCTTATTGTGGCACGGCGCTTGCTTGCGATAGCGTCGGAAGACATCGGTAATGCTGATCCGCGCGCGATACAGTTGGCACTGACAGCGTGGGATACATTTACGCGATTAGGTCCGGCAGAAGGTGAACGAGCTATTGCCCAAGCGCTCGTTTATTGTGCTATGGCACCCAAAAGTAACGCTGTCTATCAAGCATTTAATCAAGCGAAAAAACTCGCTCAAGATTATCCTGATCTACCAGTGCCGAAACATTTAACCAACGCCCCAACCAAAATACACCGCGCAGAAGGGTATGGGGTCGATTACCGCTACGCTCACGATTACCCTAACGCATTTGTCGCTGGTGAACGGTATTTACCAAGTGCGATTGCCAAGGTTAGCTTATATAAGCCAAGTAATCGTGGTTTAGAGAAACAGCTGCAAGAAAAACTGAACTGGATGAACCAGCAACATCAAACCAGCCCGTGGCGGCGAGAGGATGGTGACTAGCTGTCACCAAGTCGCATGACGTTGGCTAATTAATCTGACGAAATTATTTCATTTCGTAGCACGAATCGTTAACATAACAGGCTTATTTCTGCTGGCTTTGCTCTATGTTTAGTCAGTTTTACGAGCTTGAGATGTATTATCGTAGTGCTAGTAAATAGCGCTATGGTTTAAGTCATAACTTTTGATTTGGGAAAATTATGTTAGACGCTAAGTTATTTCGTAGTGAACTCATGGAAACTGCGGGTCGTTTGAAAGAAACCCGTGGGTATATTCTCGACGTTGCCGCACTCGAGGCATTAGAAACACAGCGTAAAGAGTTGCAAGTTCGTACTGAGTCACTGCAAGCGGAGCGAAATGCCCGATCAAAAGAAATTGGCCAAGCCAAAGCGCAGGGTCAAGACATTGCACCATTACTGGCAGAAATGGATGATATGGGGAGCCAATTAGAAGCGGCAAAACAAGCATTGAATCACATTCAAGATGAGCTCCATGCGATCATTGCAGGAGTCCCGAATATCCCAGATGCCAGCGTGCCCATCGGTGCTGATGAAGATGATAATGTTGAAGTGAGCCGTTGGGGTGAGCCACGTACGTTTGATTTTACACCAAAGGATCATGTTGACGTTGCTGCACATATTAATAACGGGATGGATTTTGAGCGCGCCGCTAAGTTGTCTGGTGCACGTTTTGTCGTTTTACAGGGGCAAGTTGCTCGTTTACACCGAGCGTTGGCACAGTTTATGTTGGACTTACACACCAGCGAGCATGGTTACCAAGAAACCTATGTCCCTTATCTGGTGAACCACGACACCTTGTTTGGTACGGGGCAATTACCTAAATTTGGCGAGGACTTATTTCATGTGCAAGGAGCCACTGAAAACCAAGTACCGCTCTCACTTATCCCAACAGCCGAAGTTCCTTTAACTAACTTATGGCGTGATGAGATTGCCGACGAAACCATGTTGCCGTTGCAGTACGTTGCGCATACGCCATGTTTCCGCAGTGAGGCAGGCTCTCACGGGCGTGATACGCGCGGTCTCATTCGTCAGCATCAGTTTGATAAAGTCGAACTAGTCATGTTGGTTAAACCGGAAGACTCCATGGCGGCGTTAGAGACCTTGACTGGCCATGCAGAGAAAGTATTGCAGCGGTTGGAACTGCCGTACCGCAAAGTATTACTATGTACTGGTGATATGGGCTTTGGCTCGGCTAAAACTTACGATTTAGAAGTATGGGTTCCTACACAAAATAAATATCGTGAGATTAGCTCATGTTCCAATATGTGGGATTTCCAAACGCGTCGAATGCAAGCGCGGTTCCGTCGTAAGGGTGCGAAAAAGCCTGAATTGATGCATAGTTTAAATGGTTCAGGCTTGGCAGTCGGGCGCACGTTGGTAGCGCTTCTGGAAAACAATCAACAAGCTGACGGATCAGTGTCAATTCCTAAGGTATTGCAACCTTACATGGGTGGATTAACATCAATCGCAGCTAAGTAAGCTATATGCACTTTGCGGGCTTTGGAAGGCCCGCAATTCGTGTTGCTTGCTTTGCCGGACCTTTGGGGAATAATTGATAAAGGTACATACTGTTGCCTTTATCTGCCCCTAACTTTTGTGCAACTGCTTTGACTAGAACACGTATCGCTGGGCTGGTGTCATAAGTCTCATAAAACTCCCGCACAAAATATATCACTTCCCAGTGTGCTGGAGTCATGTCAATATTTTCGAGTGCAGCAATATGCTCTGCTAAAGCGGGGCTCCAATCCTCATAGTTGGCGAGATACTCATGCTCGTCCGTAGCAAAAGCTTTACCATTTACGATAAACATCCGTCATCCCATACCTGATAATTGTTGGCGTCTAAGGTTAACTCAACCCAACGAGCGTCACCCACTTGAATGACAGCAGCAGGGACTGATTCGATCTCTAATAAATCGACTTCCCGCTGCAAAACATAGGGTGGACGGGGTAACTGTTCAAGTAACGCAGGTGTTTCGCAAACAGCTAGCAATGCTTGTTCGCTTAAAATAATGGTGGTGTCTTGGTGAGCCCAAGTTGCAAGCCATGCTGTACTTGGCCACCGCCGCAGTAATACCACATGCTGGGTTGATCGTGACTGCTCCAATACGTTGTGTGCCATCATATGCTTAATACACCAATACTTTGTTAACTGCCGCTAACCGTTGTTCCCAATCCTGCGGTTCGATAACATCAACGGCAAAAATAAAGTCTTCAACGGTTAATTGGAAGCGTTCTAAGTCGCTACGCAGTATCCATGGGTTAGGGCACTCAAATAGTTCCAGTAATCCATACCGTTTATGCAATGAACGTTGCTGCCGTTGCGCATCGTGTCCATAACACCCCTGCAATACACCAGCACCACTGAGGATGAGCTGAGGATTGAGATCATGGCTAGCAAGTGCAAGCAACATATCTTGACCTAACCATGTCTGTTCGTCATGTTCAGAATGAGTTTGAATAATCGCAATAGTCATCGTTAGCCTGCTAGAATTGAATCAGATGATCGGCGCGTGCAACCGCTTGAGCAAATTCAGTGAGGCCTCCTGCGGTAAAAGCATCAGGCAAATGATCGATATCCAACTGATACATGCTTTCTGCTAGGGTCTGACACACCACTAACGGAATGTGATGCTGTTGTGCAAGCCGTTGCCATTGCTCAATTATAGTAGCTGCAGCTGGTGAGGTTGGCGGGGCAGCATGTGAAATCGCCGCCCCGTAAAAAAATATCATACTAACTCGATGCCCAGATACAAGCGCAGCCTGTGCGTAATGATACGCTAACAGGCTGCGGTATTGAGCGGGGGCGTTTGCAGCTGGTGCTGCATGCAGTGCTAAAACAAGATTCGCCACCAGTTATCCTTTATAACGATTACTCATCGCCACCAAAGGCCATTAAAATATTCAGTAGGCTAACAAAGATATTGTAAATAGATACATACAGTGTCACGGTCGCAAGGATATAGTTGCGCTCACCACCATGAATAATGGCACTGGTTTGCATCAGTATAGCGCCTGCTGAGAACAACATAAATAGCGCAGAAAGAGTTAAGCTCAGTGCTGGCATGTTAAGGAATAAGTTGGCAATAAATGCCACTAACACGACAACAAATAATGCCATCATCATGCCACCTAAGAACGACATGTCCTTTTTCGTGGTCAAGACATAGGCGGATAAAGCAAAGAATATTAATGCGGTGCCACCAAGTGCAGTCATGATGATTTCTTCACCGGCTGGACCAATAGCACTAATCATGCCCAAAATTGGACCTAAGGTGTACCCCATAAAACCAGTTAACGCAAAAACAGCGAGTAAACCAGCACTACTGTTTGCGGTTTTATGGACTAAGAATAGTAAGCCATAGAAGCCAACTAATGTAAGAATTAACCCAGGGTGTGGCAGATTCATGCTGGCAGCAAGGAATGCAGTGAATGCACTAAATGCCAGGGTCATACCAAGTAACATGTAAGTGTTACGTAACACCTTGTTAGTCTGTAATACCGATTCACCTTGATGTGCTGTGGAAAGGTGACTTTGATGACTCATACGATTCTCCATTATGTTCTATTTGAACGTTTTTGTTGAACTTCATCCTAGTGTCCAGTGTACCCTATAAATAGGGTGGAAGGGTATTGTTTTCAATGGCCCCGTTATTACTTGAGCAAATTGTATAAAATGCCAGCAAACGAACTCAAGTTTCAAAATTTTCCTTTACAAGCACGATTTAGCTCATTATTATTCGCTTCGTCGTTGAGGGACATCCCTTAAGACCACGGAGAGATGGCAGAGTTCGGTTGAATGCACCTGACTTGAAATCAGGCGTGGGCGCAAGCTCACCGGGGGTTCGAATCCCTCTCTCTCCGCCACGAATTCTAAAAACCCGCTCGCAAGAGCGGGTTTTTTCGTTTTAGCCAGCCCGAGTCAATGCTATCATCTGGTCATACCTGTTTAATCACCAATCATCTTATTATTTTATTGAACAAGGGGTTGTCATGACTTTATTTAGTGAAGTACTTGCTACCATTACTCCTGCCGCGGAACAAACAATCGCATTACCAACAGGCTGGGGGCAAGGGCGTGCTCTATTTGGTGGGCTCACGGCAGCTATTGCCTGGCAACACGCTCAATATGGTGCTGCGCCTGAACAGCATCTACATAGTTTTACGGTATCCTTTGTCGCCCCCGTTCAACCGGGTCAAGTGAAATTGTTACGCCAAATATTGCGACAAGGGAGTAGTGTTACACAAATTAGCGTTAATTTAGTGCAAGATAATAATGTTGTATTAGCTGCCCTGGCCACTTATGGCAAACCACGGCAATCAGCCGTTAACATGGATAATACGCCAGCCCCAGCAATTCCTACACGTGAACACGCACTACAATTTCCTCCTGTCGCGGCAGCAATACTGCCTGAATTTACTCACCACTTTGATTACGCCATTACCGTTGGTGGCTTGCCGTTTAGTGGGGTAACAACCAATCAATTTGGTGGTTGGATGCGTTTCCGCGACGAACAACAACCAATGACGATTGGTTTACTGTTGGGGTTAGTTGATGCATGGCCACCGGCAGTATTACCTCATTTAACTTCACCAGTACCAGCAAGCTCGTTAACCTGGACTATCGAATTTCCTGAGCCCTTGCAGAGTTCTGCGCAAAGTAGCGATTGGTGGCAATATGTCGCAACGATCGATTACGCTGCTAATGGATACGGACATACTCAAGCCCATGTTTGGGATCCCGAACATAAACTTGTTGCTATTAGTCGTCAAGTTGTGACGGTTTTTGGTTAATTATTGATCAACTTTGTGCGAAATATCGTAACTTTATGTAATTACTTAATTTTTGGGTTGCATTATTAAAATAGATAGGGCATTTATAGTGTACTTAGTGAATTGGTCACTAAGATTTTCACCTTAAGGAAATCAATACATGAGAGAATTCCTTTTGGCTGTACCCAGCGACATTTTGCGCGCTGGGATAAAAACTAAAATAAAAAACTTCGATGCCAACTATCAAGTCGTAGCTAGTGTTTCGACACTAAACGGCTTGCGGGAGGCAGCTAAAAAGCACCCATTTGCAACGGTTGTTCTACATAGCCAGCTTGCAGGTGATGGAACCATAGATGGCTGGCGGCGTTTATATCAACGCTATGGCGATCTGCAGTTGATTCTATGGTGTGAACGTTTTCAGGATGTGCTTGATTTTCAGTGCAACGTACCTAACGTCGAAGGCTTTCTTATGGCAAATGCTACTAATGAAGAATTAGAACAAGCATGTGCCAATGTTAGCCGAGGGCAAATGTTCGTTGCGGCGGATATTGCTGAATATCTGGCAAGAAATCCACGGACACAAGAATTTCGTGATTTGCTAAGTATTTTGAGTAGACGAGAATTACAAGTTACTCAAATGATAGCAAAAGGTATTCTTGTAGGGGATATTGCCAAACACCTGAATATCAGTACTAAAACGGTCAATACGTTCCGATATCGAATTTTTGACAAACTTGGTATTACTGGCGATGTTGCTTTAACGCATATTGCGATAAGATCAGGTTTGGTAGATATCGAATCTGAACGTAGGTATGGCAAATAATCACTTTGATCCGAAACATTTCATTAAGCATTTGACTCATCAACCCGGTGTATACCGGATGTATGATGACAAAGGCGAAGTGATCTATGTCGGCAAAGCGAAAGACCTTAAACGGCGTGTCAGCAGTTATTTTAGAAAAAATATTGACACGCCGAAAACCAAATCTTTGGTGCAGCAAATTGCTGCAATGGACGTAACAGTTACAAATACCGAAGCTGAAGCGCTCATTCTTGAAAACAACTTCATCAAAAAATTTCGTCCACGTTACAATGTTCTGTTGCGGGACGATAAGTCTTACCCCTATATCTTTATTAGTGAGCATGAGCATCCACGAATAGCCTTCCATCGAGGTGCTCGACGGGAAAAAGGCGAGTACTTTGGGCCATTCCCCAGTGGTGTATCGGTGCGTGAAAGTTTACGCCTACTGCAAAAGCTATTTCCCGTACGGCAATGTGACGATTCCTATTACCGAGCACGCAGCCGCCCATGTTTGCAGTACCAGCTTAAGCGGTGTCTAGCCCCTTGTGTCGAAGGCTACTGCACAACAGATGAGTACCAAGAACAGGTAGAGCTTGCGAAAGCCTTTCTCCACGGCAAAAACCAACAAGTCATTGAGCAACTGGTACAGCGCATGGAACAAGCGAGTGGTGAGCTTGATTTTGAACGTGCCGCGCGGTTTCGGGACCAGATTGTTGCCATGCGTAAGGTACAGGAGCGTAACGCCGTTACCGGAAACCAGCGCGAACTCGATGTGATTGGTTTTGCACGGCAAGGTAGCATCGCAGCGATTCATATGTTGTTTATCCGCGATGGCGGGATCCAGGGCAGTCGTAGCTACTTCCCTAAAGTACCGGCGAATACCGAAGATAGTGAAGTATTACTCGCATTTATTTTACAGTATTACTTGAATGATCAAGTTGGTCGTCGTTTACCTCCTGAAATTATTTTACCTGAGGTCAATCAATTGGCACCAGTTGATGCGCAACATGAGTTTGAAGTGCTAGAGCAAGCCCTCGGGCAAAAGGTGAGAATCACCAATCAAGTACGCGGGGAGCGGAGACAATATCAAATATTAGCCCAGAAAAACGCACTTAATGCCCTAGAAGGGCGCATGAACCAAGAGAACACGATGTTGATGCGCTTCCAACAACTTGAGCAGGTACTTGATATACAACACGCGATTCAACGTATCGAATGCTTTGATATTAGCCACACGATGGGGCAGGAAACAGTGGCTTCTTGTGTGGTATTCGACCGGCAAGGCCCGAAAAAATCTGATTATCGACGTTATAATATAAAAGGTATCACCCCAGGTGATGACTATGCCGCTATGGCACAAGCGCTGCAACGACGGTTTGACCCCTTATTAGGGCATGATCCTGAGCAGGCCGTGATGCCCGATATCTTGTTTATCGATGGCGGCAAAGGACAATTAGCACAGGCCGAAAATTATTTTGCCCAGTGGGAGAGCAAAACTCCCCTTAAATCGCCTTTGCTTATTGGGGTTGCGAAGGGGGAATCCCGTAAGCCTGGCTTAGAAACACTTATATTGGCCGGCAACCATGAAACGTTACCATTGAATGCCGACGCACCAGCGCTCCATTTGATCCAGCATATCCGTGATGAGTCACACCGTTTCGCTATCACGGGACATCGGCAGCGCCGGGCAAAAGTTCGGCGTACATCTCGGTTGGAAGATATTCCAGGCATTGGCGTGAAGCGTCGGCAAAAATTATTGCAAAATCTAGGTGGATTACAGGAAGTGAAACAAGCTAGTATTGAGCAACTTATCGCAGTACCAGGAATTAGTCGTGAACTTGCTGAAAAAATATACTATGCGTTTCGCGACGAGTAGAGGACAATAGCACCTATGTTGAATATTCCCAATATCTTAACCAGTTTCCGGATCTTACTGATACCGGTGTTCTTGTTGATTTATTACTTACCAGGACCAGAAGCTCATTTTTGGGCAGCCTTTGTATTTGCTATTGCCGGTATAACTGACGCGCTGGACGGTTGGGTCGCACGTCGGTTTAATCAATTTACCAAATTTGGTGCTTTTTTAGATCCAGTCGCGGATAAAGTCATGGTTGCCGCCTCGCTCGTGGTTATCGTAGAGCACTACGCCACTTGGTGGATTAGCATTCCAGCATTGACCATTATTAGCCGAGAGCTGGTGATTTCGGCGCTACGTGAGTGGATGGCTCAAATTGGTCGTCAAGAGCAGGTGAAAGTGTCCAATTTAGGTAAGTTTAAAACTATTGCGCAAATGGTTGCTATTGGCGGGTTAATATGGGAAGCGAATACTTTTGTTATCGTTACTGCGACAATTTTACTGTATGTAGCTTTCGTCTTAACTGTCTGGTCAATGTGGGAATATCTACGTGCAGCTTGGGCTGATTTGAGTCAAGTTTAACCAAACTGAACTAAAAATGAGCAAACAAACGTATTCCTGCAAAAAATCATTGACCTGAGAGAAATAGACAGTAGAATGCGCAAGCACTGGATGCGGGAATAGCTCAGCTGGTAGAGCACAACCTTGCCAAGGTTGGGGTCGCGAGTTCGAATCTCGTTTCCCGCTCCAATCTTGAAGGCGGGTTGGCAGAATGGCTATGCAGCGGATTGCAAATCCGTGGATCTCGGTTCGACTCCGGGACCCGCCTCCACAAGATGAATACCTCAGGCAATATATCGCAATGCCCGGGTGGTGAAATTGGTAGACACAAGGGATTTAAAATCCCTCGCTGGCAACAGCGTGCCGGTTCGAGTCCGGCCCCGGGCACCACTTCTAACAAGGCCTGTAGCGAAACAGGCATTTTCAGAAAAACCACACTTAGAAGATTCTTAGAAGATACACTTAGAAGATTTACTCTCATTTTTTACGCTCATTGAAGCCGTCAACAGCTGGCACACCTAGGCATGTTTTTGCAGATGGCCTAGTTTATCACCACGTTTCAACTAACGAGGTGATTTACGAGTCGTACCCAACGCAGCCGAACCATCATTCGCTGACGCTAAATTATGGCGACCTAGCACTCACCTTGCCGCTACACGTTGAGCCACATTGGTTGGCGTAGTTATTGAAGTCGCTTGCTGCATGAAAATGTTCGTAGAGCCTTTGGCGATTTATTTGTACAAGCGCCTTGAGAAAAATGATACAGTCAATGTGTGCTACTAGCGACGCTCACG